>Ga0157373_10002273_pt1 | contig 14560 bp, 26 predicted proteins | sample C65metaG_FD_113460 | JGI IMG/M metagenome (GOLD analysis project Ga0157373, IMG submission 113460) | Corn rhizosphere microbial communities from Kellogg Biological Station, Michigan, USA - C6-5 metaG | ecosystem: Host-associated > Plants > Roots > Rhizosphere > Soil | place: USA: Michigan... | reverse complement strand
GCTGGATAACTGTTCTTGGCGCTTTACGCTGCACGCCCGGGTCAGTTGCCAACCCTCTGAACCGTTTAGGCCGGTTCATCGCTGCCTTTGAATCTGGGCCGGTGGTGATCCGGCAAGGGGTGTAACCAAAGAGCGGCGGGCGAAGGCCCTTCGCAGTGGCTGTGTGTCGCTGCGATGGATGAACTATCACGCATCGTGTTTATTTAGTCAACACGATGCGTGATTTATTTTTGCGAATTAACACGGCAGGTCTCGGTTACGTTTTCGGGAAACGTGGGATATGATTCGTTTTAGACTGTATGCATATACAGTATTCAATCGGGAGGTGATTTCATGGCGAAACAGCAGGCGGCACCGGCAGCACGGCAGGAAATGAGTGGCATGGAGCGCCTTGCGCTGCGCGTCTCATCGATGATCAATCACCCGGTAGCGCAGGCGCAGCGCTGGGTGACGATTCATCGCCTGGACACGGACGGGGATCGGGAGTGGGAGCAGGTGCTGAGCGCGATCGTCGACACCGACGAGCTTGAGCTGACACTCAATGACGATGGCAGCGTGACGGTGAGGTGGGAGCAGCAGGAAGTCGAGGCGGCGGGGAGGGTAGCGGTCGAGTTTGAGCCAGAAGAAGAGGCAGCGCCGTTCTGACAGGTATGAAAAAGCCCGCGCTGTGCGGGCTTTCCCAAGGAGCATCGGATTTTACTTTGTTGCGTCGAGGACCTGGCGCATGCCGTTCATATCGCTTTGGGAAATCTTCCCCTCAGTACCGCAGACTTGAAACTCTATGAGCTTGGCCGAAGCTAGCCGCTGAAGGTTTGCCCGGTCCACCTGCTTATCGAAGCGCTCAATCGTTGCAGAGCCAGCGCTCGTCGCTGAGTACTCGTATTCTAGATAGGGATCACGCACGCCATCGACCAGCCAGTTGGTGTGATGGCATTCCCGGAATTCTGCGCTGTCTCCCCATGTCATTAGCTGAACCTTGTAATACCCAGGTCCTAGCGAGCCTTTAAAATACACGGCGACCGTAGACAATGAAAAGTCATTGGCTTGCGCAGGCAAAGAATCCCAAGTCACCGCTCTATTGCCGGTGAACCTATCAGTTTCGTCCTTAAATACGCCAGCACTTGCCGAGACCGAGACTAGTAAGGCAACTGCTGCAATTGGTGCGCGGTAGCGCATGGTATCCCTCCCTCATTGAGCAAGCACCTTACCATTAGTGGCCTACAGTCACCATTGGAGGGGCGGGCGGTCAATCCGGCCCCTGGGCTTTCAACCTAGCCAAGCCCTGTTTGATGTGCCCGGCATTCTCGCCGATCGTCTCCAAAGCGCCACGTACGTTGCCACCGACCTCAGCATTGCCTTGTCCTTCGACGAGCAGCGTAAATTCCATGAGTGCAGCCTCCAGGGCGAGTTGGTTCTCATAGATTCGCTCAAGGGTGTCTGGGAGTGAATATTCGGGATGGGGCATAGCTTTGGCTCCAGTCATTGATGCTGGAAGAGTAGTCGACGGCTGCTTGGGAGCGCGAGCAAATCGCAGACAAAGAAAAGCCCGCGATGGGGAGTAGCGGGCTTAAAGGGATGTTCTCTAGGAGCTGGGGTAACCATAAGCGCCCGACTGTGAAAGGGATGTGAAATGTTGTGCTCAGTAGGACGTCGCGATTGCCTTGGCGAGTTGCATATCGGACATGAGGGGCGACCTATAGCTCAATCGGTAGTGTCGGGATGCTTGCTCAAACTGTGCACCGCGAATCTCGCCATCCGAACCTATGTAGGCAAGGGCGTCGGTCTTGGCTGACTTGAAAACCTTCGGCGGCTCGGTCGTGAGGGATGTGGTCGCCCCAATTAAAATGGTTGGCGCGGAAATTGTAAGAAATATCGCGGCAGCGATAGGGTTGGCGCCATCACCTGATACGGCTTGCGTGCTGACCGATGCCAATAGGGCTATCGCAAGTGTCTTCCATGACTCCATGTTTCATTGCTTCCATTGCGACCAGAGGGCGCCACCATAGCAGGGTGGTGGCTCGCCAGAAACAAGAAGCCCGACGCTGGGCCGGGCTTTTGGTGGTTGCCGCTATTCAACCGATAGAAGGTGGCGCTTGAAAATATCCTTCTTTTCGACCGAGTCCCAGTATTTCGATGTCTCAACGTGAACGACAGCACGAGAGGCAATTTTCAGCTTTTGAACCTGCTCAGTCAGCTTTAGAGGGAAGCGCACAAGAACCTTCCCTTCTACTGTGCGTATAGCTAGCCTGCCGGTGTCAGTTATTCCTGCAACGTTGCCCTGAATGGTTTCCTGATACTTTTCTGGTTCATTGATAGTATCCAGAAGCGCCCGGACTCTTGTTATTTCGTCTGGGCGGCCATCCCAAGTCTGCATCCCGGTGGCGGACCGCCAAGAAAACTGCACGGCAAGACCAGCGCTACCCAGACCTTTCATAAATTCACTGAGCTGGTGAGCAGATTTTCCACCAACCGCATCTACAGCGTCGTAAAAGTCTTCCTGATTGGAGTTCAGCAGCCTGAATGTCTGCGTAAGCGTTGCCTGTAGCAGGCTATCACCAGTCAAATCAGGGGCGGCGTTACCAGTGATGTAAACATGAGTAGAACCGTGGGCGAGCCCTGCAAGTTTGAAGTTGAGCGCATTTAGCACGTCACTTGCCACTCCACGGACAGCGTCATTGCCGTAGCGAAGGCGGTGCGCGGCAAGTTTCCAGGCTTTGGAAAGCGGCCCAATGGTATTTAGAAAGCTATCGAGCGGGATGCTGCCATTGGCTTGAGGACCTATTAGGCGAACGTCAACGAGCTCGCCAAGTTCATCGGACTCACTAAGCGCAACCCTGCTCACAATGGAGCGCGCAGTATCTTCTTGGTTTTTTGCTGCTAATTGCAGGAAAAAATCATCCGGGTTGTTTTTTGCTCGAGCTTTAGTATCTTCCGCAAATTCTTTCAAAGAAGCGGCGTGCTCGCGAAGGAAGCTGCTGCTCATATAGTGACCTCCGCGAATCCCTTCGCCGTTACTCGATCATGACAAGACCCTAGGATACCTCTCCAGTAAGCTTCCCGATGGAAAACCTGATCAGCAGCAGGTGTTTCGAGATACAAGTCTAGGTCATAAATCGCCTCGGCAGTCGCGTGGTCGAGCAACCGCGCCACTTGCTGCTGTGCGTCGGCTGACGCCGCTGCCGGGTCGCGCCAGTTAGGACTCCAAATCACGCAGTCGATGTCGCCAGGATTTGGCTTGGCGGTGAGAAAAGACCCATCAATCCAAATCGTCCCCGTTACGCCTGCCGCCACAAGAGCCTCACTCCAAACGGACAGCTTGCGAAATAGATCTATTCTCCGCGCATCATCCGGGAAAGGTGCAACAGCAAGGTCGTAAATTTCTTGCAGGGTTTTTGCATGCATGCCAGGTGCTAGCAGGGCGGGGAAATCAGGCTTTTGCATTGGCGGTGGATTCCATTCCGTTATCTATAAGGCGGTGCGTAGCAGTTGAAGTGGTTCAGCGCTATCAGCTCAACCACAGCCACGAAGGCACAGAGCACAATGAAGCCAGCGCTGAAGACTCGCTTGCGGTTGGATGAGCTTCCGCTCAGCCCGGCCGCGTCAGAAGCTCCAGGAATCAGCATCAGTAAAGCCAGCCAAGCAATGACTCCAACCTTGCTCCAAAAGCTCTGCTCTTGTCATGCAGTCATGGGCTCACTCCGGGCAGTAACATCAGGAAAACCGGCCATACCCAGGACACTTCATGGCTCTGAGGCGATTTCTAAGAGCTTGAGTTTCGGTATATTCAGGATCCGAGGCGCCCAGCTTGGAACGCTGTGCGTATTGCAAAAAGTCCTCAGCCTGCTGGCGATCTGCGGCAAGCTTGAAGGTACGACATTGCTCCAGACGCTCAGCTTCTGTCACAGGCATCGGTACTGCGTCGATCTGTTTTTCGTACTCAGTTTTTTCTTTAGGCGTGCTGTAGCAGCCGGAGATAAATAGCGGCGCGACTATCAGTGTCGCGAGCCGTGAGGCATTCATTTCACATTCCCTTGTGCACACGAGCGCTACTCAGCTCGCATTAGTTTGATTTAGGTTGCCGCGTAAGACCATGCGCCTACTCGGGCTTGCTCCGGATTATTTGCCCCGCCTTCACCTCATCCGCATATCCCACCAGCCTGTCGGCTTCCTCATAAAGCGTACCCACAAGACCCATCAGGGCAATGGCGTCGGCATCGCTGAGCTTTTTCGCCAGTTTGCCCAGGTCGACACAGGACTGTTCTAGGTTGAATGCGATCGCCTTGAGGTCGCGACGTAGATGCTGGTTGGGTTTGGTCAGAGCCATGGCGTTATACCGGTTGTCCGTTCCACACGTAGAGCACCCGGGCCAGGATGTGGGTGTCGTCCACCCGGATGTCTTCGGGATCGTGGTGCTTGTTGTCCGAAATCATCTTGAAGCGATCCTTGCCTTTCTTTTGCAGGCGCTTCACGTACAGCATCTCATCGTGAGAGAAGAGGTAAATGCCATCACCCGTGAACTCCCGGATAGTGATGTCGACCAGTAGCGGGTCGCGATCCTTGATGGTTGGGGCCATCGACTGACCCCACCCAGTGATCATCTTTAGGTGGAAGTGCTCTTTGAACGTGACGCCGAGGTCACGCAGGTGCTTTGGGCTGACCCTGATGTCCTGGAGCATTTCCGGATATTCGTGCGGGATCTGTCCGCCGCCCATCGCTGCGCGCACGTCGTAGTGCGCAATCCAAACCTCATCGCCAACCTGGCCTGGGCGGGAGAAGTCGACCGTGATTACGTTGCTCGAACCAAGCTCCCGCGCGGTCTCGTTGACGGCGTCCTCAATCATCCTGCGTGCGTCATCAGTAAGATTCTTGCCGTGCTTTGCCAGCATCAGATTCACGATTTCAGCAGTGGACGAGCGAGCAGCCTGATCAGCTGAATGGTCTGGTACGCCTGGCGGCTCATTTTGCGTATCTAGCAGAAGCTCGGACTTCTCGACGCGTAGCGCCTTAGCCATCAGTTCTATATCTGCAAAAGACGGCTCTCGCGTCCCGGCCTCGTAGTTTCCCACCCGGGATTGCGACCAGCCGCAAGCCTCAGCCAGTTGAGCCTGTGATTTTCCAGCATTTTTACGTGCGCGTTTGATGCGCTCAGCTAATTCGGTCATGCGCGGGATTCAATCACGTATTGAAATACCCGGCTTTCACTTATTGTGTTTGCCTTTAACACGATGCGTGTTTATCCTTGGGCCAAGAGCTATAGGAGCGATTTCCATGAACCACGTCCGAAACATTCGAGAGAAAGCCGGGATTACCCAGGCTGCCCTTCGGCGGTCGCTTGGGTGGAATCAATCTCGCCTTGCTAATTACGAGTCCGGCCTTCGCTGTCCGGGGCTCAGCGAGGCACGACTGATCGTGTCTGCATTGAACGCCTTGGGTGCCAAGTGCGTTCTTGATGAGGCATTTCCGCCTGCGGGCGTTTCATCCCAGTCCGCCGCCTGACATCCCTGTTCGCCGTTCAATTGAAGCCAGATTAAAAGAGAGCAGTCCCCATGCAAACGTCCAGTTCCAGACACACCGTACAAACCCGTGATCAGGTGCTGGTCGCCCACGCAGCAAACCAGATCGCACGCACCAGCCTGAGCCAGGACGACTTCGCCCAGGCGCTAAGCCGCGAGCTGTACCTGTCGATCCCTGATCGCGCCAAAGAGAAGGTCGTCCCTGATTTCAATTCGCCCCAACTGACCGGCGACGTGAGTGAGTTCGTGAAGGCGACCGGCCGCTGGCTCAAGCGTGTACAGCGCTGGCTGAACGGCGATCAGGAAATGCCGTCATGGCTGGAAGAGTCGTGGGTCAACGCCCTTGAGCCTGAATTCCGCGATCACTGCCTGAACGAGCTGGCGAGCCGACACGGCTTGACCGGTGCCCGCCAGATGACCAGCGAACAATGTGCGAACAAAAGCTTTGGTGCTTTGATCCGTGCTCTGGGTGATGTGATTGACACCGGCAGCGAAGTGTTTGACGACCAAGTCATGTGCGAGCAAGACCTGCCGCACTTACCGGCCTTCGCCAAGCAGTGCCGTCAGGTTGAAGCGAAGGCAGGGGAGTTGCGCCGCAAGGCTGAGGCATTGATCAACGGCAAGCCTGCACTGAAATCCATCGCCTGAATTCCAGGCACAAAAAAGCCGACGTACGAGGTCGGCTTTTTCTACAGCGGTAAACAACTGGAGCGAATCATGCACCAACACACTGAATCGATCAATACCCCCAACAATCTCGCGCCACGTTTTTCGCAATCTGAAAACGTGGCGCGCACAACGATGTCGTCCCGTGAGATTGCAGATTTGACGGGCAAGCGTCATGACCACGTCATGCGTGACGTCCGCAACATGCTCTCAGAGCTGAAAATCACTGACCCCAAATTTGGGGGCACCTATATGGACGGATCCGGGCGCTCAATGCCTTGTTTTCATCTGGATCGCGAACTTACAGAAACCCAGGTGACTGGCTATAGCATTCCGTTTCGCCACAAGGTCATCCGCCGACTTCATGAGTTGGAGGATGCTCAGGCCGCCAAGCCTGTTGCAATGCCGTCCTACGCAGAGGCTTTGAGGCTATACGCCGATCAGATCGAGCAGACGGCGGTTCTGCGCGTCGAGAATCACCAACAAGCCACAAAGATCCATTCGCTTGAAAACCTGTTCAAGGAAGGCATGACCCACACCCAGTTCTGCAAGGGCCTCAATGGCGTCAACGTAATGCAGGTGGGGAATTACCTGGAAGCACGGAGTTGGCTCTACAACGAGAGCAAGTCCGGCACCCGCCACCGTGTTGGCTCGTACGCCCGCGACAAGTACATGACCGAACACCAGGTTGAGGTCACCCCTCACGGCAAAAACCCCTTCATCTCCTACACGCCAACCCTGCTGAAGAAGGGTGCCGCGCGCCTGTACGACCTGTACCTGGCCGGCGAACTACCCATGAAGAAGACCTGGGACGGCCTGTTCACCCACGACAAAGCACAGAGGGCCGCGTAATGGCCGGGGACTGGATCAAAATGCGAATCGACCTTCAGACGCATCCGAAAGTATTCCGCATGGTGTCCGCATTGAAAGCGGACAGGTTGCGGATCATTGGCGGACTGCACATCGCTTGGAGCATCTTCGACACCCATTGTGATGATGGGGTGTTGGTCGGTTACACCGTGGACGCAATGGATGCTGTGGTGGGGTGGCCAGGCTTTACCCAGGCCATGATTGACGTGGAATGGGCGGGCATTCAAGACGACGGAAGCCTCGTAATGCCTCGTTTTGAAGAGCATAACGGGGCCAGCGCCAAGCGCCGCGCCAACGATAACGAGCGCAAGCGCAACGACAGAAAGGCGAAGAGTGTCCGCAATGTGTCCGCTAGTGATGCGGACAAATTGCGGACCAGAGAAGAGAAGAGAAGAGAAGATAAAGAACAAAAGCCTTTCGGCGATGAAGAGGTCGATCACGCTGAGATGTTCGCGCAGTTCTGGGCCCTGTATCCACGCAAGGTGGGCAAGGAGGCTGCACGCAAGGCGTGGGACAAGCTCAAGCTGACCAACGAGCTTTTCGAATCTTTGGTTCAGGCCCTGGGCGCGCAGTGCCTCACGACAGACTGGATCAAGGACGACGGCCGGTTCATCCCGCACCCGTCGACGTGGATCAACGGCAAGCGCTGGGAAGACGAAGTGCCTGATCCATCGCCGGCCGGTAGCAACGTACACCAGTTCACGCCGCGCCCTCAGTCTGGCGAACCAGACTTCAACAGCAACGCGTGGGCTGACGGCCTTGTGGCTCGCCCATGAAGCCGGTCAACCAACTGATGGCGACCATGGGCAACGTGCCCGCTGAAAGCCATGTCCGGCCGCTCGACATCACGCCGCAGACGGTCGAGGTGGTTAACGACTTGTTCCGCCGGCTACGCGGGATATTCCCTGCATGGCGCCAGGCGTGGCCGTCCACCGAAGCACTGGACGCTGCAAAGGCCGAGTGGATCAAGGGGTTTGCCGACGCGGGCATCCGCACCCTGGAGCAGATCGAGTTCGGTATCCAGAAGTGCCGCAAGCTCAAGAAGCCGTTCGCCCCGAGCGTTGGTGAGTTCATCGCCATGTGCGCACCCGGGCCAGAAGACTTCGGCATGCCGGCTGTTGGTGACGCCTGGATCGAGGCGCTGATGACCACGTACAGCCATGAAGCGGTGAGGCTGGCCGCCGAGGCTACCGGTCTTTTCGATCTGCGCGGTGCCCGCCAAGAAGACAAGGGCCTGCGCGCCAGGTTCGACCGCAACTACGAAATCATCCTTCGCCGCGCCCAGGCCGGCCAGCAGCTCGACGGCCGGATCGCCACCGGTATCGGCCACGACAGTCAGAAGACTGAATTCGAGCTGGCCAACGAACTGGCCGACCAGCAGACGCAGGCGCGAATCCTTCAGCAAGGCATCCCGGTAGACGGTAAGTCCGCCCGCGAGCTGCTGCTGGCCAAGTTCGGCAAGAAGACCGCGGAGCAACGAGCATGACCATCGACAAACAAAAACTTCAGAAACTGCTCTGGGCCGAAGCCGCGTCATACCGGGCTGACTGCGCCGACTGGAAGCGCAACACCGAGGCGCTGGATGAGTTCCTGGGGGAGAAAACTGTGGGCGAGGTGGCGCTGGAGTTGCTGGCCGAAAACGAGGCGCTGCGCAAAAGTTCAGGGCGGTATGAATGGCTGCGTCAGTCCCGTAGCGGATACATCGAGGTCGTGGAATGGATTGGCCCCCATGCAACCGGGATGACCGGTGAAGACCTAGACGCGCTGCTCGACACCGCCATGGGCAAGGGAGAGCAGTCATGACTGACTTGAATAAACTCTCGCCGGCGGCTCGATCTGCCGCAATGCGTGGCGGCACTTCCGGGTGGGGTCAAGTCGGCGGTTTGGCTGAACACATCCGGTACATGGAGTTGCGGCCCAAGCGCCCAGGCCGTAAGCCGAAATGCAACTGCGGCTGTGGCATGCCGAAAACACACACCGGGTTTGCCAACGGTGTCTGCTTAACGAGTGGCTGCGAGCTTTACGTTCGCCGCTGGGTGACGGCTGCAGGAGTGAGGGTGAAGCCATGACAAAGCCAGCCAAGCCCCGCCCAATGCCCGTGTACTTGGTGCTGCGCCGCCTGGTAGATCCTGCCACCGGCAAGGAGGTGGCAGCGTTCGTGCCGTCCTCCGACGCAGACCGGTCGATCCTTCGCGAGCGGGATTTCCGGATCAACACGAAGATCCGCGCCGACCTCAAGCAGCCACGCAACCCACGGTTCAACGGCTTGGTCCACGGCCTGGGCCGGGTGCTGAGCCAGAACATCGATCGGTTTTCCGGGAAGCAATCGCATGATGCGATCAAGGCCTTGCAGTTGGAGTCGGGCGTGTACTGCGACGAGGAATTGTTCGACATCCCTGGCCTGGGCCAGCTCACCCGCAAGATCCCCCGCAGCCTTTCCTACGACTCGATGGGGGAGGAGACATTCCAAGATTTCTGGCGGCAGTGCTGCGCGTACCTGGTGCTGCATGACTGGCCAACGCTCACAGAAGAGCGCCTGACCGAAATGGCCGAGTTCGAAGCATTCAAGGAGGCTGCATGACGATTGAGCGCAAGCCGCCCAAGCCAAAGAGGTGCCGTGTCGCAACGTGCAGGGCCTCATTCGTGCCTGCGCGCCTGGGCCAGGCCGTATGCAGTCCGAAGTGCGCACTCGTCGACGGGCCGCGCCACGCGCCGAAGGCTCGCAAGGCCCTGGACCAGATCGAGCGCGCCGAGATCAAGGTCCGCAAGGAGAAGCTGAAGAGCAGGGCGGACCACCTGCGTGAAGCCCAGGCCGCTGTGAACGAGTACGTGCGCCTGCGTGACGCTCACCTACCGTGCATCAGCTGCGACTCGACGCCGAACGACAACGACCTCATGACCGGCAGCCGGTGGGATGCCGGGCACTACCGATCCGTCGGCGCCTGCCCTGAGCTGCGCTTCGAGCCGCTGAACATCCACCGCCAGTGCGTGAAGTGCAACCGCAACCTATCCGGCAATGCTGTGGAGTACCGCATTCGCCTAGTCCGGCGCATCGGCGCCGAGAAGGTGGCCTGGTTGGAGGGCCTGCACGCGCCTTGCAAGTACACCGTGGAAGAGATCAAGGCCATCAAGGCCAAATACCGAGCAATGACCAGAGAACTGAAGAAGGGGCAGGCAGCATGAAACTGATCAACGCACGTCAAGCGTGGACTGATGCGCAGCACGAATCTAACGCCTCAATCAGTGCCGCGGCGGCTGATCGGGCCAAGTCCGCAACCGTAGTCAGGAAGGAAAAGGCAGCACTGCGAGAGATCATCTTTGCTGCCCAGGGCGAGGACAAGGAAGAGCGCATCATGGCTGTGCGCCAGAAGATCAGCATCGCTGAAACGCGCCGCGCACCGATTGGCCGCTCCACACATCGCGCAGCTCACCTTCTCACTATGGGGAAGGTACAGAAGGCAATCGAGTCGCTGCCGTTCCAGGTGCAGCAGTTGGGCCACTACCTCTACCACCCGTGTATGACAGTCGTGCACATGCTCAACGCCGAAAAGCTGATTTGGTCGGATACGGACTTTGGTGCTCTCACCGACGCCAAGGCAGCTAAGGTTCATTGCCTGATCACCTGCGCCCTGCAGTCCTACAAGGTAGAGGTGAGCGGCGGTGACCCGTGGGGACCAGCCCGAGTGTCTGACGCCATGATGAAGCTGTATGGGGTCACCATTGAGCCCAAGCACTGGGATCGTGACTGGCTCGATATCTGGAATTTCCTTCGAAAAGCCATCGAGGAAGTGGATATTCAGGCTCAAGAGCCGGTGTGGCAGGTGATACACGCGGAAAACTCAGAGGATGCGGCATAAAGTTGTTGCTATGGTGGGGAATTTGATGTACTTTTCCCACACTGCGCAACTTACCTCCAGCGCACGACCACTTCGAAGCCCGGCCACTGCGCCGGGTTTTTTTTGCCTGAGTTTCACTTGTGGCCAGGACAGCCCTCGGGAAGTCCTGGACACTGATAAGCCGGTAATGCAGCCCTACGGAACAACATTGACGTCCCGAACGTCATCTATCAGTTTTAGGCGCTCTATAGCGCGTCTGCATCCATAGTTAGCTGCTTTTTGAAGATAGCGGATCTTTTCCTGCTTAAGGTTCTGACCTGAAATTTGAGTTGATAGACTCATGTAAAGCTCGGCTCGAATAGCTTTTTCATTGAGAGATGCAATTGCATTTTTTCTCCTGGAATCACTATCCCTATCGCAGCTAGGCATAAGCATTGGCTGCGGATAGTACTTGCTTTGCGAAGTTGTATTTTCAGGTAAGGCGTCAATCAAAGATCGAAACTCGGCTGTTTTTACATCGTCGAAGCAGTAGCTGATCATCTGCATACCTGCTGGGGCGAACCCTTGTGTCAGGCTAGATTTCAATAAAGAGCAGACCTGACCTACAGCTTGCTCTCTGGGTTCAATGCCTATAGCGAGCCGAGCGAGCCGGTATTGTGCGGCTGGATTTCCATCAGCGGCTGAGCGCTTGAGTAGGGGGACGGCCTCCGCCACTAGAGTGCGTAGTTTATTTATGAGTTCTTCTTTTTTCTTTTCGGGAAACTTTTCCTCATTGGGTAATTGATCCCGAATATTGAAAATTTCGTTATCAATTTCGTCAATTTTATCAAGGTAAGGGAGTGCCTTGAAATACAGCGTTTCGGCCTCGGGTGAGGCATCTGGCGACTCCGCGTTTGCGATTGTCGCGACGCAAACCAATAAGGTTAATGATAGAAGTTTGATGTTTCTTTTCGTCATAGCATCATCCTTGTAATTACCTGCCTGAATCGAGCCAATGCCACAACGCAGTATGCCGGTTGGCGGGCTAACGTTTTCATATTCAGGGCCTCGAAATCAATCAACGTTTTTTTGTTTTCGGCCCCGCCACACCCTTCGCACTGAGCAGGGAGTGCCGCCGGGGCTGACCTATTTCCATCATGCCCCACGGAGTCGAGCGCATGGAGTATCTACAGCGCCTGCTCGACAAGATCGACAGGTTCGAATTGCTGATTGCGGGCCTGATTGGGGCTGTCGTTGCGAGCTGGTGGCACAAGGACGATTTGTCCGACTGGCGCGCTTGGATGGTGTTCTTGATCACCGGGGTTGCCTGCTCGCTGTACCTGACGAGCATGGTAAGCGCCTACCTGAATGTCACTGAGCCCAAGATCGTCGCCGGCATTGGTTTCTTGCTGGGCACGTTCGGCGGTTCCCTCCTGGCAGCAATCAACCGAGCCATCAAAGCCGCTGACCTCTGGGCGCTTATCCGCCAGCGGTTCGGGGGAGGCAACCCATGAATCTTGAACTGATCAACTCCATCGCCTGCGGCCTTATCGCGCTGTGGGCGGCCTGGTGCGTACTGAGCGGGAAGGTGAGGGACGGCATTCTCGGGAAGCTGATCTACTCGACGATCGCCATCACCGGTTTCGTTGTGATGGTACGCAGCCAGAACATCTTCTTCGGCCCGACCAGTGCCGGCCTGACGTTGCATGTGTCCCTGGCCCTGGCCGGTGCTCGGCACATCTTCATGGTCACCTACTGGCAGCGGGTGAAGGTCTGGCTGTGCCGGACGCTGAACTGCGAGCACTGCCTGCACTGTGACAAGGCGCCTGGTGGTGTCGAGCGCCGGACCAAGTAATCCGCGCCACGTTTTTGAATGTGCCAAATCGTTGCGAGAGGTTTGCAGATGAGCAATGTCACCCGACTGCGCCACGCGCTGCCGATGAGCCAGGACATCAACAAGGCCCTGGCTGCGCTCGACAAAGTAATTGCTGATGCCGTTGACGCCGCTAAGAAAGCTGGACTGCCCCAAGGCCTGATCGTTGGTTTGCTCCACGGGCACGCCCACGCGCAGACGCACCAGATGGTTACTCCGGGTGCTGGATGAGCATGGAAGAGGGTTATCATGAGATGAATGACTATCTCAAGGAGCGAAAATGAGCACGGATACGCGCAGTGTGCTGCTTCATCAATCGGCTAGCACTGAATCGATGGGGTTTGACCGATTTGTCTTGGGTGCCACTTTAGCTGCTTGCGCTTATATGGCTCAGACGATTCCTTTTGGTCCCTTGGGTCACAACACTGAGACGATGTACCTGTGGACGCTGGTCGTGATGGCGGCTGCAGCCTTTTTTGGCTTTAAGCGAATCGAAGCGGTGATTGAGATGGTGAAATTCAACTCTCAATACTTGGCGGATTTGGAGACCGGCAAGGTCAAAACCGAAGAGCGTTTTGACCGGTACCAGACCGCTCTTAAAAGGAGCTCGCACCGAACATTGATTTTTTATAGGGCGCGCAATACGACTCTATTTATGTCGTTTGCTTGCTATGTGGCAACGAAGGTTTTTGCCACCTACCTAATTTAGATGTGCCGCAGGTGAGTGCGGCACGTTTGGATTACTTAGTTTTTAGAGCCTCTTGGATAAGATCGGCATAGGAAGACAGGTTTTTCATTTCTGACTCGAGGTTTACTGACGATCCCGAGCCTGCGAGTGTGGCTATGACTTCAAGGGCTGCAGCTACGGCATACGCGCGCTGAAGGTCTTCTTTAGTGCTGATAGGGCCTGACTCTTTAACGTTCTTGGTTAGATCTAGCATTCTGCTTTCCTTGCTGTTGAGGAGATCCTCACCAATACCGGCAACGCGCCACTATTTCAATCCCGCCTTTAGGTTTACCTGAGACAATTTATGACAACCAAGCAACCCGACTGGGAGGCAATCGAACGCGCCTACCGGGCTGGTTCGCTTTCCATCAGAACTATCGCTGAGCGCCAAGGCGTGAGCGACACCGCAATCAGGAAGAAAGCCAAGGTACAAGGGTGGGCGAGAGACCTTTCTGACCAGGTGCGCAAAGAGGTTCGCAGCAAGCTGGTTCGCGGGGAGGTTCGCAACGACCAAGGCGCGAACTGCGAACTCGACGCTGAGATCATCGAAGAGGCCGCAGAAGAAGGGGCCCGGGTGGTTCGCAGTCATCGCCGCGACATTCGCAAGGCGACAATCCTTGCGAACTTGCTGATGGATGATCTGATGACCACCATTCAGCGCCGTGAGGAGATCGAAGATGCGATCGAGGATGAAACCTCGGAAGACAGCAACGGAATGCGCCGCGCTTCGATGCTCGCCGCCGTGGCGCTGCCCAGCAATTCCAAAACCCTGTTCCAGCTTTCCTCTGCAATGAAGAACCTGCAAGTTCTGGAGCGTCAGGCATTCAGCCTGGACGAGAAGGAGAAGACGGACGACGCCGACGAACTCTCGAAGATGATGGACGAACTATCGAAGGACGCCTGACATGAAGCCCGAGCACATGAAGCTGCTCCGGGACAAGCGTTGGCGGTTGAACAATCTGTACTTCATCACCGACAAGCAGGGCAAGAAAGTCCGCTTCCGGATGACTGACGAGCAGATCGAATACTTCGATGGGATGCATACCCGCAACATCATCCTGAAGGCTCGACAGCTGGGCTTCACCACTGAGTGCTG
>Ga0157373_10002271_pt1 | contig 14564 bp, 14 predicted proteins | sample C65metaG_FD_113460 | JGI IMG/M metagenome (GOLD analysis project Ga0157373, IMG submission 113460) | Corn rhizosphere microbial communities from Kellogg Biological Station, Michigan, USA - C6-5 metaG | ecosystem: Host-associated > Plants > Roots > Rhizosphere > Soil | place: USA: Michigan... | reverse complement strand
AGCCATCCCGCCAGAAAAGCGAGCGATAATTTCATTTTCAGCGTTATAGTTTAGGTTGTTTCGTAAATATAACCACCAAAAACTTTAAAAAAATCAAATTATCGCTACTCAATGTAACTTTAATGAATAAATCAGAGAAAGTCTCCCCTGTGAGGACTAAAAACATCCACCAAAACCCCGGATTCACTGCAAACCACACCGTGTACAGCTCCAGGTGGGACATAAAACCCGTCACCTTGCTGCAAAACTTTCTCCTCACCGGCAATTGTCGCCTGGAAAACGCCACTTTCTACATAACTGATCTGAGTATGTGGGTGCTGATGCAGGACGCCTACAGCACCTTTCTCGAATTTAACTTTCACCATCATGATGCGGTCATCATAACCATATACCTGACGCTGGATTCCTTCACCCAGATCCTGCCATTCTGTTTCTGAGGCAATCTGAAATATTTTACTTTGTAACATAGATAATTTAATTTGCTGACCTGATCATATGTACATGTTCAATGCCATCCTCGTCATAAAAATCATTTTCACTGATAAAGCCGAAGGACTCGTAAAAAGCCTTGAGGTAAACCTGGGCGCCAATCCTGATCGGCTTGTTTCCATATAGCCGGATACAGTTTTCTATAGAAAGCTTGAGCAACTGTTTGCCAAAACCCTTTCCTCGCGCGGCCTGACTGCTCACTACTCTTCCTATTGAAGGCTGTTCAAAAGTAAGCCCTGCCGGAACAAGTCTCGCATAGGCCATCAATTCTTTATTGTGATATAACATCAGGTGCTGACATCCCTGATCTATATTATCCATATCCAGGAAAATACATTTCTGCTCTACTACAAAGATCTCACTTCTCAATTTCAATATTGCATAAAGCTCCTTAGGTGTAAGCGAGTCAAAAGGCTTACATAATTCTGTAAATTCCATTATTTTGTTTAACTGGTTTATAATTTTAAAGATAGTTTAATTATCATACTGATAGAAATGGAGCCAGGCAGGTGAATTGCTCTGATTGGCGCAAATTACTCAAAAGTGTAATTTAATAATTGATCTTCTCATTTTGATTAAACCAACTGCTCAATGACAATAATATTGTGTATTTTTCGTATAAGAAGTGTTTAATTTGTAATAGCCAGAAAAAGAATTGAAAAAATATAATTACATTATAGCAGTATTAATTATTTGTTGTCTAGGTACTTACGCGCAATCTATTCCAGTGAAAAAAGAAGAAGCAAAAGACATTATCCTCGAAATGCATCGAAAAAAGATCGATTCCTTAGATGAGACACTCATTAAAGTGCTTGGTGAAAGAGAGAGAATCGTAAAAGAAATAGGTTTTTACAAAGCCAAAAATAATATACCTCCATTGCAGGCATCGCGCTTCCAGCAGATTCTTGATAAAGCGATCAGGGCCGGAAAAGAGGAAGGGCTGTCCGAAGAGTTTATTACAGAATTTCTCCATGCCCTACATAGGGAAAGCCTTAGGATAGAGGAAAAAGTGATTCAGAAATAAATAAGATTTCGCTGGTTCATCGGCTCAGGAACAAAATTATCCTGCATTTTATTTTGTTTTTATTTAACTAAATAAATTAGTATTTTTGTATAGTACTGATCTTATAACATAAGCAAATGTCATACCCGGCTATTACAATCGCAAACGAACTGATCAAACTTTCATTGTCGGAAGAAATCCCGGTTACGCCAATGAAACTGCAAAAGATGATTTATCTGGCGAACGGTATTTCCTACAAACGGAAAGGAGAGAAGCTGATCAATGAGCGTTTTGAGGCCTGGGATTACGGCCCCGTGATCGAAAGTGTTTACCACGAGTTTAAGGAATACCGTGGCGATAATATCCCCCAGCCCAAAAACGTACCGGTGCTGGTAGGTGGTAAAAGCCTCGTCAATTCCTCAGCAATCAATGTAAATGATGAAGATCTTGCAATTATCAGAGAAGCCTGGGATAATGCTAAAAACCTCGATGGTCTCACCCTTTCCAAATGGTCCCACAATGTAAATTCACCCTGGGACAAAGCCTTTCATGCGCAGCCCAGATCTGTTTATATTTCTGATGATGAAATCAAGCGTTATTTTGAAAACTTTATCAAAGAATAATGAGTATCCACGATACAATTGTTGTTGACACCAATAATTCTTCAAAGGAAGTAGAAGTCAGGGCCGAAGATGAACTGAGGGCCGAAGATCTCAGGTCCCAGCGTCTTCAGAATGACATCATTGAGCAGGACAAGAACGAGAGAAAGGACTACGCTACTGTACTGTTCACGGTTACCATCATGTGGTTATTCCTGGTACTTGGGATATTTATTGCTGTTGGAAAGGGCTCACTGGTATATTCTGACAGTGTCATCATCACTCTGCTAACTACCACAACTGCAAATGTTCTGGGGCTTGTGGCAATCGTCGCCAACTATCTTTTTAAAAAGTAGCATTATTCTTTTCCTTTCTTAAATATTCCTAGATTTGTTTTTGTGAAGGCAATTATTCTGGTGCTCAACTGCTATATCCTGTTTCTATCCCTGCTTGGCTGTAAGGATAAGGAAGAGTTTGCTATGGCTCCATCCTCAACTGCCAGCATCAGTCTGCACAGCCCCGGGACCCTTGAGCAGGAAGATGACTGTCCGCCTTTTTGCACCTGCGCCTGCTGTGGTGTCAATAAAACTGTTCCGTCCTTTGAGTTACAAACACAACCCGTAAATAGTGTAATTCCTAAACGATTCTCACTCTATCACATCTCATTCCCAAAAGAGATCAGCCTTTCCATCTGGCAGCCGCCGAAACTATCCCTGTCTTAATCAGCTCTACAAATTCTTATTTATTTCAATGATTCACCTCTGGCGATTTGCCATGAGGTTCATCTTATATTATCAATTTCATGTTTGATCAGATTATTAGTTTCTCTATCAAGAACAAAATAACTATCGGATTAATGACTTTGGCCCTAGTGCTGGCCGGGGTCTATGCTGTGTATCACCTTCCGGTGGATGCGCAACCCGATATTACCAATAACCAGGTGCAGATTATTTCCCAGGCAGCCAGCCTGGGCGCACAGGAAGTGGAACAATTTATCACTGCACCGATTGAACTGGCGATGGCCAATATCCCGGATATCCTGGAAAAAAGATCGATATCCCGTTCGGGCATTTCAGTGATTACCCTCGTGTTTAAAGACAATACAGACATTTACTGGGCAAGGCAGCAGGTAAATGAGCAGCTGCGCGAAGCTGAAAGCAGCATTCCCAGGGGATTTACCAGGCCGGTGCTGGCGCCTATTACTACCGGACTGGGAGAAATATATCAGTATGTGCTGCATACGAAGCCAGGTTACAAGGATAAATATACAGCTACAGACCTCAGGACCCTGCAGGATTGGCTGGTACGAACTCAGCTTGCGGGTACACCTGGCGTAGCAGAAGTGAGTGGCTGGGGCGGCGACGTTAAACAGTACGAGGTTGCGCTCGATAATGACAAGCTGAATGCCATGGGGCTCACCATTCCTGAAGTATTTGAGGCGCTGGAAAAGAACAACGAAAACACCGGTGGCTCTTATATCGAACAGCAGAGCAAGGCCTATTTCATCAGAGGATTAGGGCAGATTCAAAACCTGGAGGATATCCGAAAAACTGTAGTAAAAAGTACCGGGGGCAGACCTGTACTGATCAGGGATATTGCCATTGTACAAGCAGGAAGTGCCACGCGGTATGGCGCTGTAACCAGAAATGGCGAGGGCGAAGTGGTTGCAGGAGTGACGCTGATGCTGAAGGGTGAAAATTTCAATCAGGTCATCAGAAATGTAAAGGAACGAATTGTCCAGATCCAGAAATCCCTGCCTGAAGGAGTGGTCATAGAGCCCTTTATCGACCGGACTGAACTGGTGGGCCGTGCAATTTCGACGGTGAAGAGGAACCTCCTTGAGGGGGCGCTCATTGTAGTATTGATCCTTGTGCTTTTGCTGGGGAATCTGCGCGCAGGACTTGTTGTGGCATCAGTAATCCCACTGGCGATGCTCTTCGCCTTTGCCATGATGAAGCTGTTTAACGTCTCAGGAAACCTGATGAGCCTCGGGGCTATAGACTTTGGTCTCATCGTAGATGGAGCAGTCATCATCGTTGAAGCAATCGTCTTCCGTCTTACTGAAAGCAGGCTTTTTACAAACAAAGCGGAACTGAGCCAACAGGAAATGGACCAGGAGGTTTATGTTGCCGCCAGGCAGATCCGAAGCAGTGCCGCATTTGGAGAAATCATCATCCTCATCGTATACCTGCCCTTATTTGCCCTGGTGGGGATTGAAGGAAAGATGTTCAGGCCGATGGCAGAAACCGTGGCCTTTGCCATATTGGGTGCCTTTATCCTGTCACTAACCTGGGTTCCGATGGCCAGCAGCTTGTTCCTGAGCAGGAAGACTGTACATCAATTGAACTGGTCTGACCGTTTTATCCGCTTTGCACAAAAATATTATCAATTGATATTAATCAGGGTACTGAGAATAAAGGTAGCAATCATTACAGTTACACTGATCCTCTTTGCAGCGAGCATCTGGGCATTTGCGCGGATGGGAGGTGAGTTTATCCCTACGCTTGAAGAAGGAGATCTGACCGTGGAGATCTCCATGATGCAGGGCAGCTCATTATCCGAGGTGGTAAAAACCTTTGGCAAGGCAGAGCAAATTCTGAAGAGCCGCTTTCCGGAGCTGAAGCAGGTAGTTACCCGCATCGGCAGCTCTGAAATACCTACTGATCCTATGCCTATGGAGCGGGGCGATATGATGCTGGCGATGAAAGCCAGGGAGGAATGGACTTCTGCTGATAGCCGCGAAGAAATCATGGAGAAAATGGAGCAGGCACTGTCGGTTATACCGGGCATTAATGTGGAAATTACCCAGCCTATGCAAATGCGTTTCAATGAACTGATGACTGGCATCAGGCAGGATGTAGCAGTTAAGATCTATGGTGACGACCTGGAGGTGCTTTCTGCAGAAGCTGAGCAGGTTGCTGCCATAGTTGCTCCGGTGAAGGGCGTAACAGAACCTTTTGTAGAAAAAGTGAGCGGTCTGCCCCAGATTACAGTGAATTATAACCGCGATAAAATGGCCCAATACGGATTAAATATCAGCGACATCAATATGATCCTCCGCACTGCCTTTGCGGGTAATGTGGCGGGTGTAGTCTTCGAAGGCGAGAAGAGGTTTGATATGGTTGTGCGCCTGCAGCGGGATCTCAGGGAAAATATCTCCAATGTGAAGAACCTGCTCGTCCCTCTGCCTACAGGTAACAAAGTTCCGCTCAGCCAGGTCGCGGATATTGCTTTTCAGGACTCCCCGGCACAGGTATCCAGAGAGGATGGCAAAAGACGTATTTTCGTAGGCTTTAATGTAAAAGGACGCGATGTAGAAAGTACTGTAAAGGAAATCAGTGCCCTGCTCGAAAAGAAAGTGAAATTGCCCTCCGGATATTACCTCAGTTACGGCGGGCAGTTCCGCAACCTGCAGGAAGCCAAGCAGCGCCTGCTGATCGCTGTTCCCGCGGCACTCATACTGATCCTGATCCTGCTGTATCTTACTTTCCGCTCAGTCAAACAGACGGTGCTGATCTTTACGGCAGTGCCTCTTGCAGCAATGGGTGGCATAGCTGCATTGCTGCTCAGAGATATGCCTTTCAGCATTTCGGCGGGCGTAGGTTTTATCGCTTTATTTGGCGTAGCTGTGCTCAACGGCATGGTTTTGATCGGGCATTTTAACCAGCTGGAGCAGGAAGGGATGCATGATATCTATCAGCGGGTATTGCAGGGAACGCAGGACAGGCTAAGACCGGTACTGATGACAGCTTCGGTAGCTTCACTGGGTTTTCTGCCGATGGCTCTCTCCTCAAGTGCGGGTGCAGAAGTTCAGCGTCCGCTGGCCACAGTGGTCATTGGCGGGCTGATCACGGCGACTTTCCTGACGCTTTTCATATTGCCATGCCTCTATCTCCTTTTTAACAAAGTAAAAACGCTCAGAGGAGTACCCAGCCTGGTAGTGATCTTTTGTTTCATAGGCTGCCTCGCGCCCTCAAATGCTGCTGCGCAACAGCCAAAGAGCTTGACTATTGACAGTGCCATTGCCATCGCGTTGCGAAACAACCTGCAGTTAAAGGCTGCAGATCTCTCGGTTGCTCATGCAGCAAAGATGCAGGGAACAGCTTTTGATTTACCAAAAACTGAAGTGATGCTCACACAAGACCCTACCAGTGGCGGTAATATGGATAATGCACTTGGATTAACCCAGAATATCGCCTGGCCGGGATTGTATAAAAACCAGAAAAAACTACTGGAGCAACAGCTGATACTGGCCCGGCGCTCCGGCAATCTGAGTCGTGCAGAAGTTACCCGCAACATCAGGAGTGTGTATTATGCCGGACTTATCAATCGCGAAATCTGGAAAGTTCTACATTACCTGGACAGTATTTACGCCGGCTTTGTGAAAAGGGCAGAGCTCAGGTTTAAAACCGGTGAAACTTCGCGGCTGGAGCTGATCAGTGCGCAGAATAAATATCAGGAAATCCAGACCCTGAAAGCTGCAGCAGAGGTCGATTTTAACAGTAACCTGCTCTACCTGCAGCAACTGATGAATACAACCGAAAAACCGGAAATCGCACATCAGCCCATATTAATGCCAATGCGGATAGAACCGGATAGCCTTGATATCAGTCGGAACCCACAATTAAACCAGGAACAACAACATATAGATCTTGCCAAAGCAAAAGTTAAGGTAGAACGCTCCAAAGCGCTGCCAGACCTCACTATAGCTTATCATCAGCAAATTGTAGTTTCCGGCTTTAATCCCGCAAATATCAACCGCGCTTATCACCCGGGTACACGAATCGCCGGTCTGCAGCTGGGGCTGGCAGTACCGGTTTTCAGTAAAGCCTACCGTGCCAGAATACAAGCAGAGCAGTTATCCGGAAAAATTGCGGAAAGCAACTACGCGCTGGCAAAGTCCAACATCAAAATGCAGTATGAACTGGAGTTGCAGCAATATACAAAGTTCAGGAAGGCTGTAAGTTATTATACATCGGGTGGACTGGCACGGGCAGATGAACAGATCAGGATTACACAGGTTTCCTTTCATCTCGGTGAAATCGGATATATCGAATATATTCAGAATATAGCAGGGGCAATACAGGTGAAATTAACCTATCTCGAAACCCTCAGCCAGCTCAATCAATCCGCAATTCAATTACAATTTATCAAAGGAGAATAAACATGACAGCTAAATTATATATACAGTTGGCACTGTGCCTGATCATATCAGCAACAATGCTTTCCTGCAGTACTAAACCAGTTGAAGAGACAGAAGAAAAATCACCTGAAACCGCGGTTAAGGCAAAACAAATGGAGCTCAGCAGCGAACAGATGGCGGCAGTGGGCATCGAGACAGGTCCTGTAGAACGCAAAAACCTCAATACTATCGTTAAAGCCAGCGGGCAACTAGCTGTTCCGCCCCAAAATAAAGCTGATGTCAGCGTTCTTTCAGGAGGTTTACTGCAAAACATTACCGTCATCGAAGGACAGCAGGTCAGGAAAGGACAAGTACTTGCAATGATCGAGAACCAGGAGCTGATCCGGATACAGCAGGACTACCTTGCAGCGAAGAATAGCTTCAGTTATGTGCAGGCAGAATATGACAGGCAAAAGCAATTGAAAGAAGCCGGTGCCGGCACAGGAAAATCCTATCAGCAATCAGAAGCCACCTACCAGGCTGAACGTGGCAGGATCAGCGCTTATGAAAGTCAGCTGAAACAACTGGGGGTACAGCTGGCATCCATAAAAAATGGACAGATCATTTCAGGATTTCCGCTCAAGTCACCAATCAGCGGAACAGTGGGGCAAATCACGGCAAACATTGGCGCTTATGTACAGCCGGGGACATCCATCATGGAAGTGGTAGACAATTCTAAAATCCATTGCGACCTCATTGTTTTTGAGAAAGACCTCATGAAAGTTAAAGCAGGGCAGAGGGTTGATTTACAGCTGACCAATCAGGATAATCAACAGATTGCAGGTACGATCAGCGGTATCAATAAATCATTTGAAAATGAAAGCAAGGGAGTCATCGTTCACGCTGTGATCAATAATACCGCAAAACAAAACCTGATTCCCGGGATGTATGTAACCGCACTGATCAGCGTTGGTCATGAATTGCTAAATGCAGTACCGGCAGATGCTGTCATACGCGCTGAAGGAAGAGAGTATATATTTCTGGTTACCGGCAAAAGTAAGAAAGGAACCACCTTTCAAAAAGTTGAAGTAAAGACCGGGGTATCTGAGTTAGGTTATACTGCCATTAAAGCCCTGAGCCCATTAGCGGAGCATGCGCAAATAGCAAACAAGGGGGCCTTTTACCTGCAGTCTAAATTTACGGGGAATACTGCTGAAGAATGATGAATCAGACCTGGAAAACAGGGCGTGCCTGCCATTTAACCATAGCAGCGGATAAGTGTGCTGATTCCAGGCGCAGCTGCCGGTTTACTCCAAACCCGTTTTTAAGATAAAAGTTCAGTGGGGATGGATAGGCATCCCCATTGATCTTCAGATACCGGTCGTGGTCTACCACCCATCCTGTAAGGGCATTTTCATCCGCCTTCAGGATATCCAGCAACATGGTGCCAACGCCTTGTTTATGAATTTTGCTGTCCAGTATAATCGCAAACCAGGTTTCAGCATCACGTGAAAATTTAAATGCCCAGCCCAGGATTTCAGCATCCCTGACACATAAAAAGTGCATCGCACCAGGTAAAGTAGCAAGGTAGGAGTTCAAATCCGTCAGGTTACGGTAGTTTAACTGGTCGGGATATTCGTTATTCCAGAGCTTCATAATTGCTTTTTTCTGGATATTTGTTAATTCACTGGTATGAATAACTCTCATTGATATAGCCAATTACACGTTGCGGATCAAGCTTCTAACACTTTTCCGGGATTTAATCCGTTTATATTTATTAATTATGCAATATATCTATCTTTTACAGATATGAAGGATATTTTATATGTTTACAAAAACAAATTATTGATGAAAATTTTAAGACCCCACGTATTATTAGCCATTATAGGTCTAATGACGATCTCGCTTCAAGCGTGTAAAACAAAAAAAATAGCTGCCAAACCAGCTCCTCCAGTTACTAAACCGGTTGAAGAACCAGCAAAACCAGAACCTGCACCGGTTGAAAAGAAAGAAGAACCAGCACCGGCGCCGGCAAAACCAAATTATGCTTTTGATAACATCCAGTTTGAATTCAATTCTGGCGTGTTAAAAACTGCTTCTTTCGCGGTGCTTGACCAGGTAGCTACTGAAATGAAAAAAGACGAATCAGTTAAATTTATCCTGAACGGCCACTCATCTGCTGAAGGAACTGCTGAGCACAACATGTCATTGTCAGTTGACAGAGCAAATTCAGTAAAATCATATCTGGTAAATGCAGGTATTCCTGCCGCCAACATGAGCATTAAAGGTTTTGGTGCAACACAACCAATGACTTCTAATGATACTGAAGAAGGTAAAGTACTTAACCGTCGTGTAGAGATCAGAAAAGTAAACTAGTTTTACAGACAAAAACATAAAGGCCGGGTATTCATTTCAGAATGAATACCCGGCTTTGTTATATACGGGGGTTTTATTTTTATGAAAGTTTTGTTTACTACACTTAAAATTCTCCGGGAAAAACAGTATATTAAATGGAATGCTTTACATTTAGAACGGCAAACAAAAGCGCTATGTTGAAAAGACTGATCCTACTTACTTTTATTAGCCTTCTTGGGCTATCCGCATTTGCCCAGCCAGTTCGTGTAGCTGTCGCTGCCAATGCACAATTTGTGCTCAAAAAACTGGCAGCAGATTTTCAAAAAAAAACAGGCATTGCTGTAGAAGTGATCAGTGGTGCATCGGGCAAGCTTGCGGTGCAGATAAAAAATGGAGCCCCGTATGATATTTTTTTATCAGCCGATACGGAGTTTCCCCAGAATCTGTACACTGAAGGATTCACCTTAAGCAAGCCACAGATTTATGCAATGGGCAGCCTGATTGTCTGTTCTTCAACAGGTGCTGATGTAAAAAACTGGAAATCCAGGATCACTGGCAAAGATGCTGGTAAGGTTGCTATCGCAAACCCTAAAACTGCACCATATGGAAAAGCTGCAGAAGAAGCCCTCAACTATTACAAAATCTATCAGCCGGTATCACAAAAGCTCGTGGTAGCAGAAAGCATCAGTCAGGTAAACACCTATGTTCTCCAGAGGGTGGTGGGGCTTGGTTTTACCACGCAATCCCTGGTTTATGAACTCCCCGCATCTCAGCGTTTTTCCTGGCAGAAAGTTGACCCAAAATCATATAGCCCGATTGAACAGGGGGCGGTTCTGTTGAAATATGCGAAGAACAAGAATTATGTGAATAATAAAAAGTTTTATGATTATCTTTTCTCTGCTGCTGCAAACGCTATCTTCAGACAATTTGGCTATACCACAGCATAACATAGAATGGTAATGGAATGGACACCCATATGGCTCAGCCTTAAACTTGCTGCCATCACCACAATGATACTGATGCTGATTGGTATTCCACTGGCATATTGGTTATCCAGGCGCAGTTCCTGGTTAAAAGTAGTCATTGAAGCTATTCTGACCATGCCGCTGGTACTACCGCCATCCGTACTGGGATTTTACCTGCTGCTCAGTTTTAGTCCCAATAGTTTTTTTGGGCGCTGGCTGCTCGAATATTTCAACCTCAGCCTGGTATTTTCTTTCGAGGGTCTCGTTGTCGCTTCCGTCATTTACAGTCTTCCTTTCATGGTGAGCCCTGTAAAATCTGCACTGGCACACTTGCCGGCATCACTTGCTGAAGCATCCTATACAATGGGCAAATCCAAACTGCATACCTTCTACCGTGTGCAGCTGCCGAATATCAAATCGTCTTTGTGGACAGCAATTGTGCTCACTTTTGCACATACCCTTGGTGAGTTTGGAGTGGTACTGATGATCGGCGGGCGACTCGAGGGAAGCACAAAAGTAGCTTCTATAGCTATCTATGATGCAGTAGATAACAACCAGTACCATGAAGCTAATATGTATTCACTCATTTTATTCGCTATCACCTTTGTGATTGTGATCCTGGTCTTTGTGTTCAACAAAAATGCGATGAGGGGGCCTTTGGAATGATCAGTATCAACATACAAAAAAATATCAAAACCTATAAAGGACGATACAGACTTACTGTCGCGGATAGTTTTCCTGCAGGTTCCGTTACCAAAGTATATGGTCCTTCAGGAATAGGGAAAACTACATTCCTTCGCATCATCGCCGGTCTGAGTACTCCGGAGCAGGGAAAGATCGTGGTACATGGACAGACCTGGCTTGATACCGCAGCGGGGATAAATATGTCTCCTCAGGAGAGAAAAGCAGGTTTTGTGTTTCAGGATTATGCCCTCTTCCCAAATATGACTGTCCGGGAGCACCTGCAATATGCCACTACGGATGAACTGCTGATCAGCAGGTTGCTGACTATGGGCAGAATGAAAAGTTTTGACAGCCACAAACCCCAGCATTTGTCGGGCGGACAGCAACAGCGGCTCGCGATTTTACGTGCATTGGCACAACGGCCGAAGCTCCTGCTGATGGACGAAGCATTCTCGGCTCTGGACGACGAGCTGCGCGAAGATCTGATAACAGATCTGAAAATTATTTTAAAAGAATTTGAAACGACTACGATTATTGTGAGCCATCATGCGCAGGAAACTCTCGGCTTTGCCGACCGCAGTTTAAAGATTGATTAGATTAATTTTTACACCATGATCATTTATAAAACAGACGAAGAAGTAGATTTGATGCACATCAGTGCCATGCTGGTGAGCGATACTATTGCAGAACTCGCTCATGAAATCAGACCAGGTATCACTACGTTGAGCCTGGATAAGCTGGCAAATGAATTCATCAGGGACAATGGTGCCATCCCGTCTTTCCTCAACTATGAAGGTTATCCTTTTCACATCTGCACATCGATCAACGATGTCATCGCCCATGGCCGGCCAAGTGAGCGGGTTTTACGCGAAGGCGATATCTTATCAATTGATACCGGTGTGATCAAAAACGAATTCCATGGCAACCATGCCTATACCTTCATTATCGGTGAAACCAGTCAGGAAATTCTCACGTTGGTGAGGACTGTCAAAGACTCACTCACTCTGGGAATTAAGGAAGCGATTACCGGTCAGAACCTTGGGGAAATCAGCAGTGCCATACAGCATTACAACGAAAGACGTGGTTATGGCATCAGCAGGGAACTGGGCGGGCATGCTATAGGCCGTTCCATGGATGAGCTTCCTCCAATGCCAAATTTTGGCAGGAGAGTGGACGGAATAGAGATGCGAAGCAACCTGGTGCTCGCCATTGAGCCTATGGTAAATCTGGGAACTGCAGCGATCATCGAGGATGAAGATGGCTCTTTCAGAACAGCAGACGGAATGGTCGCGGTACATTTCTCCCATAACGTATGTACTAAGCCTGTTGCGGCATTGGTGTTGTCAGACTATCATGGTATTGAAGAGGCTGAAAAATATAACCCGCATTTAAATACATCGTACGACGAGTAATACGACACTAATCTGGCAGCAATTGTGCCGGGCTTTGCTACTTTTGCAGCAATGAAAGCCTCAGAAAAGAATTTTCACCAGGATGGTGCCCCCCTGAAATCAGGTACGATTATATTAATGGCTATTGCAGCAGGAATTACTGTTGCCAATATCTACTACAATCAGCCAATTTTAAAAGAAATGGCCATGTCACTCCATGCTACAGATGCAGAAATCGGGAGAGTTTCCATGTTTGCACAAATGGGATATGGACTGGGCATGTTTTTTCTGATCCCTATGGGGGATATGGTCAACCGCAAAAAGCTCATCCTGCTGCTGATGCTTGCCCTGGCAGTGGTGCTGATCCTGATGGTACTCTCCAAAGGCGTCCTGTTTGTATGGATACTCAGTTTACTGATTGGTATCTGTTCTGCCCCGGCGCAGATTATACTTCCGATGGCAGCCAGTCTGGATAAGGTCAACCGTGGTAAAACCGTCGGAATTGTCTTTAGCGGTATCCTGGTCGGCATTCTGGGTTCGAGGGTGATCAGCGGGTTTATTACCGACTGGTTCGGATGGCGGGCAGTGTATGGTATTTCCGCAGCAATGGTTCTCGGCATTACTGTTTTACTCAAGCTCTACCTTCCGGACGTAAAACATAAATTTACAGGCAATTATATCGCATTGCTTAAATCTACACTGCAATTGGTGGGAGAGCACAGAATATTGCGTGAATCGGCCATTCTTGGCGCCTTTACCTTTGGTATCTTCTGTTCCTTCTGGACTACCGTTACCTTTTATCTCAGTGGCCCCGCGTTTAACTTCCATGCCGATACCATTGGGTTATTCGGACTGGTAGCCATTGGTGGCGCGCTGGTAGCACCATACTTCGGGAAACTTGCCGATAAAGGAAATACCCGCAAATCCCTGATGATGACCGTCGGCATGGTGATATGCAGCCTTATCCTGCTCAAAGTTTTTCCCCTTTCGGTGATCGTCATGATCATCGCCATCTTCGTGCTGGATATTGGTGTGCAGGCCACACAGATTACCAATTTTGCCAGAATCTATTCGCTCGATGAAAACTCACACAGCCGCCTGAATACCATTTACATGACTACCTATTTTATCGGTGGGGGAATAGGCACATTTTTTGGGCTGCTCTGCTGGAAACATGGTGGTTGGGATTTATCCACCTGGCAGATGCTTACCTGGTCTTTCATTGCACTGGTAATTGTCTTCTTTTCCAAAAAGTAAGTACCTTCATTAAAAAGCGGGCAGCAGCACATGAAAATATCACCCAAATATAACCCGGTTCCTTTCATCAGGGAAAACTATAAGATTATATTCAGCTATGTTTTCACGCTGTTTTTTATCGGCCTCGGCATTTGGTTTATACAGCATGAACGTGCGGAACTTCAGGAAGTAAAACACCTTGTAGTTACCTCCCGCTGGGACTGGATTTCTATAGGTGTCTTACTGAGCATCGTATACGTGTTTATCCACGGAGAGATGTATCGCGCTTCATTTGCAGCTGTAGGCAGCAAAGTAGGACTGCTGGATGCCACCATGCTTTACCTGAAGAGGAACTTTATCAGTGTCTTTCTGCCTGCAGGTGGTGTTTCCTCGCTGGCCTTCTTCAGCGGTGATATCGAGAAAAAAGGCGTCACCAGGTCGCAGGTGAATTTTGCCTCCTCTATATATGGTTTTGTAGGTATACTTTCTGTAGTGGCCATTGCCATTCCGGTATTTATCTATGCCATTTGTGAAGGCAATATTGGCTCCGGAGAATGGTATGGGCTGATCGCGGTATTTCTCCTGATAGGTGGTGTATATCTGCTATACAGGTCGGTCGCAAAACAAAACAGTGTATATCGCCTGATCATCAGATATGTACCTGTAGTTGAGGTCTGGCTTGGAGAATTTACCAGTAACCAGATTGAACGCCGGAGCTTT
>Ga0157373_10002269_pt1 | contig 14568 bp, 11 predicted proteins | sample C65metaG_FD_113460 | JGI IMG/M metagenome (GOLD analysis project Ga0157373, IMG submission 113460) | Corn rhizosphere microbial communities from Kellogg Biological Station, Michigan, USA - C6-5 metaG | ecosystem: Host-associated > Plants > Roots > Rhizosphere > Soil | place: USA: Michigan... | reverse complement strand
TGCGATTTTCATTTTTTATTCTTTATTGATACCGATTGCTGAACAAAGCTATACTTTTTTTTAACAGCGCTGCTACTCAAAAAATAAACTGAAAGTTACGTGACGCAACATTAATTTATCAATCGGGTAAGAGTAGATGTGCGGCGCTTCATCTTTCAGCACGCTTTTCATGGAGTACGACAGCTTTATTTCCGGCGACATTTTAAAGTATTCAAAGTAAAGATCAAAGCCAATTCCTCCTTCATAAGAAAAGAAATTACGCCGGTTATTGAGGAACTTCTCCATTGGATCAGTCACAAGGCTGTTGTCGGACTTTTTCTTGGAAGAGATGTCTGTGGACAGCTTTGCTCCTCCCATCATATAGGCGCGGAAGTTGTTTCTCCTGTTCGACTTTAGCTTGAGGCTGAGGGGCAGCTCCACCACAGTGGTCTGTGTTTTACGCTCAAAAGGAAGGCCAGCAAAGGTACCGTCTTCAAAATCATACCTAGAAATGCGGTCGTTGAACACCAGCCCTGGAGTCAATCGCAGGTCCATGTTGTCGTTGATGCGCTGGTTCACCACAAAACCGATCCCGAAACCTGGTGATCCTGCCGAAGATATAGACCTTAGAGAATCCGGGATGTCGCTGCTGCGTTCCGGATCCGGAAAAGCAGACCTCCAATAGGGTCTCTTCAGGATTTTATATTCCGAGGATATGTATTGAAAAGTGAAGCCAAAGTGCAGGTCAGTATCATCAATACCGCCACCCCAATTCTGCGCTTTAGCAGTCATAACCGCTAAAAAACAAGAACAAAAGAGCAGGCTTTTTATTTTCATCTGTTAATTTCTTTATTTCTGCTGATGGATGACCGACACAATATAGTCAATTGGCTTAATTTATTTCGTTCCCGTATAGATGGCGCAAATGCCGAAGGTAAGCCTGATGTCTGTGGCCTGCTTAAAGCCTACTTTAGTCATCAGTGTGTTAAAAGCTTGCCCATCGGGGAAAGCGGCAACCGATTCCGGCAGGTATTCATATGCCCTATTGTCTTTTGAAAAGAGCTTTCCAAAGACCGGGGTAACATATTTAAAGTAAAAGTTGTACAGTTGCTTGATGGGAAACTTCCTTGGTTTGGAGAATTCAAGTACAATGATCTTTCCACCGGGTTTCAACACTCGGAACATGTCAGCAAGACCCTTTTCCAGGTTTTCATAATTCCTCACCCCAAAGGCGACCGTGATGGCATCAAAATGATTGTCATCAAACTGCAGCCCTTCGGAATCCCCCAGCTGCACAGAAAATACCGAACCCAGGTTTCGCTCTGCAATCTTTTTGCGGGCTACATCCAGCATCCCTTCAGAGATGTCCACACCGACGATCTTCTCCGGCTTCAGGATCTTGATCGACTCAAAAGCGAAGTCGCCCGTACCTGTGGCCACATCCAGCATTACCCTTGGCTGTATGGACTTGAGCATCCTGATCGCCTTTTTGCGCCATAAGATGTCGATGCCCAAAGACATAAAGTGATTCAGGAAATCGTAAGTACCCGATATGTTATTAAACATGCTGGCAACCTGTTCCTTCTTTGTTGCAGTCTCGGATTGGTAAGGAGTAATCTTTTCGTTCATGGTAAGCGGCAAAGATAAGTATTGTTGAAAACTAATTTTCTACCTTTGTCAAATGATTATAAAATCAGCAACATTTATTTGCAGTAATACAAAGGTTTCAGCGCTGCCTGTCGCCAACATGCCGGAATATGCCTTTATCGGCCGTTCTAACGTAGGAAAGTCCTCTCTGATTAATATGTTGGTGAACCAGCACGGACTGGCAAAAACCTCACAACGACCTGGAAAAACACAGCTCATCAACCATTTTCTGATCAACGAAAAGTGGTATATTGTCGATTTGCCGGGTTATGGTTATGCCAAGGTGTCGAAAAACAGCCGTGAGAAATGGGAAAAGTTCATCCGCAACTACATCACCAAGAGAGAAAGCCTGCAGTGTGTGTTTGTACTGATCGACAGCAGGCTTGAGCCACAGAAGATCGATCTTGAGTTTTGCTGCTGGATGGGAGAGATACAGATTCCCTTTGCCCTGATCTTTACGAAAGCAGATAAACAGTCGAAGGTAAAAACCGACCAGAACGTAGCCGCCTTCAAAAAGGCACTTGGGGGATGGTTTGAAGAGATCCCTCCATATTTCGTCACTTCTGCGGAAAAAGCCGTGGGGCGTGATGAGGTCCTGAAGTTCATCTCTGATGTCAACCTTGACTTTGCCATGCCTATCCTAGATAACCATACAGATTTATAAGTTCATCCATACATGAAGAAGTATTTTTCATTGGTGCTGTTCGCCCACTCGATTTTTGCATTGCCTTTCGCGATGATCGGCTTTTTTCTGGGGGTAACCACTACCTCCAGCCCTTTCAACTGGTGGCTGTTTGTTGCTGTGATCCTTTGTATGGTCTTTGCCCGCAACTCGGCGATGGCTTTCAATAGGTACCTCGACCGCGACATTGACGCTAAAAACCCACGTACACAGATGCGTGACATTCCTGCGGGGAGGATTTCTGCCAATGAGGCGCTGCTGTTTGTCATCGTTAACTGCATCTTGTTCATCATCACCACTTACTTTATCAATAACCTTTGCTTTTACTTGTCGCCGGTAGCATTGTTTGTCGTACTGTTCTACAGCTATACAAAAAGGTTTACCGCGTTGTGCCACATGGTGCTTGGTCTTGGTCTTTCCCTCGCTCCTATCGGTGCGTATATTGCGGTTACCGGTGCGTTCAGTGTTGTTCCGGTACTTTACTCTTTCGCCGTATTGTTCTGGACAGGTGGTTTTGATATTATCTATGCACTGCAGGATGAGGATTTCGACAGGGGTGAAAAGCTACATTCCATTCCTGCTGCCCTGGGCATTAAAAATGCCTTGCGCCTGTCGGTGGTTTTACATATATTTTCGGCCCTTTGCGTATTCATTCCGATCCTGCTGACACCGCACAATTTCAGCTGGTTCTATTATGTGGGGGTAATCTTCTTCTGCATCATGCTCATCTATCAGCACCTATTGGTAAAACCGAACGACATCAGCAGGGTAAACCGTGCTTTTGCTACTGCAAATGGTTATGCCTCAGCAGTATTTGCCATCTGTTTCCTTATTGACGCTTTTTTAAGAATCAACTATCACTTCTAATCTTATGATCAACCTGAGCATACCCAAGAAAAAAAGAATTTACATCCCTCAAAATCTGGAAATTACCTGGGATAACCTGGAGCCAATCCTGGAGGAGCTGCTGGCCCGTCCGATTGAAAATGTACAGGAGCTGGAGCAATGGCTAAAAGACAAAAGTGAGCTCGAAGCAGCCTTGGAAGAGGATTTTGCCTGGAGGTATATCCGCATGAGTTGTGATACTGCCAATGAGGAGCTTGTAAAAAACTTTCAGTATTTCGCTACGGAGATTGAGCCCAAGATCTCTCCTATTGCCAACCAGTTGAACCAGAAGTTCAACGACAGCCCCTTTATTGAGGAGCTGGATCAAGAAAAATATTTCGTTTACATCCGCGCCATCAGGAAATCTCTGGAAATCTACAGGGATGAAAACGTGGAGCTGCTCACCAAACTTCAGGTAACCCAGCAAAAATATCAGGCCACAACTGGTGCCATGAGTGTCATCATCAACGATCAGGAATATACATTGGAGCAGGCCTCCAACTTCATCAAAGACACCAACCGGGCGGTACGCCAGGAAGCATGGGAAACCATCCAGCAGCGCAGGCTGGTAGACAAGGACGACCTGAACATACTTTTTGATGAGCTGATCACTATGCGTCATCAGGTAGCCCTGAATGCCGGATTTGAAAACTTCAGAGATTATATGTTCCAGGCATTAGGGCGTTTTGACTATACGCCAAAAGATTGTTATGACTTTCATGAAGCAATAGAAAAAGAAGTCGTGCCGATCCTGCGTGAGCAGTCGGAGAAACGTGCAGAGGCACTCGGACTGGAGCTGTTGAAACCATGGGACATGGAAGTGAGCACTACCGGCAAGCCGGCACTGAAGCCTTTCAAAAACGGCGCCGAGCTGATAGACAAAAGCATAGACTGCTTCAATGCAATCAGTCCGCAGCTGGGGCAGATGCTGTCGATCATGAAAGCCAACAACCTTTTTGATGTAGAAAGCAGGAAGGGCAAAGCTCCGGGGGGGTACAACTACCCGCTGGCGGAAACCGGTGCGCCCTTCATTTTCATGAACTCTGCCAATTCACTCCGGGACCTTACGACTATGGTACACGAAGGAGGTCATGCGGTACATACTTTCCTGACGGCAAACCTGGAGCTCAACGACTTCAAACATTGTCCTTCAGAAGTGGCAGAGCTGGCATCCATGAGCATGGAGCTGATCTCCATGGACCATTGGAACATTTATTTTGACAACGAAGAAGATCTGCTTCGCGCCAAGAGAGAGCAGCTGCAGGATGTGTTGAAAACGCTCCCATGGGTGGCGGTGATTGACCAGTTTCAGCACTGGATCTATACCAACCCTGGTCATAATGCGGCCGATAGAGAAGAGGCTTTCAAGCAGATCTATACGCGCTTCGGTGCAGGATTTGCAAACTGGGACGGTCAAGAGCAGGAGTTCGGCAACTTATGGCAGAAACAGCTTCACCTGTTTGAAGTTCCTTTTTATTACATCGAATATGCCATCGCGCAGCTAGGTGCGATCGCGATCTGGAAAAACTTTAAGGAAAATCCCGATCAGGCGCTTACAAAATACCTCGCAGCACTCTCTTTAGGTTATACCAAACCCATAAATGAGATTTATGAGACCGCAGGAATTAAGTTTGACTTCAGCGTAGGGTATATTGAAGAGCTTGCCAGCTTTGTAAAGGACGAATTACAGAAATTAGGGTAAGAGTTTATCCGGAAATTTATATGTTTGACTAAACAAACTCAAAAAAGCCCACCATTCTATGTTCGAAAAACTTTTTAGAAAGAAATCTATCGCTAAAATACTTGAAGATGCTGCAAAAGGCTATGGCGAACATGGAACTTCTTTACATAAGACACTGGGATTGCGCGATCTTACCGCATTTGGTATTGCTGCTATAATTGGTGCCGGAATTTTCAGCACCATTGGTAAGGCAAGTGCCGATGGCGGGCCCGCAGTGATCTTCCTTTTTATCTTTACTGCCGTTGCCTGTAGTTTTGCGGCCTTTGCTTATGCAGAGTTTGCTTCTATGGTGCCGGTATCGGGAAGTGCCTACACCTATTCTTATGTTGCTTTCGGGGAACTCGTAGCCTGGATCATCGGCTGGTCGCTGATCATGGAATATGCCATAGGCAACATCACCGTCGCCATTTCCTGGTCTGATTATTTTACGGGGCTACTTTCCTCCATACGTATACCAGCATTGAACATCACCGGTATCCATCTGCCGGACTGGACTACAATGGATTACCTGACCGCTTATAACGGGCACATCCATGCGGATGCGCTGATAAACGCAGGCAAAGACTTTGCCAACCTGGATGAGGCGACAAGAATCGCAAACAATGCATGGATTACTGCCCCACAAATTGGTGGGTTTCACCTGGTAGCAGATCTGCCGGCATTGGGCATCATCATCTTCATTACCTGGTTGGTATACCGCGGCATGAAGGAATCTAAAAACGCCAGCAATGCTATGGTGATCGTGAAGCTTGCTGTAATCCTATTGGTGTTATCTGTTGGGGTTTTTTATGTAGATACAGACAACTGGAACCCTTTTGCACCTAATGGTGTATCCGGGGTACTTAAGGGTGTTTCTGCTGTGTTTTTTGCCTACATCGGTTTTGACGCCATATCCACTACTGCTGAGGAGTGTAAGAATCCGCAGCGCGATTTACCTAGGGGAATGATGTGGGCCATCATCATCTGCACAACGTTGTACGTAGCTATTGCGCTTGTGTTAACTGGTATTGTTAACTATAAACTACTTGCTGTTGGTGATCCGCTTGCTTTTGTGTTCGATCAGATTGACATGAAGCTCATGAGCGGGATCATTGCCGTCAGCGCCGTTTTTGCGATGGCCAGTGTATTGCTGGTATTCCAGATGGGGCAACCGAGGATCTGGATGAGCATGAGCCGCGATGGACTGTTGCCGAAATCATTTTCAAAGATCCACCCTAAGTATAAAACGCCTTCCTTTGCCACCATCGTTGTGGGCTTTGTTGTGGCTATCCCTTCATTGTTCATGAACCTGACCATTGTCACAGACCTGTGTTCTATAGGGACACTGTTTGCTTTTGTGTTGGTTTGCGCAGGTGTATTGGTGTTACAGAACAAACCAAACATCCAAAGGGGCAAATTCAGGATACCCTACGTCAATGCGAAATACATTGTTCCTTTATTATTCGTTGGAATGCTGGCTGCAGCGTTCAGCTGGTATCAACAGGAAACGAAAGCCTTTTTATTCAACGAACGGAGGGTATATGAGCCGGTGCATTTCATCACTACTCTGGATGCAAATGAATTGATAGCAGTAAAACAACAGATCGTGGACGATCAGAAAAAGGTAAATGTGATTGCCAGAAATGTGGATGCTGCTGATTATTTAAGCGGCTTGTCTGCGGTCCAATATGAAGACTTCATGAGCAGGTCATCGGTGAATACGGGAAAGAAGTTTGAGCATGGCTGGGGATTGTTTAAACACAAAATTCCAATGTGGATCTTCCTGTTTATCTGTATAGTGATCATGTATTATTCGGTGACCAAAAACTTGTCGCTGATCCCCGTGCTTGGACTGATCAGTTGTCTATACATGATGTGCGAGCTGGGGATTTCCAACTGGATTGGTTTTGGAATCTGGTTAGTAGTGGGTTTAGTAGTTTACTTCCTGTATGGGTACAAAAACAGTAAATTGGCAAAAGTTACAGAAACGTTTTAGCACCCGACGGAATTTCTTGATATTGTATATCAGCAGATACCGTTCTTCAAGGGCCCTGTGAAGCTATTTTAAAGTTCTTTGCCAAAATATTGTACAATTAGAGAATATTTTTCTACATTAGAGTTAATATCAATAAAGATAAATGGCACTGAAGAAATCTGAAAATGACGACTGATTGAAGTGCCTGATTGCGATGCCCTCCTATAATTATCCCTATAATTGCATGGTTAGACGACCAGCAATAAAGCCTCCTCCCCGGAGGCTTTTTTATATCCGGTTGTGGAAACGTTTCAATCCGAATGTTGTACTTATAAAACAACATCTCTCCAATAAATCCGAGATACTTGACCATATTCGTAAGATCCACTGAGCTGAGCACGATAATTGTGGGCAATCTTAACTGAAAAATAAACGCAACATAATGAACACCTCATTTATGAAAAATAAACTCAACATTACTCATCTGTTTTGTATTCTCGCATTGACTTCAACTTTAATCGCCTGTGGCAATTCAGAAAAGAAAGGAACAACTGCGAAGGACTCCGCAGCTCCAGTCAACACTACAAAAGAAACTCCCACTAACTCAACCACCGAAAAGTTCGAAGAGTTTGACTGGAATACCGTACCAATCTCTACAGCAGACATCGGCATCTTTCCTTACCTCAGTGCGCCTGACGGATTCTTCATCCAGGACAAAGGTGGGTATGATGAATCTAAAACAGGTTACTCTGACCTCAAGGATTTTAACAAACTGATCATGTTTACTGGAAAATCTTTCTATAATGCAGAGGGGAAAGTAGCGAGGCTTAAATTCAGTATGAAGGATAAAGAGGCCGAGTGGAACCAGTATAAGTTCGACACCTACATTGAAAAACAGCTCAATAGCATTGGTGCCAAGTTATTGGCGAAGCTTAAAATTAATCAGGCTCAAAAGGATTTTTTAAATAAAGATGATGACATGACTATTTACAATCATATGGTTGCCGATCCATATAATGAACCTGCCAGATTCTACGCATTGAATCATGAAAAGGGAAAAATCATGTTCCAGATTTCTTCCAACTCTGCCATGGGCGAAGTTGCCGTCGTAGAACTCGTAAAAAAATAAAAAACGTTACCAAACTCATTTTCAGTTCAATCTCATTGTTTTATGCGGATTTTTAAAGGACTTAGTTAAATTACAATTGTTACCGAATAAATTTGCGTAATCGAATAGCTACACAATGAATTTAAGACGTGATGTATTTCAGGCCAAAACGGCCGAGAGATACATTACTATACTAACGCAAAGAAAATGAAAGAAGTGGCCGACTATGCGTAAAAAGTCAAAATCCATTCCGGTATACAGAATGTCCGATGATTTCGGAACCGGCATTTCTATTGAAAGGATATCCTTTAAAGATCTCCCGGGCGCAAAAAAAGCAACAGTAGATTCGCCCGAGGACGGCGGGCATTCACACCGCCATGACGGGCACTCGTTTTTCCTGCTTGAAAAAGGCCGCATCACCCTGGAAATCGATTTCCAAGAATACGTTGTGGAAGCACCCTCAGTTACGTATGTTCATCCTGACCAGGTACATTATGCCCGAAATGCCGAAGATGTCACTGTTAGCAGCTTGTCGATCACAGAAGAAAAACTGAATGCTGATTACTTGAAATTGCTACTCGAAATGACACCTGCAAAACCATGGCTGCTTAAGGAAGAGGCATTTTCGACTATTCAGGAAACAATATCCTTATGCATCAAAGTTGCCAAGCTGAAAAAAGAACGGTTATACCATTCTTTTCTGAAAGATAGCTGCAATGCATTGATTGCGCTGATGATTTCACCCTATCTGGATTCTACACGCTCAAAAAATAAAATTTCTAGATTTGATACCCTTACTAAAGCATTTCGAGAAAATCTCGAACGGAATTACTCTGTAGAAAAAAGCCCGGCTGCATATGCAAAGGAGCTTAATCTGACCCCTTCCTACCTGAACGAATGTGTCAGGAACGTCACAGGCCACTCCGTTTCGCATCACATCCAACAACGTGTCATCCTCGAAGCCAAACGATTGCTTTATCATTCTGATAAGTCTGTGAAAGAAATTGCAGTAAGCCTGGGTTATGACGACTACCCCTACTTCTCGCGTCTGTTCAGCAAAATTACGGGGATTACTGCGCTGACCTTCCGAAACCAAAACTTCGAATAGTCCAATACTCTCCCCGTTTCAACATTTTATAAGCCGAGGACCGGTCGTTCATTTGCAGGATCAAATCAATCCAAAAAATGAAAATCTCCAAGGAAAACACCATACTCATATCCGGCGCAAGTATAGCCGGACTTTCAACCGCCTACTGGATGAATAGATTAGGTTATCAGGTTACCGTCGTTGAGATCGCAAAAGCACCCCGTACTGCCGGTGCAGCTGTAGATCTGCGTGGAGACGCCGTCGAAATCACGAAGCACATGGGGATCTTCGACGAGTTAAAGGCGAACCGGTTAAATGTAGAAATGATCTCCTTTAAAAATGCAGATGATACCACCGCAGGGTCGATACTTCTGAGTATTGAAAGCTCAGAACTCCCGGACGAGGAAATTGAAATAGAAAGAAATCAGTTCATCACCATCCTGCTGGACTGCCTCAAAAAGGAGGTGGAGTTCATCTTCGGTAATAGTGTCAGCGATCTGGAAGAAACAACAGACCACATCAAAGTCTCCTTTAAGGAAGGACCATCACGCAGTTTCGACCTGGTAATTGGCTGTGATGGTACACACTCCGGCATCAGAAAAATAGCATTCGGACCAGAAACAGCCTACACGCATTTTCTCCAGGCCTATTTTTCGATTACCACTATTAACAAATTGCTAGTCCCGGAGAACACCATGCAGATGTATAATGTACCTGATAAAGCCATTACACTCAATGCTTACCGTGGCAAAACGGATATCATCTTTGGCTTCGTATCAGAAAATGAAATTTTTTATGATTATCGGGATATCGATCAACAGAAGCAGATCATTCAAGAGCAGTTTTCCGGACAAAGCTGGAGAGCGGCAGCACTATTGGAAGACACATTGAATTCCGACAATTTCTATTTTGACAAATTCTGCCAGATCAAAATGCCATCCTGGACAAAAGGCAGAATAGTGCTTGTGGGCGATGCGGCCTACTGTGCTTCGCCTGCTGCAGGTATGGGAGCCTCACTATCTATGAAAGGAGCTGCGACCCTCGCTGCTACCCTACTAAAGCACAACGGCAATTTTGCACAGGCATTCCTGGATTACAATCAAAAGTTACGCCCGTTTATCGAAGAAGTGCAGTCCACCGCCGAAATGAATGTGAGGAACAATTTCATACCAAGAACAGAAGAAGCAATCCAGGTAAGAAATGCCCACGAACGCCCGTTTTAGCAGCAATGATAAGTCAATGAGTATGCTCAGAATAGCGGAGGCAATACCTTTATTCTTTTCGCTTCTATAAATATTTATGTAGATTCGGTAGCCTGATCTTATGACCGATTACCGACAGCTATCTGACTATGCATTACTCGACCGCTTCAAGCAAGGGGATACGTTGGCTTACGAGGAAATCTATCACCGGTACTGGGCCCTGCTCTTTAACCATGGAAGAAGGATTTTACAGGATGACGAGGATGCGAAGGACTTGGTACAGGACGCCTTTGCAGTGCTTTGGAAAGAGGGTAAAACGCTGGTAATTAAAACATCTCTATCAGCATATCTCTATGCGGTAGTAAGGTATAAAGTATTTGACCTTATTGACCGGCAGAAAGTGAAGAATGGCTATCTGGAGTCTTTGGAGCACTTTATTGCGGAGAACAATTACAGTTCTGACCATCTGGTGAGGGAAAAGCAGCTGGAAGTCATCATTGAAAAGGAAATCGCCGCACTGCCGGCTAAAATGAGAGAAATTTTTGAACTGAGCAGAAAAGCAAACCTCAGTTACCTTGAAATTGCACAAAAATTAAACATTTCCGACAACACCGTAAAAAAACAAATCAACAACGCGCTAAAGATTTTAAGAAATAAACTTGGAGCACCTCTTTTTACCATTTATTTCTAGCATTTTTCAATCTTTCCATCTTTTTTTAAAAACGATCTTACACAAGAGCATCCATTAACCTACTATATTATAAAAAAGTGGGAATATGGATTACTCAAAAGCAAGATCTCTAATCAAAAAGCACCTTTCCGGAAAGAGCTCCGAACAGGAAGATGCGGTATTGGAATCCTGGTATATCCAGGTTACAGAAAATGCTGATGCGCCACTTGCAGTCCTTGATTATGACCAGATAGAAAAAGAAATCCTCGACCGGCTGCGCCAAAACCAGCAACCTGTAGTCAAACGACCGGTCTGGATTAGAATCGTAGGTACCGCAGCTGCCATGCTAATTCTTGCGATGACGGTATTTTTCTTCAGGAACGCCCAGCACAAAGATCGTCATCCTATTTATAGTCATGATTTTGCACCGGCTACAGGTGAAAACATCCTTACTTTATCTGACGGTCGCAAGATTGTCCTTAATAATTCCCCTAATCCTGAAATTGCCTACGAATCTGGTGTAAACATCTCAAGGGGAAAAGATGGCCATCTGATTTACCGCATTACAGAAAATGCAAACAGTCCGGGCAATGAGCAGAACACCTTATATACCGGTAATGGCCAGAACTATAAAATCATCCTCCAGGATGGAACGTCCGTATGGCTCAACGCCGGATCATCACTTACTTACCCCGTTTCCTTTAAAAATGCGGTTGAGCGACTGGTGAAACTATCAGGGGAAGCCTATTTTGAAGTGCATAAGAATGCAAAAGTGCCGTTTAAGGTGATGACCGCGACGGAAGAGGTCAGGGTACTCGGCACCCATTTTAACCTGAAGGCCTACCCGGGGCAAGCGGTCAGGCAGACTACCTTAATGGAAGGCAGCATTGAAGTCAGTAATCTACGCCGCCAGGGCCACAAGAAAATTTTAAGAGCCGGTCAGCAGTTGTCCAGCGACAACAACGGGTCGGTGGTCAACGAGGTAGACGCTGACGATGCCATCGCCTGGAAAGAGGGTCTTTTCTATTTCAATGACCAATCACTGGAAGTCATTATGCAGGACATTTCCAGGTGGTATAACGTACCGGTAGTCTTCAGAGATGAATCTGTAAAATCGATATTGTACAGCGGAACGATCTCGAGGTATTCAAATGTCTCTCAGATTCTAAGCAAGATTGAGCAGATGGGCGCAGTAAAATTTCGGATTTATTCAAATAAGATCATCGTATCAAAAGACTAAACCACTGATCATCATTAACTAACGATCTGTTCAATTGACTAACTAAACCGATAAAAACCAACACATGAATATGCAACAGCGATCCGGCCCTTAGCGTCCGGCAAAAGAATACAAACCGGGAATGCTGTGAACATCCCCGGCAGTTATTCAGGCCCTTTTGACGCGGTAAAAAAGAAACAATTTTAACCAGACCTAAACCATCAAATGTACAAAATTCAAACAAATTTTAGGTGCACGCTTGTCGCCTACGCCGATAAATCCTTGAGGATTATGAAACTAACCACTTTTCTCCTTATCGTAACGATGCTTCAGGTGAGCGCCGGCACTAAGGCACAAAAGATTAACCTGAAGCGCAGCAGCATTAACATTGCGTCGATATTCAAAGAGGTCCGTCGACAAACCGGATATAGCGTGATCTGGAAATCCAAAGAGCTGAATGCCAGCAAAAGGCTTTCTGTTGCTTTTGTAAATGCCAGCCTGGCTGAGGTATTGAGAACATGTATCAACGACAAACATCTGGAATACCTCATCAATGAAAAAACGATCATCATCAAAGAAAAGGAGCTTGGAATCTTTGATATTTTCAAAACGACAATATCAACAGCATTCGATGACATACAGGGGCGAATTTTAGATGATCAGGGCAAACCTTTGCCAGGCGCCACCATCACCATCAAGGGCACAAAACAGTCGGTGATCGCCCAGCAGAATGGCACATTCAGGATGCTTGGCGTAGACAAAGGTGCGATCCTTGTTGTCAGCTATACGGGCTATGAAACCATCGAGATAAAGGCATCGGATAACATGCGTGATATCGTGATGAAGACCACCAACTCTGAGCTGGATCAGGTACAGGTGATCGGCTATGGCACCACTACAAAAAGGTTCAACACCGGCTCAGTGGCAACAGTAAAAGGTGGAGACATCCAAAACCAGTCCGTCAGCAGTCCGCTGCAGGCACTTCAGGGTATGGTTCCCGGCCTCTTCATCCAGCAGGGTAGCGGGATGCCGGGCGCTTCCTCGCAGGTCGCACTCCGTGGAAAAAATTCCATTACATCCGGCACAGTACCTCTATACATTATTGATGGTGTGCCGTTTGATGGAAATCCTGTAGAGCAGTCGGGTGACATTTACACTTCCGAACAGGGCAATGGCAGCTCCGACCCGCTCAATGCCATCAACCCCAAAGACATCGAGAGCATTGAAGTGCTTAAAGATGCAGATGCAACCTCCATCTATGGTGCCCGGGGAGCGAATGGCGTAATCATCATCACCACCAAATATGCGAAATCCGGAGCCACGACCCTGAGCGGAACAGTATTTACAGGAATGTCGAAGATCCGCAGGTACCCTTCATCCCTGGGCACAGCAGATTACCTCGCATTACGTAAAGCTGCTTTTGCCAACGACAACATCACCCCTACACCCATCAATGCGCCAGACCTTGTATTGTGGGACCAGAATGCCGACACCGATTACCAGAAATACCTGCTTGGCAATACTGCGCCACAGACTGAAGCAAACATTGCCTTATCTGGCGGAAACAGTACCAACGGACTGTATCTCAGCGGATCTTACCGCAATGAAGGCACGGTCTACCCTACCGACTTCGGTTACCGCCGGGGCTCCCTCCATGGCAAGGCATTCCATACATCTGACAATGGCAAGTTGAGGGCCGAGATCTCGACCATCTACTCCAGCGACCTCAACCGGATGCCTGTGACTGACCTTACCAATACCGCAACCACCTATCCCAGCAACTATCCACTGTACAATCCTGACGGTACTTTATACTTCCACCCCGCTTTCAGTACCAACCCGATTGCATTGTTGAGAAATTACGGAAAGAACACCTCGAAAACGTTTGTCGTCAATGCCGCATTGCACTATAGCATTCTTTCCAACCTTAGGTTAAAGGTCAATGTCGGGCAGAATTCAGTATCGCAGGACGCCATTGCCATCTACCCTGGGTCGGCCAGAAACCCGAGCCTTGGCAGCATTCCCGGTGGTGGAGGAAGTTATACTAACAATACCAATACTACCTATCTCGCGGAACCACAGCTGGACTATAATACCGTTATGGGAAGAGGTAAGCTTAATGCGACGCTTGGGGGCACCTATCAATTCAGGGAAAATAAACAGCCATACTATGTATCCGCGGGGATGTTCTCCTCTGATGCCCTGCTGGAAAACTATGCCTCCGCAGGAATGATTTACTATCAGACCAGTTCCAGCTCGCAATACCGGTTTGCTTCCGTTTTCGGGAGGGCCGTTTACAATTGGGAAAGTAAGTATATCCTTAGCGGAACCTTTCGCAGAGATGGATCATCCAGGTTTGGTCCGGGCAAACAGTTCGGGACCTTCGGCTCCCTG
>Ga0157373_10002267_pt1 | contig 14577 bp, 15 predicted proteins | sample C65metaG_FD_113460 | JGI IMG/M metagenome (GOLD analysis project Ga0157373, IMG submission 113460) | Corn rhizosphere microbial communities from Kellogg Biological Station, Michigan, USA - C6-5 metaG | ecosystem: Host-associated > Plants > Roots > Rhizosphere > Soil | place: USA: Michigan... | reverse complement strand
GCCAAACGCCCGGGCAACGCGACCCGCGCTTCGGCCGGCGGCTTGTGGGCCATCGGCGAGTCGGTGGGGCTGGGCTGCGGGGTGATTTTCTTCCGCATGATGTCGGCCAACCGCAAGCGCGCAACCCAGGGCGCGGCGGTGGCGGTGGACGCCAGCACGCCGCATATCCTGCCGGAGTCGTTTTTCGATTTCGCCTTGCAGTCCAACGCGCTGTACCCGGCATTGCACCGTGAGCTGAAAACCAATCACGGCATGGATTTCAAGTTCGAAAAGACCGGGCTGAAGTTCGTCATTTATGACGACGAAGACCGGCTCTATGCCGAGCACATCGTCAGCTGCATTCCGCACCTGGCCGACCAGGTGCGCTGGCTCGATCAGGCGGCGCTGCGCGCAGCCGAGCCGAGCGTCAGCCACGAGGCCCGGGGTGCCCTGGAGTTTCTCTGCGATCACCAGGTCAGCCCGTTCCGCCTCGCCGATGCCTACATGGAAGGCGCGCGGCAAAATGGCGTGGACATCTTCGTCAACACCAACGTCACCGGGGTGTTGCACCACGGCAGCCGCGTCACCGGCGTGCAGACGGCCGAGCAGGGCGTGTTCCACTGCAAGACCCTGATCAACGCCGCCGGTGCCTGGGCGGCAGACTTGAGCGAGTGGGCCACCGGTGTGCGCATTCCGGTGAAACCGGTCAAGGGCCAGATCCTGCTGACCGAACGCATGCCGAAAATCCTCAACGGCTGCCTGACCACCAGCGACTGCTACGTGGCGCAAAAGGACAACGGCGAGATCCTGATCGGCAGCACCACCGAAGACAAAGGTTTCGACGTCACCACCACCTACCCGGAAATCGCCGGGCTGGTGCAGGGCGCGGTGCGCTGTCTGCCGGAACTCAAGGACGTCAACCTCAAACGCACCTGGGCCGGGTTGCGCCCGGGCTCGCCGGACGAGCTGCCGATTCTCGGGCCAATGCGTGGTGTGGAGGGTTACCTGAATGCCTGCGGCCACTTCCGCACCGGCATCCTGACCTCGGCGATTACCGGAGTGCTGCTGGACAAACTGGTCAACCAGGAAGCGCTGCCGCTGGACATCACACCGTTCCTGGCGGATCGGTTTGAGACTGTACCGGTCAAGCAAGAGCGTGAATTAGAGCTGGCCTAAGCCCATCCCCAAACCTGTAGGAGGTTGGGTTATATCGATCAATTGAGCACAACGCTTAACCCTGTAGGAGTGAGCTTGCTCGCGATGGCGGTGCGTCAGTAAAAGAGATGTCTACTGATAGATTGCAATCGCGAGCAGGCTCACTCCTACAATTGGAAGTGCGCTGAAGTCAGGTGTTGCGTGATTCTTCTTCCAGTTGGTCGGACTCAAACAACCGCGCCAATTCCGCCCGGGCTTCTTGGGCGGTCTGCAGGACCTTCGCCGCGTCGTCGTAGACCGCGTGTTGCGCTTCCAGCACCTGTTCGTCGTGGTGCTTGAAACGCTTGATGCGCGCATCGGCCTGGGCCTGGGTCAAGCCCAGACCCACCAGGGTGCGGCGGCTCATTTCCAGGCTCGAGTAATAGGTCTCACGAATCGGCTCGGCGCCGACATCAATCAAGCGGTGCACGTGTTGCCGGTTACGGGCCCGGGCGATGATTTTCATGTGCGGGTACAGCTTGCGCACGATCTCGGCGGTCTTGATGTTGGTCTCCGGATCGTCGGTGGCGATGACGAAGTATTCTGCCTCGCCGACTTTGGCCGCATGGAGGATTTCCGGGCGCATCGGGTCGCCGTAAAACACCGGCACGCCGCCGAAGCTGCGCGACAGTTCGATGGTTTCCACCGATGTGTCGAGCGCCACGAACTTGATGTTCTGCGCCCGCAGGATCCGCGCGACGATCTGGCCCATCCGGCCCATGCCGGCGATCACCACACGCGGTGCCTCAGTGTCGATTTCGCGGAATTTCTCCGGCACTTCCACAGGCTGTACTTTCGGGCTGACCAGCCGCGCGCAGATCAACAGCAGCAACGGTGTGAGCGCCATCGACAGGGTGATGGTCAGCACCAGCAGGTCATACAGACGCGGTTCGAACAGGCCCTGATCCCGGCCGATCTTGAACACCACAAAGGCAAACTCACCACCGGCCGCGAGGACGATGCCCAGGCGAATCGCACTGACCTTGCTCAGTCCGCCGGCCAGACGCCCGACCACAAACAGCAGCGGCAACTTCAGACCGATCAACAGCAGGGTCAGGCCGAGCACGGTGATCGGTGCACTGAGCAGCAGGCTGAGGTTCGCGCCCATGCCGACGCTGATGAAAAACAGCCCGAGCAGCAGGCCTTTGAACGGCTCGATCTGCGCTTCCAGTTCATGGCGGTATTCTGAATCCGCCAGCAGCAGGCCGGCGAGGAAGGCCCCGAGCGCCATCGACACGCCGACCAGATCCATCAACCACGCCGTGCCGATCACTACCAGCAACGCGGTGGCGGTGGACACTTCCGGCAGACCGGTTTTCGCCACCACGCGGAACACCGGACGCAACAGATAACGCCCACCGACCACCACCACGGCGATCCCGCCGAGCACCTGCAAACCGTGATTCAGGCTTCCGGTGCTGCTGGTGTCGTGGCCACCGCCGGCGAGCATCGGTACCAGCGCGATCAACGGGATCGCCGCGATGTCCTGAAACAGCAGAATCGCAAACGCCAGCCGCCCGTGAGGGCTGGTCAGTTCCTTGCGCTCGGCCAGGCTTTGCAGGCCGAACGCCGTCGAGGACAACGCCAGACCCAGGCCAAGCACGATCGCACTGTTGAGTGGCTGACCGAACGCATACAACGCCAGCACACCGATCACCGCAGCGGTCAGCAGCACCTGCGCCAGGCCGACGCCGAACACCGATCTGCGCATCACCCACAAGCGGCGTGGCGACAGTTCCAGGCCAATGATGAACAGCAGCAACACCACACCGAGTTCAGAAATGTGCGCAACGCTTTGCGGATTGCCGATCAGGCCGAGCACCGACGGGCCGATGATTACCCCCGCCAGCAGATAACCGAGCACCGCGCCCAATTGCAGACGTTTGGCCAATGGCACGGTGAGCACGGCCGCGAAGAGAAACACGACAGCGGCTTGTAACAGGTTGCCTTCATGGGGCATCGGGAAACTCCTGACAGCGGTACGGCGGGGGTGACAAGGATAAAGGCTGAATCGATTCAAGATCCACCGAAGATCCCCTGTAGGCGCTGCCGAGGGCCGCGATCTTTTGATCTTCGGAATCAAGATCGAAAGATCGCAGCCTTCGGCAGCTCCTACAGGGGGCAGTGTAAGTCTGTAATAATTTGCATCAGTTGGTTACATTGATAGTCTTCGCGAATCAATCTTTTCGAGTCCGCCATGGCCATCAACTTCGACCTCAACGACCTGCAAGCCTTTCGCGCCGTGGTCGAGCAGGGCAGTTTCCGCAAGGCCGCCGACACCGTGCGCCTGTCGCAACCGGCCCTGAGCCGACGAATCGAAAAACTCGAGGACGCACTCGGCGTGAAGCTGTTCGAACGCACCACGCGCAAGGTCAGCCTGACCCAGGCCGGACGCGGATTCATGCCCAGCGTCGAGCGCTTGCTCGATGACCTGGACGTGGCGCTGCTGGGCATCAGCGAAGTCGCCTCGACCCGAATGGGCCACGTCACCGTGGCCTGTGTGCCGTCGGCGGCGTACTACTTCATGCCGCGGGTGGTGGCGCGCTATCACCAGCAGTTTCCGCGAATCAAAGTCAAAGTCCTCGATTCCAGCGCCCACGATGTGCTCAGCGCGGTGGTCAATGGCGAGGCGGATTTCGGTTTGAGCTTCATGGGCACGCAGGATGCCAAAGTCGACTTTGAACCGCTTGTGCAGGAGTGCTACGTCGTCGCGTGCCGGCGTGATCATCCGCTGGCCGGACGCAGCAGCGTGAGCTGGGACGAGTTCTACCGGCAGGACTACATCTCGCTGGACAAGACCTCGGGCAACCGTTTCCTCCTCGATCAGGCCTTGAGCAGTGTGGTGCCGCAGCGCCCGAGCATCTGCGAGACGCGGCATGTGACGACGATGATTGGTCTGGTGGAAGCGGGGTTGGGCGTGGCGGCCGTGCCGTTGATGGCGATGCCGGGGCCGGATCATCCGATCCTGACGCGGGTGCCGCTGACTGATCCGCAAGTGATGCGCAGTGTCGGCATCATCAAGCGCCGGGGTCGCACGTTGACCCCGGCGGCATTGGAACTGGAGCGGCTGGTGGTGGAAATGAAAGTCCAGCCGCCAGCGATCAGCGCTTGACCGAATCCAGCCCGGTGGCCTGCACGTCAGCCTGGGCAGCGGGTGCGGCGAGGTAGTCGAGCAAGGCCTTGGCCTCTTTTGGATGCTGCGCGCCGACCGGAATGCCGGCGGCGAAGCGCGTCACCGACTGCACCGACTCCGGAATCTTGCCGACAAACGTCACCCCCGGCACGGGCAGCAATTCGCTGACCTGCTGGAAGCCCAGTTGATAATCGCCAGTGGCAACCACCGAGCCGACCGGGATTTTCGGGATCATCTTCGCTTTCGGTTTCAGTTGATCTTCGACGTTGAGTTTCTTGAACAACTCCTTCTCGATGTACACGCCGCTGGCGCTGTCGGAGTAGGCCACCGATTGTGCGTCGAGCAGGGTTTTCTTCAGGCTTTCGACGCTGCTGATGTTCGGTTTCGGCGCGCCTTCACGCACCACCAGGCCGATCCGCGAGTCTGCCAACTCGACCCGCGAAGCCGGGTCGACTTTGCCTTGCTTGATCAGATCGTCGAGGGCGTAGCCGACCATGATCACCACGTCGGCGTGTTCACCGCGGGCGAGGCGGTTGGGGATCGCCTCCGGGGCTTTGCCCATCGACGGGCCGAGTTGGGTGTCGAGGGTGTTGCCGGTGGCCGCCGCGAATTTCGGGCCGAGGATTTTGTACGCGGCAGTAAAGCCGCCCGACGTCATCACGTTCAGCTGTTCAGCATGTGCCAGGGCGCTGAACGCGAAGAGGGCGACGGCGCTGAGGTTGATCAGTTTTTTCAAGGTGATTGCTCCTTATGCGGCAACCGGTTGCAGACGGCCGCCTGCGCGGCGATAGAGGTACAACGTGGCGCACAACGCACACAGTGCGCCGACGCTCATCCAGTAACCGGGCGCGGCCTTGTCGCCGGTGTACTGGATCAGGAAGGTCGACATCGCCGGGGTGAAACCGCCGAAAATCGCGGTCGCCAGGCTGTAGGCGAGGGAGAAACCGGCCACCCGCACTTCCACCGGCATGATCTCGGTCAGCGCCGGGATCATCGCGCCGTTGTACATGCCATAGATGAACGACAGCCACAGCAGCGACAACAACATGTGGCTGAAGCTCGGCGCCTGCACCAGATAAGACAGCGCCGGATAGGTGGTGGCCAGGGCCAGCAGCGACATGGCGATCAGCACCGGGCGCCGGCCGATGCGGTCGGACAACATGCCGCCAATCGGCAACCAGAAGAAGTTCGACACCCCCACCAGCAAGGTCACCAGCAGCGCATCGGAAGTGCTCAGGTGCAGCACGGTTTTGCCGAACGTCGGCGCATACACGGTGATCAGGTAGAACGCGGTGGTGGTCAGCGCGACCATCAGCATGCCGCCGAGCACCACGCCCCAGTTCTGGCCGAGGGTGCGGAACACCTCGCGCATGCTCGGGCGGTGTTTGCGTGCGGCGAACTCTTCGGTTTCCGCCAGATTACGGCGCAGCAGAAAGATGAACGGCACGATCAGGCAGCCGACGAAAAACGGAATCCGCCAGCCCCAGTCAGCCACCACGCTCGGCGCCATCCACGCGTTCAGGGCGTAGCCCAAAGCGGCGGCGACGATGATTGCCACTTGCTGACTGGCCGACTGCCAGGCAGTGAAGAAGCCTTTGCGGCCCGGAGTGGCGATCTCGGACAAATACACCGAAACCCCGCCCAATTCCGCACCGGCAGAGAAGCCCTGCAACAGCCGCCCGACCAACACCAGCGCCGGGGCGAACAGCCCGATGGTTTCGTATCCGGGCACCAGCACAATCAGAATCGTACCGCTGGCCATGATCGACAGCGTGACAATCAACCCCTTGCGGCGGCCCACGTCATCGATGTACGCACCGAGCACAATGGCACCCAACGGACGCATCAGGAAACCTGCGCCGAACACCGCAAACGTCATCATCAGGGAAGCGAACTCACTGCTCGCCGGGAAGAACACCGCCGCAATCTGTGTGGCGTAGAAGCCAAACAGAAAGAAGTCGAATTGTTCCAGAAAGTTGCCCGAGGTAACCCGGAAGATAGCGCCGGCCCGCGAGCCGCCGTGTGGGATTGAGGCTGTCATAGAAAAGAACTCCACCGCTTTTATGACGTGCGCGACGTGGAAGCGGCGCACGGTTGTTATTGCGGTGGATGGTGGCGCAGGTGTAACCGGATGTTAATTGCATTATTGGCATGCATTGATGTGCAAAGCGGATCAATCCTGAAAACACCTCTAACCTGTGGGAGCTGGCTTGCCAGCGATGACGATCTGTCTGCCAACTACAATCCCCCAGCCAGCCCAGGCAAAAAAACAAGGAATGATTCCAGTCCTCCGCAGTCGGAGTTCAGGTATTACACATCTGAAGGAGGTTCACCGATGAACAGCAAAACCCTAATCGCCAGCCTGGCCCTCGTTGCCGGCATTGCCGGGATCAGTCCACTTGTTCAAGCGGCGCAAACCTCGAACGAACCTGCCGTCCAGTCGCCGACCAGCGACCGTGAACTGAAGGTCAACGACCGGGCTCCAGACGTCTATCAGCGCAGCGACAAAGCGTTGAAAAACTGGAAACAGAAAGGCTTGAAAGCACCGGTTGAACAGGCGCAGTGGGTACAGATCAACGACAAGTACGTGATGGTCATGATCACCAACGGCACCATTGTAGAGATGCAGCCTGTCGAGCGTTAAGCACTGGACTCAACGGCCCTGCGCATGCACCCGTGCAGGGCTTTCGCCTCCCAACCGATACTGATTATTCCCACTGCGCTTGGCCTCATACATCGCCAGATCGGCAATGTGCAGCAGCCGATCCATGGTGGGCGCATGGTCCGGAAACACCGCGACCCCAAGGCTGGTGCCGATGTGGCGTTGGTCGTTGCCGATGCTGATCGGTGGCGACAGTTCGATGAAAATCTTCTGACAGATGCTGCGCGCTTCGTCCTGCAGGTCGAGGTTCGGTGCCAGGCCTTGCAGGATCACCACGAATTCGTCGCCGCCGATGCGCGCGACGGTGTCGGTGGCGCGCAGGATGCGTTTGAGGCGGGTGGCGGTGGTCATCAGCACGCGGTCGCCGGCGGCGTGGCCGTAGTGATCGTTGATGGCTTTGAACCCATTGAGATCGACAAACACCAGCGCCACCCGGGTGTGGTTGTGACGCGCCTGTTCGAGGGCTTCGGACAAACGCTCTTCGAGCACCAGACGATTGGGCAGGCCAGTCAGCGGGTCGAAGTGGGCAAGGTGCTGAAGGTAACTGGCCGAGGCTTTTTCTTCGGTGATGTCGCGCACCACGCCCATCATCTTGATCACCGCGTCATGGTCGTTGCGCACCACATTACCGGTCTCGCGCAGCCAGCGAATCGTGCCGTCGGTCCAGACCACGCGGTATTCCTCGTCATGGTTTTCACCGGTTTCCAGGCAACGCAGTTCGCCGTCGCGCACGCGTATGCGGTCGTCCGGGTGCACGCAGGAACAGAACAGCGCATAGGACGGGGTGATCTCGCCGATCTTGAACCCGAACATGCCGTAGATCGCGTCTGACCAGTACAGCCGATCGGTGTCGACTTCCCAGTCCCAGGTGCCGATCCGCGCAAAGTACTGGCTGCGTTTGAAGCGCTCGGCGTCACCGTCCTGATGAATGTTCTGCGGTTCGGCAGCGCGGGTCAGCAGCTCGCGATACTCGGCCAACTGCCGGCGCAAGCCACGTTCACGCCAGATCAAGACGAGGATGCATCCCAGCAGAAAGAAGCCAATGGCCAGGCTGATCCAGAGGTGAGTCATTCAGGAACTGCCAGCATGACGTATCGGTCCGTGAAGTAGTGGCGGATGGCTATATTACCGGTTCAGTCACCGGGTCGGATACTGCGCCAGGCTTCGTGAAAAAGTTGCGAACCACCGACAATTCTGGGAAAACGGCGGCCGGCTGAACAATAGAGTGAATGTCATGAATGATGAATTGCAGGTAATTGATCTCCAGGTGGGCGAGGGCAAGGCTGCCGTCAAAGGCGCGCTGATCACCACCCAGTACACCGGCTGGCTGGAAGACGGTAGCGAGTTCGACTCCTCCCACAGCCGTGGCAAACCTTTCCAGTGCGTGATCGGCACCGGCCGTGTGATCAAAGGCTGGGATCAAGGGCTGATGGGCATGCAAGTGGGCGGCAAGCGCAAACTGCTGGTGCCGGCGCATCTGGGGTATGGCGAGCGGACGATGGGCAAGATTCCGCCGAATTCGAATCTGGTGTTTGAGATCGAGTTGCTGGAGGTTTTGACGCGGGAGGATTGAGGCGGATAAACGCCGATCAATCAATGTCCATGCAACCTGTGGCGAGGGGATTTATCCCCGATGGACTGCGCAGCAGGCCTGTTTGGGGCAGCGCGCCGCGTTCCATCAAGCCCTCGCCATTTTTACTCAGGCAACCATCGCAATCTCGGTCAACGTGTCAGCCACTGTTTTTTCAAGTGACGGAAACCGCCGTTTCACTCGGTGCAGCGCGGGCAGCACAGCCTCCATCTCAAGCTCGTCGAGTTTCCCGAGAGCGGCCACTGCCGAGGCCACAATTGTTTCTCGCTCGCTTTCAAACAACACCAGGCATGCATTCTGCGCCCAGCGGCGATCCCGTTCGTTGAGGCCCATGGCGACTAATGCGGCGACGACCTGGGCATCTGGTTTATTGGCCATGTGAAATTCTCCTTTGCGGCGTTTTTCTTGTGGCGAGGGAGCTTGCTCCCGCTGGGTTGCGAAGCGACCCCAAGCTCCATTGATCCGGTTCGGATCCGGATTTTCGACTGCTGTGCGGTCGAGCGGGAGCAAGCTCCCTCGCCACAGGCACGCTTTTTCAATTGCTGATCGGGGGCTCGAGGTTGTCGAGGGCGCGGTTGACGGCGAGTTCGCCGAGCATGACTACTTGCTGGATGCCGAGCACGGTGTTGCGGTAGGGCGTGTCGAGCAGGCCGGCGAAGTCGCTGAGCATGATGCTGGCCGAGGCCATGGATTCGCAGGCGTGGGCCAGCAGTTCTTCGTTGTCCATGTTCGGGGCGACGACGAACATGCGGCTGGGTTTGCGCTCGGGTGGGGCTTGCGGTTTCAGGTAGTGATCGAGGGCGCGTTCGGCGGCTTCGTGGAGTTTTCTGGAATTGGGGTCGGAGTAGGGGGATGTTGAATCTGGGTCAGGTACTGCGTCCGTTTCAGGCGGATTTGGCGTTACTTTGAACATTTGTTGGGCAACCTCAATGAGGCTGACACGCTTTTGCGACTAAACAATAGGTGGCAGCTGTACGCAGGTTAGTCGACCAGTACCCAAACATTACCGGCGCACCCGAAGGCGCCCTGCGCACAGCTGCCATTGAGTGCAGGCGTGAAAGTGCCTCACTGATAACAGCTTGCGTGTTTGAGATAAAACCGAGCGACTAAACCCGATCACTGACCATTCAGTGACGCGAACCAAGTTACCGATGCCCCCCAAACCGCACAAGCCGGCGGATTCTGGCGTAGTTGTAGGCAAAGGCGCAAGGCGATGTAGCCTCTTGGGTGATGCCGAAATGATGCTGCATTTTTCAGGCTGCCATCGCCAGCAGGCTCACTCCTACAGGAGATTGAAGTCGCTTTCAGATTCTCGTTCATCCCTTCGATGCCCATCGATCTTGCGAATAAGGGCGCAATCAACGACCATGCGCGCCATATAGGGGTAGGGGGTATAGGTATGTCGCACATTCACGAACACAAAGACGAGCTGCTTAACCGCGTCCGGCGCATTGCCGGGCAGGTGCAGGCGGTGGAAAAGGCGCTGGAGGGCGATGCCGATTGCGCCAAGACCTTGCACCTGGTGGCGGCGATTCGCGGGGCGGTCAATGGTTTGATGGAGCAGTTCATCGAGGCCCACACCCGTGAGCACGTGGCGCATCCCGACCTGACTGACGAACAGCGCGCCCAGGGCGCCGAAGATTTGCTGCAAGCCATCCGCCGTTATTCCAAATAGAGCACGCGCATCATGAGCCTGACCCCCAACGCTGAGCGTTTCAGCCACGATCACCAGTTCCTCGGCGCCTCTCATGACGAAAACGCCCGCCGCACCCTGTGGGTGGTGGCGTTGACGTTCGTGATGATGATCGGCGAGATCGCCGCCGGTTACCTCACCGGTTCCATGGCGCTGCTGGCCGACGGTTTCCACATGGCCACCCATGCCGGCGCGTTGGGCATTGCCGCAGCGGCTTATGGGTTTGCCCGGCGCAACGCCAACAACCGCCGCTACAGTTTCGGCACCGGCAAGGTCGGTGATCTGGCCGGTTTTGCGTCGGCCATGGTGCTGGGCCTGGTGTCGCTGGGCATTGCCGGCGAATCGATTTTTCGTTTGTTCGAACCCACCACCGTGGCGTTTGGCGAAGCGACGGTGATTGCGATCGTCGGGTTGGGGGTGAACATCCTCAGCGCCTTCCTGCTGATGGGCCACCACGGTCATGACCACGGCCATCAGCATGATCACGGTCATGATCATCATCACCACCACGACAACAACCTGCGCTCGGCCTACGTCCACGTGCTGGCCGATGCCCTGACCTCGGTGCTGGCAATTGCCGCGCTGCTGGCCGGCCGCTATTTGGGTTGGGTGTGGCTGGACCCGGCGATGGGTATTGTCGGCTCCATTGTCATCGCAAAATGGGCCTACAACCTGATGCGCGACAGCGCCGCGGTGCTGCTCGACACCACCGACGAGCCGGTGGCGGCAGAGATCCGCGAGCTGCTGGAAACCTCGGACGACGTGCGCATCAGCGATCTGCACGTCTGGCAGGTCGGCCCGCAGGCGCGGGCGGCGATTGTCAGTGTGGTCGCGGCTGCGGGCGTGACGGCGGAGGCGATTCGGGAACGGCTGGCGCCGGTGCATGAGCTGTCGCACCTGACCATCGAGCTGCGCAGCGCTTAAGGCTGCACCGCGCTGAACAGTGGAATCCGCCCATTGAGCGATGGGCGGTAATGCCACGTCAGTTGCTGCAGATTCATACCCTGATCAAGGATTTCTCTGACAGTCGCCGCGGCAATGCTCAGCGCCAGCGCTTGCCCCGGGCATTGATGCCGTCCGCTGCCAAAACTGAAACTGCGTCGGTTCGGCCGATCCAGCAGAAATCGCTCAGGCTCTGCATTTAACAAAGGATCGCGGTTGGCCGAGGCCAGCAGCACCAGAATCACCTCGCCGGCCTCAAGCCGCACGCCATCGATCTCACAAGACTGTGCGACAAATCGTCGGGTGTTCTGCACCGATGGATCAAAGCGCTGGACCTCGGCCAGCAGCGCGTCCATCGAGGCGTTGCGCAATTCAGGCTGACGCCGCAGCGCGATCAACGCGTTACCGATCAGCCCGGCAGTTGCTTCAAACGTCTGCGAACAGAGGCCGATCAGGTTGGCGATCAGGGTCTCCTCATCGCCATCAAGTCGCTGCCCGATAGCCTTGAGCAAATCGCTCGGCGGTTCTGCCAGCAACTCGATGAAATAACCGCGTAATTGCTCCGCTGCCGCATGGGCTGCCGCCAGTTGCAGGTCATTGCTCAGCGGCGACAGGCAGGCGACAAAGTCAGCGGTCAGTTCACTGATCGCCCGACCCTGCGCCGGGGTGAAGCCGAGCAGCGTGGCGACCACGCCCACCGGGCCGCGAAACATCGCCTTATATAAGCCGTCGGCGTCCGCTGTCATCAATCGTGCGGCCACCAACGCGCGGACTTGGTCGTCATCTATCAACTGCAGTGACGGCTCGATCGCCGCACGCGGGCAGCGCTGACGTTCGCCATCGTTCATCCGCATCAACTGGCCGAACACTTTGCCGGCCATCCCCGAGGCGATCGCCTTGGGCACCGGCTCCTGCAGCGGCCGCACCCGGCACTCGGCATGCGCCAACACCGCACATACCGCGCGAGCGCTGCTGGCGACCCACAGTTTCAATTCATGGTCAAAGGTCAGCCCGCCCTCGGCCCGCAGTTTTGCGTAGTAAGGGTAGGGGTCGGCATGAGTGGCAGCGATGATCGGGTCCATGGTTCACAGCCTTGTCGTCGGGAAAGTGAAGCGAGTATCTTCAGTTCGCAGCGACGACGATTCGTCGGGGAGCGAAATATGCACGCAGAACATCAAGACATCGGCGTCTCGCAAGTGGCCGCCGCCATCGCCGAACCGGCGCGCACGAAAATCCTTTGCTCGCTGATGGACGGCCATGCCCGCACCAGCACTGAATTGGCGACCATTGCCGAAGTCAGCGCATCGACCGCCAGTGCGCACCTGAGCAAACTCAAGGACCTGGCCCTGGTGCGCCTGCATGTACAGGGCCGCCATCGTTATTACAGCCTCGCCGATCAGCGTGTGGCGCATGCGCTGGAAGCGTTGATGGTGATCGGCCAGAACGCCGCGCCGACCTTCAAGTCGCACACCCCGGATCGCCTGCAATTCGCCCGCACCTGTTACGACCATATGGCCGGGACGCTCGCGGTGTTGTTGCACGACCGTCTGTGTGAGGCGGGGTGGCTGGTAGAAACTGACGAACAGGTTTATCGCTTGAGCGACAGTGGTGAGGCGTTGTTCGAGGGTTTGGGCATCGAGGTGCAGGACTTGAATACCTTGCGCCGCAAGTTCGCCTGCCCGTGCCTGGACTGGAGCATGCGCCGGCCGCATCTGGGCGGCTCGCTGGGGGCGGCGTTGTTGCAGACGGCGTTGAAGCGCAAGTGGGTGACGCAGGATCTGGACAGTCGGGCGCTGGCGTTGACAGCGGTGGGGCGCAGAGAGATCGGGGTGCGATTCGGGGTTGAGTTGCCTTTAGACGCGAAGAGCAAAAGATCGCAGCCTGCGGCAGCTCCTGCGGGGAATATGCACATCTGATAAATGTCGGCTGTAGCGAATTAATGTAAGAGCTGCCGCAGGCTGCGATCTTTTCATCCGGTTTTGCACCTTGTGCCAATCCAATAGACTCGATACTGTACGCATAACCAGTATCGAGTCTTCGCCATGCAAATCATCGACAAGCTCAGCATTCTCGCCGACGCCGCCAAGTACGACGCCTCCTGCGCCAGCAGCGGCGCGCCCAAGCGCAGCTCCGAGGGCAAGAGCGGGCTGGGCTCGACCGATGGCATGGGCATTTGCCACAGCTACACGCCGGACGGGCGCTGTGTGTCGCTGCTGAAAATCCTGCTGACCAATTTCTGTCTTTACGATTGCCAATACTGCGTCAACCGCCGCTCCAGCGATGTGCCGCGCGCGCGGTTCACCCCCGAGGAAGTGGTCACACTGACCCTGGATTTCTACCGGCGCAACTGCGTCAGCGGGCTGTTTCTCAGCTCGGGGATCATTCGCTCGGCGGACTACACCATGGAGCAACTGGTGCGGGTGGCGAAGCTGCTGCGCGAAGAGCACGAGTTTCGCGGCTATATCCACCTCAAGACCATTCCCGAAGCGGATCCGGCGCTGATCGAGGAGGCCGGGCGCTACGCCGATCGCCTCAGCGTCAATATCGAGCTGCCCACCGACGCCAGCCTGCAAACCCTGGCGCCGGAGAAACAGATCGGTTCGATCAAACAGGCGATGAACACCATCTACACCGGCGTGCAAACGGTGCTCAACGAACCGCGTTCGGCGAAGTTCGCCCCGGCCGGGCAGAGTACGCAAATGATCGTCGGCGCCGATGACACCGACGACAGCACAATCCTGCACAGCGCTCAGTCGCTGTATGGTAACTATCGCTTGCGGCGCGTTTACTACTCGGCCTTCAGCCCGATCCCTGGCAGCCCGAAAAGCGTGCCGTTGGCCGCGCCGCCGCTGATGCGGGAACACCGTTTGTATCAGGCCGATTTTCTCTTGCGCAGCTATGGCTACAGCGCCGACGAGTTGCTCAAGGGGCCGGGTAACCTGGCGCTGGACATCGACCCGAAGCTGGCCTGGGCGCTGCAGAATCGCGAAGTGTTTCCGCTGGATCTGAATCGCGCCGAACCGGCGCTGATCGCGCGCATCCCGGGCATCGGCCTGCGCACCACCGAACGGCTGGTGCAATTGCGCCAGCAACGGCGCATCCGCTATGAAGACGTGGCGCGTATGCGTTGTGTGCTGGCCAAGGCCAACCCGTTCATTATCACCAGCGATTACCACCCGCAGCAGGCCGAAGTCACCAGCCACATGCTTTACCAGCAACTGCGCGACCGGCCTCAACCGCAGCAGATGGGGTTGTGGGGATGATCAATCTCGATTGCGATGACCTGTTCGACACCTGGCGCCAGCAGGCACGCTGGCTGCTCAGCCATGAAGTCGACCCGAGTCTGGTGAGCTGGGCGTCGGAAGGGGTGAGCGATCTGTTTG
>Ga0157373_10002266_pt1 | contig 14581 bp, 12 predicted proteins | sample C65metaG_FD_113460 | JGI IMG/M metagenome (GOLD analysis project Ga0157373, IMG submission 113460) | Corn rhizosphere microbial communities from Kellogg Biological Station, Michigan, USA - C6-5 metaG | ecosystem: Host-associated > Plants > Roots > Rhizosphere > Soil | place: USA: Michigan... | reverse complement strand
GCGGCCCGAAACGCGCGCGTAACCGTCGGCCATGTGGCCGCCGCCCTGCTCGTGCGCGACCGAGATGAAGCGGATGCCGGCCGCCGGAAAGAGGTCCAGTGCATCCATGTACGCGGAGCCGACGATGCCGAAGACGTCCTTGACGCCCTGTGCAACGAGCGATTCGACGAACGCCTCGGACGGCGTCATTTTCTGCCGACCCTGCACGGCGAGATTCCTGGAATCGGTCATCGTGTTCATGGCGTTGCGTCCTCGAGGCGTCGAATCGTGGGATTGTGACGCCGTGAGCGACGCGGGGGTAGGGCCAGAGCAACGGCAACATTGAGTCCAGGACGCCGTGGCATTATCCTTCGGCGCAGCTCGCCGGCCATTGCGATCGCCGGCCGCGCGTCCCCTCAGCTGCCGTCGCAACAGACTCCGGAGGTTTCATGGCGAGCTCGAATCGGCGGATCGGCATCATCGGCATCGGCTTCGGCATGCAAGCGTACGTCCCCGGCTTTGCCTCCGAGGGCTGGGAAGTCGCGGCGCTTTGCAGCCGGCATGCGGACCGGGCCCGGAAGGCCGCCGATGAAGCCGGTATCCGCGACATCCATACCGACCCGCTCGAGCTCATCGGCCGCGACGACATTTCGGCGGTCGGCATCGCCACACCGCCCGGCACGCACTGCGCGCTTTCGATTGCCGCGCTCGACGCCGGCAAGCACGTGATGTGCGAAAAGCCGTTCGCGCTCGATGCCGGGCAGGCGGCCGCGATGACGCACGCCGCGGCGCGCAGCGGCAGAACCGCCATGGTGGGACACGAGTTCCGCCATGCTCCGCAACGCCAGTACATCAAGGCGCTGCTCGACGACAACTATATCGGCCGCTTCCAGCTTTGCACGATCGAGCTCTTCCTCGACCGCTACGTCACGCGCGAGCCGCGTGCGGTGACGTGGCAGGCCTTTCGTGCGGAAGGGGGCGGCGTTCTCGGCGCACTGGGATCGCATTACATCGACGGGCTGCGACACTGGTTCGGCGACGTGGTAACGGCCAGCGGACACCTCATGACGCTCCGTCCCGATCTCGTCGATCCGGCGACGGGCCGAAAGCTGCAAGCGGAAACCGATGACGCGTTCGTCTTCACGCTCGAGTTTGCGAACGGCGGGATGGCGACGATGACGTGCTCATTCGCGGCGACGCCGGCGCGCGGCGCGAGGATCGCGGTGATGGGCGAGCGCGGAACCGTGATCGCGGAACAGCCCGGGCCGAATCCCCCGGAAGACGGACGCGTCATCGCGAGCCGCGACGGCGCGCCGCTGCAGCCGCTCCCGACGCCGTCCCGCTTCACGCCGTTCACCGACGATCGCGACCCTCGGCTGATGGCATTCCGGCTGCTCGTTCGCGATTTCACCCGCGGCATCGATAGCGGCACGTCGCCCTCGCCGAACTTCATCGACGGCCTCCGCTGTCAGCAGGTGCTGGACGCGATCCATGAATCGGACGCAACGGGCCGCACGATCGCGATCGCCCCTTGAGCTCTAAAGGATGGTGTGACGTGGGGCTCCGAATATTGTGAGATGTAGGGCTCCACGAATTGTGTGAGATGGGGCTCCACGAATTGTGTGAGATGGGGCTCCACGAATTGTGTGAGATGCGGCTCCACGAATTGTGTGAGATGGGGCTTCGCAAATTGTGTGACGTGGAGCTCCGAAGCTTCGTCGTCCCCGCGAAGGCGGGGACCCAGTGGCGCGTTCGAGCGAAAGACGCGGGGTTCCCGCTTCCGTGGGAACGACGCTGCTTTGCAAACTGGCATGGCGTTCCGTCATGCCCGATAAGCGCCGGCTGCTGCCGGCGCTGTCTCTACGCCAGGAACGACGCTGCATCCGTCCACGCGTAGCCGAGCGCGTCGGCCACCGGACGGCAGGTGACCTTGCCGAACGCGACGTTGAGTCCCTGCTGCAGGTGCGCGTCCTCGGCGAGCGCCCGCTTCCAGCCCTTGTCGGCGATCGCAACGACGAACGGCAGCGTCGCATTGTTGAGCGCGAACGTCGACGTGCGCGGGACACCGCCCGGCATGTTCGCCACGCAATAGTGGACGACCCCGTCGACGACATACGTCGGGTCGGCGTGCGTCGTTGGATGCGACGTCTCGAAGCAGCCCCCCTGGTCGATCGCGACGTCCACGACGACCGATCCCGGCTGCATCGTCGCGATCATTGCGCGCGTGACGAGCTTCGGTGCAGCGGCGCCGGCGACGAGTACGCCGCCGATGACGAGATCGGCCGCGGCGACGAGCCGCTCGATCGCATCGACGGTGGAGAATTGCGTCTGCAGCGCGGCACCGTATTGCGTCCACAACCGCTTCAACACGTCGACGCTGCGATCGAGCACGGTGACGCGCGCGCCCATGCCGAGCGCGATCTCGATCGCATGCGTGCCGACGACGCCGCCCCCGATCACCACGACCGACGCCGGGGCAACCCCGGGCACGCCACCGAGCAGGATGCCCTTCCCGCCATGCGGCTTTTCCAGATAGTGCGCGCCGGCCTGCACGGCGAGCCGGCCGGCAACCTCGGACATCGGTGCGAGCAACGGCAGTCCGCCCGCGGACGACGTCACGGTTTCGTACGCGATGCAGACCGCGTTGCTGGCGACGAGATCGCGCGTCTGCTCGGCATCGGGTGCGAGGTGCAGGTACGTGAACAGGATCTGCCCGGGCCGCAGCAGCGCGCGCTCGGCCGCCTGCGGCTCCTTCACCTTCACGATCATGTCGCACGACGAGAAGACATCGGCCGCGCTTCCCGCGATCGTTGCGCCTTCACGCGCGTAGTCGTCATTGCCCACACCGATGCCCTGGCCCGCCGCGTCCTGCACGACCAGCTCGTGTCCGCGGTGCACGAGCTCGCGCACCGAACCGGGTGTCAGGCCGACGCGGTTTTCCAGTACCTTGATTTCCTTCGGGACGCCGATGCGCATGCGCACTTCCTCGCCGAACAGGACGGGCGTGAGATTACGCGGGGCGCGACGGCGCCGATAGGGCCAGCGGGCGCGCCGGCGTGGTGTCAGCGGGTCGCGGCGGCCGGTGTCCCGGTCGCAGCGGCCGAGTCAGGCGGTCGCAGCGACGGGAATCAGGCTCATGGCGCGGCAGGTGTCAGGCGGTCGCGGCCGCCACTTCGGTGCATGCGCCGGCAAGCGTCGCGATGCCGGCGTCGATGCGCGCGGCGTCGATGGACGCAAAGCCGAGACGGGCGTAATTGGACGGAGCCGGCTCGCCGCGGTCCGCAAAGAACACGTCGCCGGGTTCGATCAGCACGCCTTTGCCTGCGGCGACCTCGGCCAGCGCCCGCGTGTCGACATGCGGGGGAAAACGCAACCAGAACGACGACGCGCCGGACACCGTCGAGAAGCGCACGCCTGGAAGATAGGTCGCCAGTGCGGCCGCCATCACGCGCGATCGCTCGGCGTAGGCCTGCCGCAGGCGCCGCAGCAGCGCATCGTGGTGCCCCATCGCGAGGAAAAGGCCGACCGAGCGCTCGTTGTTCGCGGCCGGATGGCGCAGCATCAGGCGCCGCAGCGCACGCAGCTCACGGATCAGCTCGCGGCGGCCGACGATGAAGCCGCTGCGAATGCCGGGCGCCAGCGTCTTCGACAGGCTGCTGACATACACGACGTGACCGCTGCGGTCGAGGCTCGTCAGCGCCGGATGCGCGTGCCCCTCGAGCCCCAGCTCGATTTCGTAATCATCCTCGATCAGGATGCGATCGTTCGCCTGCGCCCACGCGAGCAGCGCTTCGCGGCGCGCGAGCGGCATCGTGACGTTCGTCGGGCATTGATGCGACGGCGTCAGGTAGACGTAGTCGCAGCTGTCGAGCGCGGGACCGGGTGCGAGACCCGCATCGTCGAGCGGCAACGGCACGATGCGCGCGGTGCGCGACGCGAAGATGTTGCGTGCGTCGGGATAGCCCGGATTCTCGATGCCCACCGTCGTGCCGGCGTCGACGAGCAGTGTCGCCAGCAGGAACAGCGCGTGCTGCGCGCCGACGGTCACGAGGATTTCGTCGGGTGCCGCGAACACGCCGCGGCGCACCAGGAGCCGCGTCTGGATCTGCTCGATCAGCAGCGCGTCGTCGGCGTCGATCAGGTCGCCGGCCCAGCCGCGCACCTCCGACACCGACGTCGCCTGGAGGCTGCACTCGCGCCATCCCGGGATCGGCAGCAGCGCCGGGTCGAACTGCCCGTAGATGAACGGATACGGATAGCGCTGCCAGTCGCGGGGTTTCGCGATGTTGCGCTGCATCAGCACGCCGCCGCGCAGACGGGGCGCCCAGTCGACCTGCGCCGCCATGTCGCCCGCGCCCGGCGCACGCGGGAGCGCGACGCGGCCGGCGACGATCTCCGGGTTGACGTAGTGGCCACTGCGGCTCTTCGTGAGCAGGTAGCCTTCGTTGACCAGCAGCTCGTAGGCGAGCGCGACCGTGTTGCGCGCGACACCGAGCTGCGCCGCGAGCACGCGCGTCGACGGCAGCGCAACGCCGACGGGAATGTGGCCGTCGAGGATCGCCGCGACGAGCATTTCGCGGATCTGCGCCTGCAGCCCGACCTTGCTGCGAAAGGAAAGCTGGATGAGCTGGTTCCACATGTCAGGGAACAGAGATCAGGTAACAGGTAACAGACCACCCGCGGTAACAGACCACCCGCGTACGCGGCGCGCGTCTGGCCCATTGCTGCAGCCTTATCTGGCTCCTTGTAACCGGCAGGCCTTCACGCTAAAAGGCATATGATGAACCAGTCAGGCAGGCAAACGCGGCGCTCCGCGATCGCCTGCCTCTGTTACCTGTCCTCTGTCACCTGACCTCCGAGACCCATGGGCCATTCCGAATTCACCCTTGCAAACCAGCCGGCGCAAACGCCCATCTCGCTCGACGAGCTGTGGATGCCGTTCACGCCGAACCGCGACTTCAAGTCCGATCCGCGCATCGTCGTGCGCGCCGAGGGCATGTACTACTACAACGACCGCGGCGAGAAGATCATCGACGCGTCGTCGGGCCTGTTCTGCGTCGCGGCCGGCCATTGCCGCAAGGAAATCAGCGAGGCGGTGCACCGTCAGCTCGGCGAGCTCGACTTCGTAGCACCCTTCCTGCGCGGTCACCCGAAGAGCTTCGAGCTCGCCTCGCGCATCGCCGAGCTGACGCCGGGCGATCTCAATCGCATCTTCTTCGTCAATTCGGGCTCGGAGGCGGTCGACACCGCGATGAAGGCCGCGCTCGCGTACCACCAGGCGCGCGGACAGTCCGGCCGCACGATGTTCGTCTCCCGTGAGCGGGCGTACCACGGCGTCAATTTCGGCGGCGTCGCGCTCTCCGGCATTGTCAACAACCGGCGCAAGTACGGCCCGGGAATTGCCGGTGTCGCGCACATGCGGCACACGCAGCTCGAGCAGAATCGCTATGCGCAAGGCGAAGGTGCGCACGGCGCCGAGCTCGCCGACGACCTGCTGCGCTTCGTGAACCTGTACGGCGCCGAGAACATCGCCGCCTGCTTCGTCGAGCCGATTGCCGGCTCCACCGGCTGCCTCGTGCCGCCGAAAGGCTATCTAGCGCGGCTGCGCGAGATCTGCGATGCACACGGCATCCTGCTCGTGTTCGACGAGGTGATCACCGGCTTCGGGCGCACCGGCCAGCCGTTCGCCGCGCAAAGCTTCGGCGTCACGCCCGACATCATGACGATGGCCAAGGCGCTCACCAACGCGGCGCAGCCGATGGGCGCAGTCGCCATCTCCGAGCGCATCCACGACACGGTGATGGCCGCCGCGCAGGACGGCGCCATCGAGTTCTTCCATGGCTACACCTATTCCGGACACCCGGCCGCCTGCGCCGCCGGTCTCGCCACGCTCGACATCTACCGCAACGAAGGCCTGTTCGAGCGCGGGCGCGAGCTCGCACCGTACTTCCAGGACGCGATGTTCTCGCTGAAGGGCACGAAGAACGTCACCGACGTCCGCGGCTACGGCATGTTCGCGGCGTTCGACATCGAGTCGGACGGGGCACCGGGCCGGCGCGGCAACGTGCTGCAGAAGAAGCTGTTCGACAACGGCCTCAATCTCAAGAACACCGGCGACTGCGCGCTCGTCGCGCCGCCGCTGATTTCCGAGCGGCAGCACATCGACGTCATCGTCGACATCTTGCGCAAGACGGTATCCGCGCTTTAGTCTTCGCGGACCGACCAAAACAGGGAGACCGGCATGAGGAAAGTCTGGTGCATCGGATTGGCGCTTGCGTTCGGCGCGGGAATCGCTTCGGCACAGCAGAAGGAAGTCACCATCGCGTACCAGGACATGCTCGACCCCTACCGGGTGTCGCAGGATGCGAAGGATCTCGAGAAGGCCACCGGCTACAAGATCAACTGGAAGCAGTTCGGCGGCGGCGGTGAAGTCATCAAGGCGATGGCGTCGGGCGCCGTGCAGATCGGCGAGGTCGGCTCCGCGGGCATCGCCGCGGCCGTGTCGCGTGGCGAGCCGTTCGAGCTCTTCTGGATTCTCGACGACATCGGCGACGCCGAAGCACTGGTGGCGAAGAACGGGTCGGGCATCAACAGCGTCAAGGACCTGAAGGGCAAGAAGATCGCGATGCCCTTCAACTCGACCACGCATTTCCACACGATGGTTGCCCTCGAGCAGGCGGGCATCAATCCGAAGGACGTGCAGATCCTCAACATGCGTCCGCCCGAGGTGCGCGCGGCGTGGCAGCGCGGCGACATCCAGGCCACCTGGATCTGGGATCCGGTGCTCTCCGAGGTGAAGAAGGACGGCAAGGTCATCCTGACATCGGGCAAGCTTTCGGCGGAAACCGGCAAGGCGACGTTCGACGGCTACGTCGTCAACAAGGACTGGGCGAAGCAGAACCACGACTTCATGGTGAAGTTCGTCAAGGTGCTCGCTGCCGCCGACGAGCAGTACCGCACGAACAAGGCGAAGTGGACCGCCGATTCGCCGGAGGTCAAGGCGGTGGCGAAGTGGTCAGGCGCCAAGGCCGAAAGCGTTCCCGAAGGCATGGCGCTCTACCGCTTCCCGTCGCTCGCCGAGCAGAACAGCAAGTGGCTCGGCGGCGGCAAGAACAGCATTGCGGCGAAGGCGCTCGAGGCGACTGCGAAGTTCGAGCTGTCGCAAAAGCAGATCGAGAAGACGCTGCCCGACTACTCGGCGGTGGTCACCGATCAGTACGTGAAGGATGCGATGAAGTAGCGGTCGGCGGCAATCCCGCAAGCGCGCGGTCGCGACCCGGGTCGGGCGCGCGCTTCCGGGGACCTCATTCGCCGACAGGACTTCATGTGCCAGCATCAGCAGTCCGCGTGCGGCCGCCGCTGCCGCACGCCCTGGACACCGGCGACGACTTCGCGCTGAAACTGCGAGTGCGCGGGCATGATCTGTTGCCCGCATGGTTACCGTGCAAGCGCCGCCTCCAGTTGAAGAACCTGTCAGTCAGGGCCGACGATTCGCTCTCGCACCGGCGATCCGCGTAACAGTGGCGTGCATCGACTGGCGGCCATGGACCCGGCCGAACCATTCGGGACGTCCAGGCTGCCGAGTCGCAGCGTCAGCCTGCGAAGCACCGAATACCTCGACCAGGAAGTCGAGGAATGCACGCACGACACGCGATCGCCGTTGCCTTGCGCGGAAGACGGCAAAGTGCATCGGCGACTCTAGCACCTCCCAATCGGCGAGCGTGGCGACCAGCAAACCGTTCGCTAGATGACGCTGCACCGAGAAGTCCGCTACGCGGATCACACCCGCGCCGGCGCAGGCCGCGTCCTGGATCCATGTGCTCTGGTGGCTCAATACGCGCGCGCGAACATCGACCGTACGGCGCTCGCCGTTTCGCTCGAACACCCAACGGTCCAGCAGCGTGCCGCCTGAGCTTCGTAATACCAGACATTCGTGCCCGCGCAGGTCGTCCGGGTCCTTCGGCTCGCCGATGCGCCGCCAATAGTCCGGCGATGCACAGATGACGCTTCGTGTGTTGCCGAGCATGCGCACCGCATAGTCACGGTTCGGCGCCCAGCCCGTCATGACGGCGATATCGAGATCCTGGCTGTCGACCTCTTCGAGCGTCTCGACCGGCTTCAGGATCAGGTCGACTTCCGGGTAGCGCGCCAGGAAGCGGGCGATGTGCGGCATGACGCATGCCTGCGCGACGCCCGCGCGCATGCCCACCGTGAGCGTACCGCGCGGCCGCAAGCCTGGGCCGAGTTGCCGCTCGATGTCGCGCAAGTCGTCTGTCAGCCTGTGCAGTACCTCGTAATACCGGCGACCGTCGGCAGTAAGCGCAATGCCGCGCGGACTGCGATGCAGCAGCGCGATCCCAAGCGAGCGCTCCAGTGTGCCAACGAGCTGGCTCACCGCCGGCGTGCTGACGTCGAGCGACCGCGCCGCGGCCCCGAAGCTGCCCGCTTCCACAGTCCGGACGAAATATTCGATCGCCCTGAGCTTATCCATATGGTCTCCGACTTCGCCCTATCGGGTTGCGACGGCCCATGTTAATCGGTTCTTAAGAGCGGCTTCACTGCGCGCCCGTTGCCGGCGACCTGGTGCGCGGAGCAAAGTCAGCGCGTCGCATCATTCGCTAACACATCATGCGGATCGTTCATGCACTTTGCGCTGCGGCACTGGCACACAGCCTCGCCTGCAACCCAAGCGTTGCGGCGGAAGCGTATCCGGCGAAGCCGATCCACATGATTGTCCCGACGACCGCGGGAAGCGTACCGGATGTCATCGCACGCCTGCTCGCGGATCATTTGGGCACTGAGCTGCATCAACCGGTCATCGTGGAGAACCGCCCGGGCGCAGGTGGCACGATAGGTCTGAACGCAGTGGCTAAGGCGCATGCAGACGGCTATACGCTCGGCATCCTCAGCCTGCCGTATGTGATCGCGCCCATGGTCGTGCGGCACGCGCTGTATGACACCGAGCGTGACCTCACTCCCGTTGCCGTCGCGGCCTGGAACTACGCTTTACTGTGCGTCCGGGAAAACTCCCCGTTCCGGTCGGTCGACGAGCTCGTCGCAGCCGCCCGCAGGCAGCCACGCGCGCTGAGATACTCCTCGCAGGGGATCGCTACGCCAGGGCATCTCGCGATGAAGCTCCTCGAGTCGCGAGCGGGAATCGAGCTCGAGCATGTCCCATACAAGGGGGGACCCGCGGCGGTCAATGCCTTGGTAGCAGGGGACGTGGACGTGCACGTCGGCGGACTGGCCGTGCTCGCGGGGCAGATCAAGGCCCACGTGCTGCGTCCGCTCGCGACTCTCGCCCCGCACAGATTGGCTGCATACCCGGACCTGCCCACGATGGACGAGCTCGGCTACACAGGCGTCGAGTTGCGCGACTTCCAGGGCGTCGTCGCGCCGGCCGGCGCTCCACCCGAGGTCATCTCGATGATTGCGTCGAGCATCCGGGCGATCGTGACCATGCCCGGCGTGCGTGCTCGACTCGATGCGCTCGGCATGGAGCCTTCCGCGGTTGCAACGAGCGGCTTCGCCAGGCTGGTGCACGACGAGACGCGGCGCTGGCACGACGTCGTGCAACAGGCGCACATCACGGTGGAATAGTGCAGCCGCCCGGCGAAATCGAAGACGCGGACTCGTGGTCCTTCTATCACGAGATGCTTCGCCATGCGCAGTTGTCGCACGCGGTCGGCATCGCAGCAGAGTGGCGTGTCGCCGATCACATAGCAGCAGGTGTCAGCGACCTTGATGCGCTTTCGTCGGTGGTCGGCTGCGATCGCGAAGGTCTTGCAAGATTGCTTCGTGTGCTCGAAAGCGCACGCATCGTCGCCCGTTGCAGGCGCGGGCGATACGAGCTCACCGCCCGCGGTGCTCTGCTGCATAGCGACGCTGACGGCGGCGTGCGCAACACAATGACCTGGTGGAGCCACTATCGCTGGCCGGTGTGGACGCATTTGGCGACGAGCCTCAGGACCGGGCGGGGAAGCCGTGCCCGAGCGCTGGGCTTCGAAGGGTTCGATCAGCTGGACGCCGATGGCGAGGCTGCCGCCGCTTTCAACGGCGCCATGGCGGAACTCGCGCGCCAGTTGGGAAAGCGCCTGTCCAGTGCGTACGACTTCGCCGGAGTCAAGACCATTGTCGACGTCGGAGGTGGCGACGGAACCGTGCTCAGCGCGCTACTGACCGCGCAACCCGGTGTACGGGGCGTACTCGTCGACCTGCCGCACGCGGTCGCAGCCGCACGCTCGAAGCTTTCGGCGCAGGGCGTCGCCGATCGCTGCGACGCTCTGCCAGGTGATTTCTTCGATTCTGTTCCCGCCCGCGGTGACCTGTACATCCTTCAAAGGGTTCTGCACGATTGGGACGACGAACGATGCGTCGCGATCTGCTCCAAATGTCGTGAAGCGATGCCGGAGCACGCGCGGCTGCTGGTCATCGAGCGCGTACTGCCTTCTCGCATCGATCACTGCGACGATCACCTCGACGTCACCATCAGTGACCTCAACGTGCTCGTGATGTTGGGCGCGCGGGAGCGCAGCGAGCATGAGATCCGGGCAATCCTCGCGAAGGCGTCGCTGCAGTGTTCGACGACGATCGAACTGCTGCTCGGTTTTCGGGCGATTGTCGCGGCTACATCACCAAAGGCACCGGGCGGCGACATCCGCATGCAGCAGAAGGCGCGATCGATTGGCAGCGACTGCAAGGGCGCAGCATTTTGAAGCGGGGCGATGAATCCGATTCCGGTGGCCGGCTCGACGAGCCGATGCTTCCAGCGGCAATGCATCAGTCAACCAAGCGAGGGGGATGTCATGAAATGCGATGTTTCATTCGGTGATTGTTTCGCCAGCCGGTCGACCATCGTTCGCTGTGGCGTTGCGGCGCTCGCGATCGCGGGCTCGCTCGCTGCTACGGCGACCGACGCTCTGGTGCTTTGCAGAACCACTGGCGGCGCGTTGTTCGCCATGCCGGCGTGCGTGTCGGGGACGACGGCCGTCAAGGCGGGCGACATCGCCGGCCTCCAGGGCCCGCCGGGCCCCCAGGGTCCTGTGGGACCGGCCGGTCCTCAAGGCCCTGCGGGACCTGCCGGGGCGATGGGACCTGCCGGCCCGGTCGGGCCTGCTGGACTGCAAGGCGTCGCCGGGCCTGCCGGACCCGAGGGACCCGCAGGACCTTCGGTCACGGCCACCTTCGCAAACGCCGGTGCTGCCGGAGGCCCGGAGGCGACATGGACGAAGGTCGTCGAGAGGACTGTCGGCGCGGGCTGGTGGGTTGCCGTAGCGACCGTGGCGGACCTCGGCACGAGCATTGGCTTTTTCGACGGCGCCCCCGACGAACTGCATTCGGTCGCGACCGCTTGTCAACTACGGGACTCGAGCGGATTCGTGATGGGCAATAGCGGCAACTTCGGCTCGCAAAGCCCGTTCGTCAAGAACTTCAGCGGATTGGCGGTCATCGGCGGCGTCGCAGTTCCGCCCGGATCGACGAACACGATCGGCCTGTGGTGTCGCTCCGAGTTCGATCCATTGGCCACGGGACCCGCGCAGCTCATGTTGCTCCAGGTCGGACAAATCACGCCGTAGGCTTGACGCTAAGGTCGGTGCGCGACGAGATAAAACGCGTTTCGCTCGCGCCTCCTCGCGGCTCGCGGTAACCTTGAGGGCTGTTGGTCCACCGGCAGCCCTCTCTTGAGCAAGCTCGAAATCCGCAACGTCAGCGTCAAGTACGCCGGCACCTCCGGGCGTACGACGCTCGCACTGTCCAACGTCAACCTCGGCCTCGACCCGGGCGACTTCGTGGTCGCGCTCGGTGCATCGGGCTGCGGCAAGACGACGCTTCTGTCGTGCATCGCCGGGTTCATGCAGCCTTCGGCCGGCGAGATCGTTCTCGACGGCAAGCCGGTGATCGGTCCTGGCGCCGAGCGCGGCGTCGTGTTCCAGAAGCACGCGCTGATGCCGTGGCTCAACGTCGTCGAGAACGTCGAGTTCGGGCTGCGGATGCGCGGCGTAGCCAAAGCGCAGCGGCGCGCCGTCGCGCTCGACAAGCTGCGACTCGTTGGCCTCGAGAAGTTCGTGACCTATCCGGTCTACCAGATCTCGGGCGGCATGCAGCAGCGCGTCGGGCTCGCGCGTGCGCTTGCAAGCGATCCCGAAGTGATGCTGATGGACGAGCCGCTCGGCGCCCTCGATGCGCTCACGCGCGAGCAGCAGCAGGAACTGATCCTTTACCTGTGGCAAACGACGCGCAAGATGTTCTTCTTCATCACGCACAGCGTCGAGGAAGCGCTGTTCCTCGCGACCGAGCTCATCGTCATGACGCCCTCCCCCGGCCGCATCGCGCATCGCTACACCCTCGACTTCGGGCGCAAGTTCGTCGAATGCCGCGACGCGCGCAAGGTGAAGGCCGACCCGCGCTTCATCGCCGTGCGCGAGGAAGTGCTCCAGCTCATTCATTCGGCACCTGCCGACGCCGAGGCGGCAGCCTAGCCATCCCTGCTCCGCGCCCTGTTCCCGCATCGATGAACCATCCTCTCACGCTCGCTCCGATCGTTCGATCAGTCGCCCCAGACGCCCCATTGCAACCGACATGAGCTCGATCCCCACGCCCGTGCCCGAGGCCGGCACCCCGCAACCCGGCGACGCATCCACAACGATGCCCGCGACGACGCCGCGCGAGGGCTCCACGGCGGCAAGCGGCATGCGCACGATCAAGGGCTACAGCCTGCCGGGAGAAGGTCCGAGCACGCTGATCAGCGTCGTCACCGTCGTGGGACTCCTCGCGTTCTGGTGGATCGCAACGCACTTCGGCTGGATCAAGGATCTGTTCCTGCCGACGCCGGAGAAGATCTTCACGAGCTTCGGCGAAGCGTGGCGTGGCGACATCCAGGGCGGCAAGCCGCTGGCGGAGCACTTCTGGTGGAGTCTGTATCGCGTGTTCGCCGCGTTCGTGCTTGCCGTGGTCACGGCGGTCCCCGTCGGCGTCGCCATGGGCGTTTCGCGGATCGCACGCGGCATCTTCGACCCGCCGATCGAGTTCTACCGTCCGCTGCCGCCGCTCGCGTACCTGCCGCTGATCGTGATCTGGTTCGGCATCGACGAGACGGCGAAAATCGTGCTGATCTACCTCGCATGCTTCGCGCCGCTTGCAATGGCCGCACGTGCGGGCGTGCGCAGCGTGACGATCGAGCAGATCAACGCGGCGTACTCGATGGGCGCGTCGAAATGGCAGGTGATCTTTCACGTCGTGATTCCGGCCGCCATGCCGGAGATCCTCACCGGCATGCGCATCGCGATCGGCTTCGGCTGGACGACGCTCGTCGCCGCAGAAATGGTGGCGGCGACGGTCGGCCTCGGACAAATGGTGCTGAACGCGTCGAACTTCCTGCGCACCGACGTCGTGATCATGGGCATCATCGTCATCGGCGTGGTCGCGTATCTCTTCGATCTGCTGATGCGCTACGTCGAGCATCTGGTCGTGCCCTGGAAGGGCAAGGTCTGAAGTGTCTCGGAGTCGCTGCGCGCATTCGCACCCGGCGCTGATCGCCAACCTTCGCAACCGGCCTTTCTAGCGGTCCGATGTCGCCGTTCGCGCTGAAGGCCTTTCCGTTCCTCGCGTGGCGCCACCGTGTCAATCGCGTCACGCTGCGCGCCGACGTGCTCGCCGGGCTCGTCGGTGCGGTCATGGTCCTGCCGCAGGGCGTCGCGTACGCAACGCTCGCCGGCATGCCGCCCGAGTACGGCCTCTATGGTGCGATGCTCCCCGCGATCGTCGGCGCGCTATGGGGCTCGTCGTGGCATCTGATGTCGGGGCCGACGAACGCCACGTCGCTGATGGTGTTCGCCACCGTCAGCGCACTCGCGGCCCCGTTCACGCCGGCGTACGTCGCCATCGTGCTCACGCTGAACCTGATGGTCGGCATCGTGAAGCTTGGCCTCGGCGTCGCCCGCCTCGGGTCGCTCGTCAATTTCATCTCGACGTCGGTGGTGATCGGCTTCACCGCCGGCGCGGGCCTGCTGATCATCGGCGCGCAACTGCGCAATTTCTTCGGCATCGACGTGCCGCAGGAAGCGAGCTTCATCGCGGGCCTGCGCGATTTCTTCACGCACCTCGGCGCAACCGACCCGGCCGTGCTCGGCGTCGGCATGTTCACGCTCGTTGCCGCACTCGTCGGACGGCGCCTGCTGCCGCGCGTGCCCTACATGCTGACGGGCATCGTCGCCGGTGCGCTCTGCGCGTGGGTGCTGTCGCTCACCGGTGTCGCGCACGTGGCGACGATCGGCGCGCTGCCGTCGGCCGTGCCGCCGCTGTCGATGCCGCAGATGTCGCTGCAGACATGGCAGACGCTGGCGCCGATCGCGCTCGCGCTCACCGTCATCGGCCTGTCCGAGGCCATTTCCAGCGCACGCGCGGTGGCGCTCAAATCGGGACAGCGCATCGACGGCAACCAGGAATTCATCGGCCAGGGGCTCGCCAACGTCGTCGGGTCGTTCACGTCGAGCTATCCGACGTCCGGCTCGTTCAACCGCACGGGAGCGAACTACGCGGCCGGCGCACGCACGCCCCTCGCGGCGGTCTTCTCGGCCGGCTTCCTGCTGGTGATCCTGCTCTT
>Ga0157373_10002265_pt1 | contig 14588 bp, 13 predicted proteins | sample C65metaG_FD_113460 | JGI IMG/M metagenome (GOLD analysis project Ga0157373, IMG submission 113460) | Corn rhizosphere microbial communities from Kellogg Biological Station, Michigan, USA - C6-5 metaG | ecosystem: Host-associated > Plants > Roots > Rhizosphere > Soil | place: USA: Michigan... | reverse complement strand
ATGAAAGATGCGCTGCCGGTTGCGATCAATAAAATTGAAGAAATGGGAATTGGCAAGCGCAAAGTCAATTACAGAATGCGTGATGCTGGTTTTAGCCGTCAAAGATATTGGGGCGAACCTTTTCCAATAATTTGGAGCGATGGAATTGCCATTCCTTTAGATGAAAAAGAACTTCCTTTGGAATTGCCTTTTGTAGAAAAATATGGGCCGGGCAAAAATGGCGAAGGTCCCTTGTCTAATTTAACCGATTGGGTAAATACCAAAGAAGGAAAACGCGAAACCTCAACGATGCCCGGCTATGCAGGAAGCAGTTGGTATTTTCTTCGTTATATGGATCCGCACAATAATGAAACTTTTGCCGACAGAAAAGCGACCGATTATTGGAACCAGGTAGATGTTTATGTTGGCGGAACAGAACATGCAGTAGGACATTTATTGTACAGTCGTTTGTGGACAAAAGTATTGTATGATCTGGGTTTGATCAGTTTTGATGAGCCTTATAAAAAATTGGTGAACCAGGGAATGATTCAGGGAAGTAGTAGGTTTGTGTATCGGCTAAAAGAATCAAATAAATTTGTTTCTTCAGGATTGAAAAATAATTCTGTAGTAAATCCACTTCATGTTGATGTCAACATTGTTGATGGAGTAGAATTAGAGATCGAAGCTTTCAAAAAATCAAAACCAGAATATGCAAATGCAGAATTCATTTTGGAAAATGGCAAATACATCTGTGGTGTAGAGACAGAAAAAATGTCCAAATCAAAATACAATACAGTAAATCCAAATGACCTCGTTGATAAATATGGTGCTGATACTTTCCGCATGTATGAAATGTTTCTCGGCCCGGTTGAACAAAGCAAACCGTGGGACACTAAAGGAATTGAAGGTGTTCATCGTTTCTTAAAAAAATTATGGCGTTTGTTTTTTAATGAAGAAAAAGGAAAAGTTTGGACAGATGAAAAAGCTACTCCTGCAGAATTAAAAGTGCTCCATAAAACCATCAAAAAGATTGAAGAGGATACAGAGCGTTTTTCTTTCAACACTGCTGTGAGCGCTTTCATGGTTTGTGTGAATGAACTTTCTGATTTGAAATGCAATAAGAAAGAAATTCTGGAACCCTTGTTGATTTTATTAACTCCTTATGCGCCGCACATTGCTGAAGAATTGTATCACGCTTTGGGAAATACAGAATCGGTTTTAAATGCTTCTTATCCAAAGCTTGAAAATAAATATCTTACAGAATCAGAAAAAGAATACCCAATCTCCATCAACGGAAAAATGCGTACAACGATGGTTATTTCTTTGCATGCAACGCAGGAAGAAGTAGAAAAAATTGTTTTAAACAATGATGTTGTTCAGAAATGGATAGATGGAAAAACGCCGAAGAAAATCATTTATGTAAGAAATAAAATGGTGAACGTGGTTATCTGAACTGAGCCTTTTTTCAACTAAAGACCATTAAAATGCAGACAATTTTAGGAGCAGGCGGAGCGGTGGCGATTGAGCTCGCAAAGGAACTTAAAAAATATACAAATAAGATTAGGCTGGTTTCGCGCAATCCACAAAAAATCAATGCTGATGATGAATTGTTGCCGGCAAATTTACTGGACAAAGCCGCGGTAGAAAAAGCGGTGGAAGGATCAGATGTAGTTTATCTTACTGCAGGGCTGAAATACGATATCAAAGTATGGCAGCGCGACTGGCCTTTGATCATGCAAAATGTGATAAATGCCTGCGTGAAGCATCATGCAAAACTGGTTTTCTTTGACAATGTTTATTCGTATGCCCCAGATGAAATTCCTGACATGACCGAAGAAAGCCGAATGGCACCGGTAACAAAAAAAGGAAAAGTAAGAGCGAATCTTGTTAGAAATATTTTTGATTCCGTTAAAAATAATGGGTTAACGGCTATGATCACACGAAGCGCGGATTTTTATGGCGCAAATGTATCAACGGGTTTTTTAAATATTGGTGTCATTAATAATCTTAAAAAGAATAAAAAATCCTTCTGGCAATCAGATGTGAATAGAATTCATTCTTTCACCTACGTTCCTGATGCTGCAAAAGCGGTCGCATTATTAGGTAATACACCCGATGCTTATAACCAAACCTGGCATTTGCCCACTTCTTCGGAAAAATGGACCGGTAAAGATTTTATTAATCAGGTAGCAGCGCAATTAAATGTAAGGCCTCGTTATTATATTCTTTCAAAATTTATCATCTCTTTATTGGGCTTTTTTTCTTCAGACATTCGTGAACTAAACGAAATGCAATACCAGAACGACCAGGATTATTTTTTTGACAGCCGTAAATTCCAACAAAGATTTTCGTTTAACCCTACTTCTTATGAAGAAGGAATCCGACAATCTGTTTCTTAATACTACAGTAAACCAACCAATTTTTCGGTTTCTTATTTTGGAATTGTGGAAATTACGATCATTAATTCGGAGGCATTTTACTCTTGACAAAGGCTTTGGAACGAAGTAATTTTAGACTTGATATTCTTTTCCTTATTGAAGAAAAGAATTGTTAGAATTCAATCCATGGCCTATGAAAAGAATTTTTTACATTCTATTCCTTTTTATCACTTCCAATACTTTCGGGCAGATCACTTCACCTGTCGTTAAATCCAATTTTGGTGTAGATGGAGATTTGAACGCCAATTTTTTCAACAATTTTATTTCAGTTGATGCTAACGATGATTGGTTTAAATCCAACTCCTTGCCAGGAATTGGCGTGATAGACACAACCGGCGCTGCAACAATCAATGCGCTTTATGCTTCAGATCCCAACTTTCGCTTCGTGCCTTTTGGACGGAGAATGAGCGTACCGGCCGCTTCCGTTGTCAATAACAAATTGCTCCTTGCAGCGGTATTTTCGCGCGATTATCATGGAAATGATTCAACCGTTTTTACCGAAGGGAGCAAAAACGGCATGAGCCCGGGAGATTGGGTTTGCCCGGCTGCTCAATCTGTGCCGGATAAAAATGAAATCCTTGATGTGATGGCACATATGAGAAGAGATGGCACAACCGGCACCGATTCTTTGTGGCTTTTTGGAGGAGTTTCTATCGAAAACACCAATGGTGACCGATATTTCGATTTTGAAATGTATCAGACTGATATTAAGTATGACAGGACCACCAGGAAATTTGTGAATTACGGTCCTGACGCCGGCCATACATCCTGGCAATTTGATTCAACCGGAAAAATTACAAAACCGGGAGATATGATTTTATCCGCTGATTATGGCAATTCTACGTTGTCCTCCCTGGAAGCCAGAATTTGGGTAAACAGAGCCGCATTATCCATTACTCCGGCAGATTTTGCATGGAGTGGTACTTTTGACGGAGCTACCTCTACCGCCACATTTGGTTATGCCGGTATCAAGCCAAAAACAACAGGAAGCTTTTACATTGGCATTGAAAGTGCAGATAGTAGCTGGGCTGGCCCCTATTCCTTAATTCGTTCTGATAACAGTGTGGTAACCAATTATACTGCAGGACAGTTTATGGAGTTTGCGGTAAACCTTACAAAACTGGGTCTGGATCCACATACGATTCTTGCAAATATTGGGTGTGATATGCTCATTAAAAAAGTTTGTGTAAAATCGCGCGCCTCCACTTCTTTTACTGCCGCATTAAAAGATTTTGTGGCTCCGATTGATTTGTCCTATGACTTTAAAGTAAAACCTGCTTCTGATGTTTCACTTTTGTGTGGAATTCTTAATCCGACTGCTTTAAAAGTTACCAATCCGGTTCCAACTGCCACTTATACGTGGACAACTTCAAACGGACATATTTTGGGAAATGCTGCCAGCGATTCAATAATGGTTGATTCAGCGGGAACTTATGTAGTGAACGAAGCGTTGAATCCCGGTTGCCCGTCTTACGCAAAAGATTCAATTGTTGTTGCACCTTTCAATAAAGACTGCAGGGTTTTAAAAGAAAATCAAACCGTTTTTTCCGCGTGGCTATCCAATAGAAAAGCACGGTTGAATTGGTCTGTGACAAACAATAATGAAATCAGTTATTTTGAAGTTCAAAGCAGCACGGATGGAATTCATTTTACCTCATTTAAAAAAGTAAATCCGGATTTATCAGATTTTCCGACAGTTCAATATGCTGCCACTGATGATAGAATTTTCAGCAATTCTGTGATGTATTATCAATTAAAAATTGTAAATGTTTACAATCAAATTTTTTACAGCAGAATCGTTGCTTTATCAATACAAAATCCCTCAGTCGGAAGAGTAAAAATATTTCCAAATCCTGTTTCAGACCACATGCAGGTAAGCGTTTACGCTGCCTCTGAACAAAAAATGAAAGTAATGATTTATGATGCTTCAGGAAGAGCCATGCGCACAATTGAGCAGAATATTTCTACAGGAAATTCAACGCTGAACATCAGCGATTTTCAAAGCTGGCCTTCAGGAATCTACTCTGTAAAAGTAATGTTGGGCAACGATCTTTTTGTAGATAAAATGATCCTTAGAAAATAAAAAATCCACTTTTTTATTTGTTTACTGCGGATGGTTTTTATCTTTGATTGAAATGATTCTTTCATGCTGACAAAAGAACAAATTGATTTCCTTTTTGAATTTTGCGAAAAACATTTTGTGAAATATGACGATCTGAAAGCGGATTTGGTTGATTATTTATCAAAAGCAGTAGAATCAAAAATGAAAGATTCGAAACTTACTTTTGAAATCGCTCTTCAAAAAGTGCATCAAGAGTTCGGACCAAAAGGATTTGCAACTTTTGTTTCAAAAAGAGAGGAAGCGGCGGAAAAACAAACCTTTCGATTGTTTTGGGAATTTTTTAAAGAGCAATTGAGTTGGCCGGGATGCATTGCTTTTATTTTCCTGTTTGCCATTTTATACTCTTTCTTTTCTATCGATCCTCTTTTAATCAAATGGTTTTATTATTCGATCACTATTGGCGGTTTTGCCGTACTCTTTTTTTATACAGGAAAGCTGCAGATTCAGATGAGAAAACAAAAGAAACATTTTATAATGCTGAACTTTGAATGGATAATTCTTTTACTTTTCCTAACTCCTTTTTTAAGTTCTACTTCCAGGTTTTTTACAGATAAAAGCCTATTCATAAGCGTTTTCCCTAATTATTTGATCGCCATCAACTGTTTGTTTCAAACGGTTTATTGTATAATTCTTATCGCAGGTTGGAAAACGATCTCTTCTTTAAAACAAAGTTTACTTAAAACTGATCCTCAATTTTTTGGATAGAATATTGCATCTCTTAAAAAATTGTACTTTTACTTATTAATTTGTTACTGAATGGAAATTTCACCTGGTCCTTTATTAAAAACAATCAATTCTCCTGCAGATTTAAAAAAACTTGAACGAACACAATTACATCAACTCTCTGATGAATTGCGTCAATATATTGTGGATGTAGTTAGCGTTCATGGCGGACATTTTGCCGCAAGTCTCGGCGTGGTAGAACTTACCGTTGCATTGCATTATGTTTTTAATACGCCTTACGATCAGTTGGTTTGGGATGTTGGCCACCAGGCTTACGGCCACAAAATTCTTACGGGCCGTCGTGATAATTTTAATACAATCAGAAAGCAAAATGGATTAAGCGGTTTTCCAAAAAGAAGTGAAAGTGAATATGACACTTTTGGTGTTGGACATTCTTCTACCTCTATTTCGGCTGCGCTTGGAATGGCGATGGCTTCGCATTACAAAGGAGAAAAGGATCGCCAGCATGTTGCTATTATCGGCGATGGCGCGATGACTGCCGGAGAAGCGTTTGAAGCGATGAACCATGCCGGAATCGAAAAAAGCAATTTGCTCATTATTCTGAATGATAATTGCATGAGCATTGATCCGAATGTTGGCGCTTTAAAAGAATATTTGACAGACATCACTACTTCGCAGACTTACAATAAACTGCGGGATGATTTTTGGAAAGCATTGGGAAAACTTCCCGGAAAAACCTTTTCAAGAAAAATGGTTTCAAAGATAGAAGCTTCTTTAAAAGGAATGGTGAGCAGAAGCAGCAATCTTTTTGAATCATTAAATATCCGCTATTTCGGTCCCATCGACGGCCATAATATTACCAAATTGGTGGATACTTTGCAGGACATGAAAGAAATTTCCGGACCGAAACTGTTACACATAAAAACAGTAAAAGGAAAGGGTTATGAATTGGCGGAAAAAGATCAAACCAAATGGCACGCACCGGGATTATTTGACAAGATCACCGGAGAAATTTATAAGAAAAAATTTGATCTTCCTCAACCACCAAAATACCAGGATGTTTTTGGAGAAACGATCATTGAACTGGCAGAAAAAAATGATAAGATCATGGGCGTTACACCGGCAATGCCCAGCGGATGTTCTTTAAAATACATGATGGAAAAAATGCCAAATCGTGCTTTTGATGTTGGCATTTGCGAGCAACATTCTGTTACTTTAAGTGCCGGACTTGCCACACAAGGGATGCGTGTTTTTTGCAATATTTATTCTTCCTTTATGCAGCGAGCTTACGACCAGGTAATTCACGATGTTGCCATCCAAAATCTTCCTGTAATTTTTTGTTTGGACAGAGCAGGATTGGTTGGCGAAGATGGCTCTACCCACCAGGGTGCTTTTGATATTGCCTACATGCGTTGCATTCCGAATATGATTGTAAGTGCGCCAATGAATGAAAGTGAACTGAGAAATCTGATGTATACGGCTCAATTGGAAACAACAAAAAATCCTTTTGTAATTCGCTATCCACGCGGGGAAGCAGTAAAAGCAGATTGGAAAACCGAAATGAAAGAAATTAAAATTGGCACAGGAAGAAAATTAAAAGACGGTGACGAGATTGCGATTTTATCTTTCGGTCATCCGGGCAATTTTGCAGCTGCTGCAATAAGAGATGTAAAGCCTGAAGGATTGAATCCTGCCCATTATGATATTCGTTTTGTAAAACCTTTGGATGAAAAATTATTGCATGAAGTATTTTCAAAATATTCTAAAATTATTACTGTAGAAGATGGAACTGTTGTCGGCGGATTTGGTTCTGCAATTTTAGAATTTATGAACGCGAATTTTTATAAAGCGGATGTAAAAATCCTTGGTATTCCTGATCATATTATCGAACATGCTTCGCAAAAACAGCAACAATCAGAAGCAGGAATTGATGAAAGTCACATTGCAAATGCGATCAGGGAAATGGCAAAAATTGAAGTGAGTAAATTATTGGAAAGTTAAGCGCAGCAATTAAGCAAATCTTCTTTTAACTAATTGATCAAATTGTTTTACAACCGGATCAGTATCGAGCCAGCCAATTTTTACTTTCAGCTCTCTCCTGATCCAAAACTCAGCTTCTGCATAAATAGAAAAATTCTGGATCGTCTTAATACTGCGTTCATACATGTCTACATCGCCGCGAAATAATTCATTGATAAAAAGAAAACGGTCATTAACACCAATTGCTTTTCTCAAGTCTTTGATAGCAGTTGAAGTAAGCGATTGAGAAAGCTCAATCTTACTTTCTTTCAGCCGATCATTAAGCGATTCAGGATATTCAAAAGAAAGGTCATTTGAAATTTTTTTGTCTGCCTGATCCTGGTGTGCAAGAGTTGGAACATCTTCAAGCGGATCGAATAAAAATGAAGGTCGTGTATGTGAAGATCTTGCATTTACCGCCTCAGCATGTTTTTTTATTTGCTCCAGTTCTTCTTCAATTTCTTTTTCATTTACCTGCAAAACTTCTACTACTTTTTCTTCCGCAGGATTTATATTTGCTGTGGTTTGAAGAGCATCAACAATAAAGGAAACCGGCATCACTACTGCTATTTTTTCATTACTGCTGCGCGGATTATTATCTAAATGTTGGATTAATTCTGCCTGTAAAAGCTGTACCGTTTGCAGCATTTCTTTTGCCTGTGCATTTTCATCAAATTGTTTTTGAAGTTTTTTCAGAAGCGTTGGTACTCTTTCCATAGAAAATTGTAAGTAGTTTAGAAAATCGAAAAAAACTGTTTTTGATTTAATAAAAAATCAATTTAACCTTGCAAAAATTCAGGCTAAGTTACAAATTGAAAATTAAAATTAAATACTAAAAATGTTTATTGAACCTAATTTCAGAGGTGAGCGACGCGGTTGGATCGAAGTAATTTGTGGCAGTATGTTCAGCGGAAAAACCGAGGAACTGATACGCCGTTTAAAAAGGGTTGAAATCGCACATCTGAAAGCTGAGATATTCAAACCTGCCGTTGATACAAGATATGACGAGCAAAAAATTGTGAGTCATGATGAAAATAAAATTCAGTCCACCCCAATAGAAAATTCGCAAACGATCCTTTTGCTGGCGCAGGACGTAGATGTAGTGGGCATTGATGAAGCGCAGTTTTTTGACGATCAGATCACTAATGTTTGTGAAACGCTGGCATTGAAAGGAATGCGTGTAATTGTCGCCGGATTGGACATGGACTACCAGGGAAAACCATTTGGACAAATGCCGAATCTACTGGCGGTTGCTGATTATATTACCAAGCTTCATGCGATTTGTGTGGTTTGCGGAAATATTGCCAACGTCAGTTACCGAAAAGTAAGCACCGGTGGCCAGGTTTTGCTGGGAGAAAAAGATATTTACGAACCAAGATGCAGAGTTTGTGCGCAATTGAGGGGGTAATTTATTGAAGAAAATAAAAATTGTAATTATTTGTTAGTTTACTGTGTAATTGCATTTCTATTAAAGTAAATTTGTTCTATTGTCAAAAATAATCACTCTTTTAAAAAAAGATTTTCTGCTCGAACTGCGGCAGAAGCATACTTTTTTTGGCATTTTGTTGTACGTCGCTTCTACGATTTTTGTTTTGTACCTGGCAATGGGAAGGCCGGAAAGTACCGTTTATAACGGTTTATTCTGGATGATCCAATTGTTTGTTTGTGTGAACGCAGTTGCCAAAAGTTTTCTGCAGGAAAGCCAGGGCAGAATGCTCTATTTCTATTCGGTAACAAGTCCCGTTGAATTTATTATTGCAAAACTGATCTACAGTACGCTTATCATGCTTTTGATGGTTTTGGTAAGTCTTATTTTGTTCAGGATTTTATTAGGAAATCCGGTGATGAATGAATTTCAGTTTCTCGGAATTGCCTTTCTTGGCGGTTTAAGTTTGAGCCTTGTTTTTACTTTAATGTCAGCCATTGCTGCAAAAGCACATCAAAATGCCGCAATCATGGCCATTCTTGGTTTTCCGTTGATTATTCCTCAATTATTACTATTAATCAGGCTTTCCAAATCCGCATTTGGAGAAGTTTTCAGAGAAGGAGCGATTTTGCAGATTTCGCTTTTGTTAGCAGGTCTTGATGTCCTGGTGATCGTTTTATCAGTTGTATTATTTCCTTTTTTATGGAAAGAATGAGAGTAAATCCTTTATTAAATTATTAAATTATCTCATTATCTTCTGATTGTATTTCTTTGATTTAGAAGTATCATTGGATGTTTTCAACCACTTTGCATTATCTTTTGAATTAAAGTAAAAACCATCCAGCATTGAAACAACCAGTTACTATTCACTGATAATATCCTTAATTTTGCTGCTCAAAAATAAATTCATGAAATTAAAGTGGTGGAAGATATTGTGTATGGTTTTCCTCTTTATTACCTTCACTGCCGGCTTTCTGATTAAAGTGCCCATCATAGGAAATCTGCACCAAAGCATCCGTAATTTTTTCTTTCATGTTCCCATGTGGTTTGGAATGATGGGTTTGTTGTCATTGTCTCTCGCTTATTCGATTGCGTATCTAAGGACTCAAAATCTCAAACATGATGTTTATGCTTCTGAATTTGCAAAAACAGGAATTGTTTTCGGAATTCTGGGTTTGGCAACCGGATCCATTTGGGCAAAATATACCTGGGGCGAATTTTGGAGTAATGATCCAAAGCAAATTGCGGCAGCTATCGCTGTTTTGATTTATCTAGCTTATGTCGTTTTAAGAAGCTCAATGACAGATATGGACAAACGCGCCAGGGTTTCTTCTGTCTATAATATTTTTGCTTATTTTATTTATATTCCGTTAATAATGATCCTTCCGCGCATGGTTCAGTCGCTTCATCCTGGTGGAATGGAAGGTGCCAAAGGAGGTGGGAATCCTGCACTGGGAGGTCAAAGTTTAGATGCAACAATGGAAATGGTTTTCTGGCCTGCTGTTTTTGGGTGGCTGCTTTTGGGAATCTGGATCAGCAGTTTAAAAATAAGATTAAACCTGCTTGCCAATAAAAATTTAATGAATGAATAAACTGTTTTTAAAGCGTTGGAGCTTTACCATCCTGCTACTTTTTGTAAGTCCTCTTCTTTGGGCTCAAACTACTTCAGATTCTATTGATCAGACAATGAGAAGCCACGATAAGATTTACGTGGTAATGACTATTTGTATCGTTATTCTCGTCGTATTTTTTTTATACCTCATCAGAATAGACAATAAAGTTTCCAAAAAGGAAAAATCTGCATAGCATTTGCTTGCTATATTGCAAAAAAAATTACTAAATTAACTGTTTACTAAAAAATAAAGATTATGTCATCGAAAGTGCCTTATAGTTTTTTTGAAAATGTAGAAAAAAGTTTTGATAAAGCGGCTGTTTTTACTCAATGGGACACCGGCATTCTTCAGCAGATTAAACAATGCAACAGTGTATACCAGATGCGTTTTCCAATAAAAAGAGAAAATGGTGAAATTGTTACTTTAGAAGCATATCGCGTTCAACATTCCCATCATAAAACGCCTTGCAAAGGAGGAATTCGTTTTAGCAATGCGGTAAACCAGGACGAAGTGATGGCTTTAGCAGCATTAATGACTTACAAATGCGCTATCGTAAATGTTCCTTTTGGTGGTGCAAAAGGCGGAATAAAGATCAGCCCGAGAGATTACACTCCATATGAACTGGAAAAAATTACACGTCGGTATACAGCGGAATTAATCAAGAAAAATTTTATTGGGCCAGGAACGGATGTTCCTGCTCCCGATTATGGAACCGGCGAAAGAGAAATGGCATGGATTCTTGATACTTACACTGCCATGCATCCTGGTGAAATTGATGCAGCCGCGTGCGTTACCGGAAAACCTGTTTCACAGGGCGGTGTTCGTGGAAGAAGGGAAGCGACTGGATTAGGCGTATTCTACGGCCTTACAGAGATTTGTAATATGAAAAGTCTGATGGATAAAGCTGGCTTGCCAACAGGAGTAAAAGGAAAAAGAGTTTGTGTACAAGGTTTGGGAAATGTTGGTTATCATTCTGCATTGTTTTTTCAACAGGCCGGAGCTATCATTGTTGGTTTGGCAGAAATGGAAGGTGCAATAAAAAATTATAATGGCCTTGACGTAGAACAGGTTTGGCTTCATCGCAAAAAAACAGGTTCTATCCTTGATTTCCCCGGTGCAGAAAATTTTGAAAAATCTGCTGATGCGCTGGAAATGGATTGTGATATTTTAATTCCGGCAGCACTTGAAAACGTAATAAACGGAGAAAATGCCGGACGGATCAAGGCAAAAATAATTGGGGAGGCAGCCAACGGACCTTTAACTCCTGAAGCAGATGAAATTTTAAATCCAAAAGGCGTTTTGATCGTTCCTGATATGTATCTTAATGCTGGTGGTGTTACGGTTAGTTATTTTGAATGGCTCAAAAACCTTAGCCATGTTCGTTACGGTCGTTTGGAAAAAAGATTTACGGAGAATATGAATCATCATATCGTAAACCAGGTAGAAGAATTAACCGGAAAGACAATTACTCCTACAGAAAGAGATTTTATTTTACACGGCGCTGATGAAGTAGATCTGGTAAGAAGCGGATTGGAGGAAACCATGATTGCTGCTACCCGCGAAATCGTTGACATCTGGCAAAAAACTCCCGCAATTCCTGATTTAAGAACTGCCGCTTATGTTTGTGCGATCAATAAAGTCGCTACTTCGTATGCCGAATTAGGAATTTTCCCATAAAGGAATTTTAGATAAATGATTGACCAGAGTTGGCACTTAAATGCAGCCAGCTCTTTTATTTTATGCAAATAATTTATGAATAATTAGGATTAATTCTTTTCCTTAATAATCTAAATCCCTTACCTTTGCCGCCCAAATTAAAATTTTTTATTCACCAAAAAACACGATTAATGCAGAATTATGAATTGATGGTGATTTTTACCCCTGTACTTTCTGAAGAGGAATTCAAGGCCGCTCAGAATAAGTTCACTTCGCTGGTTACCGAAAACGGAGGTGAGGTTGTAAACGAAAATCCATGGGGACTAAAATCACTGGCGTACCCGATCCAGAAAAAAACAACCGGTTTGTACTGGGTTCTGGAATATGCTGCGCCAACCGACTTCAATGAAAAGCTGAAAACCCAGCTTTTGCGTGACGAAACAGTCATTCGTCACATGTTCACTGCACTCGACAAATACGCCGTCGAGTACAATGCCAAAAAGAGAAAAGGCGTACCAACAGGAATCGAAAAAGCGGAGGTGAACAATGCCTAAAGCAAACGAAATCAAATACCTGACAGCAATAAAAGCTGAAAAAAGGCCAAAGAAATATTGCCGTTTCAAAAAATTGGGGATCAAATATATCGATTATAAAGATGCCGATTTTTTGAAAAAATTCCTGAATGAGCAAGGAAAATTATTGCCACGCCGCATTACCGGTAATTCTTTGAAATACCAACGCAAAGTGAGCGAAGCAGTAAAGAAAGCCCGTCAAATGGCGATTCTTCCTTACGTAACAGATTTAATGAAATAATTTTTTTAACCACCCTAATCCACTCATATGCGGAGAAAGATCGTCCAACCGGCGGTTTGGGTAAAAATGCAAACAAAATGCAGGTAATATTAATACAGGATGTAAATAATTTAGGAGGCGCCAACGAATTGGTAACTGTAAAAGATGGTTACGGCCGCAACTATTTAATTCCCCACAAACTGGCTGTAGAAGCGAATTCTTCCAACTTAAAACAATTTGAAGAGCGCAAAAAACAACTGGCAAAAAAGGAAGAAAAACTTTTGGCTGAGATCAATAGTGTAATCAGCGTATTGCAGGAATCACCGTTAAAAATTGGCGCGAAAACCGGTACAAGCGGAAAGATTTTCGGAAGCGTTACTTCTGTTCAGATAGCAAGAGCAATCCGCGAACAAAAAGGTTACGAAATTGACCGTCGCAGAATCACCATTCCTGATGAAGTGAAAGAATTAGGAACTTATAAAGCTAAAATTGATTTTGGAAAAGGACACGAAACAGAAGTAGAATTTGAAGTAGTAGCTGAATAGTTTTTTCTAAAAATATGTTTTAAAGCCCTGCATTTCTGCAGGGTTTTTTTATTTGGTCAAAATAAAAATTGACCACGCAAATAAATTTTCAATTAGTTTATTTGTATTCAATGGAAACCTTTGTCAATTGATCTGTTGCCAAATAATTTGTTTTCACATGTACCATTCCATTCTTTTCATTCGCATCAAAATAATAACCCGGAACTGATGCTTTTTCAAAATCTTCTTTTGATGAGAATCTTTTTATCAGCTTATGATTTATCAAAACTGAAACGGGATTTTTAGAATGAACATCCAATAAATAAACGCGCTTTTCGTATTTGCCGTTATAATTTCCAACTGCCGGATGGATGGTCACATCGATATTTTTGCCCGCATTTACTTCAAACAATGTTTTTGCAAAAGCGCCTTTGCGATGTTCCCTCGTGATTCCATCATCTTCATACATATTGAAGGATGATTTTCCGGCAGGATAAATGTCGAGTGTCAATGTATCAGCGCGCCTTTCACTATCATAATTCATTGATGGATACATGGGGATGATGGCGCCGGCTTTTACAAAAACCGGAAGTTTATCCAATGGCGCATCATAATTATTCAGCCATTTACTACCTTCATATTCCTTTCCGTCCCAATAATCTATCCATATTCCTTTCGGCAAATAAATGCTGTCTCTTTTTCCTTCACTTTTATAAACAGGCGCTACCAAAAACGATTCACCATTCATAAACTGGTATTGTGTTTTGGTTCCCCAGGTAACAGAATCTTTTGGATATTCCAGCACCATTGCCCGTGAAGTAGGAACGCCAGTCTCGTAAGCTTGTTCGCAATAGGTGTACATGTATGGGGTAAGCCGCATCTTCAATTGTAAATATTTGCGATTGATGTCTGTATATCCCGAAATATATGGTTGTTTATCTTTTTTTGCCCAACCGCTCATTACCATAAAAACCGGCGTAAAACATTTCCATTCGAGATCGCGGGTATAAGTAGAATCACTTCCGCCAAAGATGCCGTCCACATCGCCGGTGGCGCAATTAAATCCTGATAATCCTGAACCAATTACTGTAGGAATGTGGAAGCGAATGTATTCCCAATTCCCACTTTGGTCGCCGCTCCAAACCGTTGAATAATGTTGCGTTCCTGCCTATCCCATTACGCTCCATACAAATCCCCGGGCATTACTGTTACTTTCAATTCCGTTGTAAGCGGCTTTGCAGGCATCCAATGCATATTTGTATCCCGGGCCAACCCATGCAACATCAAGTTTACAAAGCCGTGTTCCGTCCTCTCCCACTTCTTTTGCTATTTTCT
>Ga0157373_10002258_pt1 | contig 14603 bp, 9 predicted proteins | sample C65metaG_FD_113460 | JGI IMG/M metagenome (GOLD analysis project Ga0157373, IMG submission 113460) | Corn rhizosphere microbial communities from Kellogg Biological Station, Michigan, USA - C6-5 metaG | ecosystem: Host-associated > Plants > Roots > Rhizosphere > Soil | place: USA: Michigan... | reverse complement strand
TTCCCATGGACGCTCCGCGTCACAAGGGCGTGTGGCAGTTCTCGCTCTATCCGCCATTCTGATCGGCCACGCGCCGTTCCGCAACCGGACCGCGGGAGAGCCCGTCCTCTTGAACGCCCTTCCTCCGACCGGTAGTTTTCTGCGGTGCGAACCGTATCCATCCCTGCGGCTTTCGCGCTTGGGCTCGCACTGACGGCGTGCGGCGGCTCCGAGCGCCCCGGTACGCCAGCCGCAACGGCGGCCGCCACTCCCGCTGCCACGCCCGCGTCCGGGCCTGACCAGATCGTGCTGCGCTTCCCGCGCACGAGCGGCCACGTGCGCGCGTACGCGTTCCCGCGACTCGATTCCGCGATCTGGACGTCCGGGAACAAATCCCCGGCGATCGCGCGCATTCTCGGCTTCGATCCGGACCTCGGCATGGTTGCGGCGGTGGACGACAAGGGCGCGCCGGTTCGCGTGGACCTGCGTCTCGATGACATCACGCGCGACCGCAAGGTCAAGCTGACGCATCTCACCTCGGATGACGGCTCGACGATCTATGGGATCGCAACGAACGGCAGCGTCACGCGGCTCACGCCTACCGGAAGCTGGTCGTTCAAACCTCCGGCGCCCGCGCGGGGCCTGTTCCCCGAGCCGGACGGATCGCTGCTGATTCTCGGCGACCGCCCCGGAGGAACGACGATCTGGCAGATGCATCCGCCCGACTCCGTCATCACGGACACCGCGCGCCTGCCGCGCTTCGCGAGCGCCATGACGACGGTGGTGGGCGACCGGATCTACTTCACCGTGGACTCCGGGCTGATCGGGCTGCGCAGCCGCGGACTCGAGCCCGTTCCTGCCGTGCATCTGGACCATCAGGTGCGCGCGCTCACCACTACGCCAAGCGGCGACCGGTTGTACATTGCGACGGACTCCACCCACGAGGTGCTGGTGGTGGATCGCTACAGCCACAAGATCGTGGCGCGGGTGCCGATGCCCGGTACGCCGTCGGATCTGCGCATGGATCCGACCGGCCGCTTTGTGCTCGCCCGTGCGCAGCGGGGCGACTCGGCGTGGGTCATCGCCATTGGCACCGACAAGGTGGTCGGGAGCGTGCCGACCGCGTGGCGCGCGGACCTGCCGGCCGTCACGCCCAACGGCTGGATCGCGCTGCTCGATGGTCACGATGTGAAATTCGTCGACGGCACGACGCTCAAGGACCAGGACACGATTGACAAGGGTGCCGCCGATAGCTGGATGTTTGTCGCGTGGAACGGCTTCCGGCCGCGTTCCGCGGCGCTCGATCAACCGGTGCGCTTTCCCGGCGTCAATGCGGCGCCCGCCGATAGTGCTCCCGTGACGGATACCGCCGGCGGCTCCACGGCCGCCGCCACCACGCCGTCGGCGCGTCCGGCACATTCGCCCCAGGGCGCCGTGCCCGCTCCATCCGATACACAGGTGATGCGCGCCGGGACGCTGGCGCCGCGTTCGGACAGTACGGCGGCCGCGGCCACCGGCTTCACCATCCAGTTCGCGGCGCTGCGCTCGGCGACCGCCGCGCAAGCCGTTGCCGGGAACATCAAGCTCAGTGGTTCCACGCCGCGCGTCGTTGCCACGCAGCGAGCCGGAGTCACGATCTACCGGGTCGTCGCGGGACCGTTCACGACGCGCGCGGATGCGGAGCGCGTGGCCAAAAGCTCGGATCGGTCATTCTGGATCTACGCGGGGGAACCATAAGTGGGCTCGCCACTCGATCGCACACACTTCTCCGACTGGGAGCACGAGGGAGAGCTCGTGGCCTCCGAGCTCGACTCCTGCGCCTGCGCGCTTGTCCTCGGTCCGGACGCGGTGGCGTCCGCGGAGGCCGCGCTGGGTATTGCGCGCGTCCAGGCGCGCCGGCGACGTGTCGCGGTGGGCGACGCGGTTGGCGAGCTCGCGCCCATTGAATCGCTCCTCCCTTCGGAATCGCCCTACGGGATGATGGACTCGTTCCTCTACGGCGTATCCATCGCGAAGATCGCACACCCCGTTGACCCCGCGCGCAACCTGTTCGTGCTGCCGAGCGGTGTCGGGCCCATCGACCACGAGGCCATTCTGCGCAGCGACCGGTGGTCGTCACTCATCGCCGGGTTTCGCGACGCCGGAGCCCTGCTGCTCGTGATCGTGCCCGCTGGTGAGGAGGCGGTAGTTGCACTGGCACCGCTCGTGGACGGCGCCGTGATTCTGGCTGACGCGGACCCTCCGGCCGGGACCCACGTGCTCGCGCACATCCGGTCTGGCGCGGCGGCGGAGCCAATGGCGCCCGTAGCCCCGACGCTGGCGCCGTCACCGGCGGCACTCGCGCCCGCTGATCACACAGCCGTGTCGCCGGCGACACCTCCCGGCGCCGCGGGTCACCCGGAGCCCACCGCGCCCGCCGCGCCCGCCATGCCCGCGGGACCCGACGTCACGCCGCTCCCGGAGCTGCACGCTGCAGAAGCCGCGACGGGCGACGCGCCCCAGGCGTCATCCGCTGCCGTGCCCACCGCGGCCGCCACCGCGCTGCGTCGTCTGCTGCAGAGCAATCCGCTCGACGATGAACCCACGACGGAAACCGATGAGGACGTGCTCGGCGACCATCTTGGCGATGCTGCGACGACGGGCGACGCCCTGGATGCGGACGGGGTATCGTCAATCGCGGGCCGCATTCCGCGTGTCAAGCCCGTCTGGGTGGCGATCGCCGCGGCGGTGATCGCGGCCATCGCGATCCTCATATGGGCCGTGCAGCGCAACCGGACCCCCGCACCCGTGGTCGCGCAGGACAGCGCCGCCTCGGCGCCTGCATCGGCAACCGCGCCACCGGCGGCGCCCTCCGGCTCCGCGACCACGGCGGCGGTAGCGGCGGGCGACATCGCGAACCCCGGCGAAGCAAACGAGGCGGCCCGCTATGCCGTCGCGATGGCGCAGGTCTACAGCATGACCGACGCCAACGCCTGGCTCGAACGCGACAAGGTGAAGGACCTGCCCGCGACGACCTACACCGACAAGCCCGACGGCCCGCGCACGGCGTATCTCGTGTTGACGGGTGCGTTCATCTCGCGCGCAGATGCGGACTCGCTGCTTCGCTCCCTGCGCCGCTCGGGTGTGCTCAAGCCGGGCCAGGGACACATCGAGAACGCGCCGGTGGCGCTCATGCTCTTTGGCGATATCCCCGCGGACCAGGCGGGCTACACGATTCGTGGCTATCGCAGCAAGGGGATCCCGCTCTATGCGCTCAATCAGCAGGACGGAAAGGTCTCGCTGTACGTGGGCGCCTATCCCACCGCGCAATCCGCGCAAGGCATGCTCGCGGCGCTCCGCCGCGGCGGCGATCAGCCGCGTGTCGTCTACCGAATCGGGAGTGTCCGCTAGTGCGGCTCACCAGGCTTCAACTCAACGGATTCAAGTCGTTCGCGGATTCCACCGAGCTGCTGTTCGAGCCAGGGGTCACTGCCATCGTCGGCCCGAACGGATGCGGCAAGTCCAACGTCTCGGATGCCGTGCGCTGGGTACTCGGCGAACAGCGCGCGCGTGCCCTGCGCGGCACGCGCATGGAGGAAGTCATCTTTCAGGGCTCGACCGCCCGTCGCCCCGTGAACATCGCCGAGGTCTCGCTGCACTTCGACAACAGCGAGGGCGTGCTCGCCGTCCCGTTTCGCGAGGTGGTGATCACGCGGCGACTGTCGCGTAGTGGCGAGAGCGAGTACCTGCTCAACGGCACGCCGTGCCGCCTGCGCGACATCCACGACATGGTGCGCGGTACCGGGCTGGGCGCGGATGCCGGCGTGGTGATCGAGGCGCGCATGCTCGATGCACTGCTGTCCGATCGCCCTGACGAGCGGCGCGAGCTGTTCGAGGAAGCGGCCGGTGTCGGGCTGTATCGCGACCGCCGCCGCACCACGGAGCGGCGCCTCGAGGAGACGACGGCGGATCTGGCGCGGCTGGATGACCTGATCTCGGAGGTGCAGGGTCAGGTGCGGTCGCTGGCGCGCCAGCGCAAGCGCGCCGAGCGCCACACGGAGCTCACCGCGCGCCGCTTTACCGCGGAACTCACGCTGGCGTCGCGCGAGATGCGGGCGTGGCGAGAGGAGCTGGATCAACTCGAGGAGCGCGTGCAGGCGCTGCGTGCGGCGCTGCCCAGGCTGGAGTCGGCCGTTGCCCAGGCGGAAGCGACGCGCGAAGCGGCGCACGCCGCCCGCACCGTGGCCGAAGCACGGCGCGCGGAACTCGGACGCGTCGTGAGCACGCGACAGCAGGACGTCATGCGGCTGGAGAGCGAGCTGCGTGTGGCGGAGGAGCGCCACAGCAATGCCGTCTTGCGCCGCCAGCGCGCAGAGGAAGAGCGTCGCTCCGGCGAGATGCTCGGCAGCCGCCTCACCGACGACCATGCATCCGCGCGTGGCGAGCGGTCGCGCGTGGAGACGGAGCTCACCGCGGCGCTCGAGGAGCTCGCGCGGTGCAGCAACATGGAGGAGTCCGCGAGAGCCGCGCTCGCGGCCGCGCGGCGCGCGCACGAAGACATCGAGCGGCTCATCGGCGATGCGCAGGATGGCATGCGGCGCGCCACGCTCGATCGCGAGAGCGCCGAACGCGAGCAGGAGGAGCTGGCGCGTCGCGCGGACGCGCTGGAGCACGAGACCGCGCAGCTCGCGGACGCCGTTGAGCTGGCGCATGCCGAAGCGGAGCACGCCACGCGACTGGTGGACGAGCACACCCATGCGGTGGAGCAGGCGGCACAGGCGGCGCTGGCGGCGCGACAGGCCGCCGACGAAGCGCGCACCGCCGATGCGGCTGCGCGCGGCGATCTGCGCGTCGCGGACGAGCAGGTGGTATCGCTCGAAGGAAAGATGCACGCACTCGAAGCGCTGGAGCGGGAACGCGTGGGGCTCGCGCCCGCGGCGGCGCGACTGCTGCGTGAGCGGGACCGCTTCGGTGACGGGGCGATTCTCGGACCACTATCTGATTTCGTAACGGCCGGCACGTCCGGGGCGGCAACCGTCGAACGCTTCCTGGGCGCCACGGTGCACGCCGTGCTTGTGCGCGACGGCGAGGTCGCGGCGGCGGTGCGCGCCTGGCACGCCGAGACCGATCCGGGTCCTCTGCTGCTGCTGCCGCTGGATGCGACGACCCAGGGCGATCAGCAGCCCGGCTCCCTCTCGGATCTCGTGGAGGCCGCGCAGCCGGCCGAACGGTGGGTGCGTGCGCTGCTGGGCCGGGTGCGCGCACTGGAAGCGGCGACCGGCTTCGTGGACGCGCACGGTGCGATCTGGCTGCCCGGCACGGGCGTGGGTCCGGGCCCGCTGCGGCGCCGCGCCGAGTTGCGCGGTCTCGCCGACGCGCTCGCGGCCGCGAGCGTGGCCCGGGACAGCGCCGGCACGGCGGCTGCCAGCGCCCGCAAGCAGCTTGCTGCCGCGGAGCAGGCCGCTGGCCGCGCGGTGGAGGAGCACGCCGCGGCGCAACGCGCGCTCCGCCAGGCACGAGACGGGCAGGACGCCGCCCGCCGTCAACACGAGCGGGCCGGACGCGAGCACGGCAGCGTGACCTCGCTCGCGCGGCAGCTCGCCACCCGGCGTGCGGAGCTGGTGCGGACCATTGCCGAGCTGGCGGAGCGCCGTCAACAGCACGATGCCGAGCACGCGGAGCGGGTGCAGCGCCGGGCCGCCAGTGCCAGCCAGCTCGCGGAGCTGGAGCAGCAACACGAGTCGTCGCGCGAAGCGCGCACGCGCTGCCAGGTGGAGGAAGCGCACCTGCGCGCGCGCGCGCAGGTGAGCGCGGATCGCGAGAGCCGGTTGCAGGCGGAAGTTTCCGCCGCGAACACCCGGCTCAGCGCCCTGCTCGCGGAGCTCAGCGACCTCGAAGCCGCGGACAGCGCCCTGGCGGCCCGCATGACCGAGTGGGGTGCAGAGCGGGAGGCCCGGCAGCTCGCGCTGCAGGACGCAGAGACGGAACTCGAGCGCGCGGAATTCGATGTCGCCAGCGCCGATCGCCGCCTGGAGGATGCGGACCATGCGCTTGACGCCGGTCGTCGCGAGGCCGCGCAGGGCGCCGACTCCCTGCATCACGCGGAATTGCGATTCACCGAGCTGGCGGGCAGGCGAACCGCCATCCGCGAACGGCTGGAAGCGGAATGGCGCCGGCCGCTGGACGAGATGCTCGCAACGCTGACGCCGGCGGAGAGCGACGACGACACGCTGCGCGGTGAGGTCGCCGCGCTGCGCTCGGAGCTCGAAGCGATCGGACCCGTCAATCCGCTCGCGATCGAGGAACACGCCGAAGAGCTGAAGCGCGCGGAATTTCTCAATGCACAGCGCACGGATCTCCAGAACGCGCGCAACGCGCTGCAGCAGGCCATTCGCGAGATTGACGTGACCGCGCGCGCCATGTTCCTCGAAATGTTCGCGCGCGTGCGCGGGCATTTCCGCGAGATCTTCATGACGCTCTTCGGCGGCGGTGAATGCGACCTGCGGCTCGAGTCGCCGGAGACGCCGCTCGACTGTGACATCGAGATTCACGCGTCGCCGCGTGGCAAGCGGACGCAGCGCATTCACCTGTTGTCCAGCGGCGAACGGGCGCTCGTGGCGCTCTCCCTGCTCTTCGGCATCTTCCTGGCCAAACCCAGTCCCTTCTGTCTGCTCGACGAAGTGGACGCGCCGCTGGACGACCAGAACGTCGGACGCTTCGTGCGCATGCTGAACGAATTCAAGCACAAGACCCAGTTCATCGTCATCACGCACAACCCGCGCACGACCACCGAGGCCGCCGACGCGGTGTACGGCGTGACAATGCAGGAGCCCGGCGTCTCGTCGTTCGTGAGCGTGCGACTGCAGGGTGCTCTGCAGGCCGAGGAGGGACCGGTGCCGGTCGCGGTATGGGACGATGCCGCTAACGCGCCGGACGCGCATCGCGACCCGTCCGCGGACGACTGGGATGAGGATGCGCGCAGCGGGGCGCCGCTGTCGCACCCGACAGCCTGACGCGCGGCGTTCGCGCGGAGATGCGACTCACCACCATCGGCACGGGAACCGTACCGTCACCGGCGCGCGTGAACGCGGGACACCTGGTTGAAGCCGGCGATGTTCGCCTGGTGCTCGATTGCGGCAGCGGCGTGGCGCATCGCATGAGCACGCTGGGGCTGGACTGGCTGTCCGTGACGCACCTGGCGCTCACGCATTTTCACGCGGACCACGTGCTGGATCTTCCCACGCTGCTCGTGGCCTGGCGCTACGGCGTGCTACCGCCTCGGTCGCAGCCCGTGGAGATCATCGGACCCGTGGGCGTCGGGACGCTCCTGGAGCGCTTTGCGGCCATCTTTGGCGACACCGTTCGTGCCTCGACCTTCCCAATCACGGTCCGTGAGATCCGCCCCGGCGAGACACTGGACCTGGGGTCGGGCGTGAGCATCGAGGCGCGCAAGGTTCCCCACACCGATGAAAGCATCGCATATTGCGTACGGCGTGGACAGGCGCGCCTGGTGTACACGGGCGACACGGGCATGGACGACGAGCTGGGGGGCTGGGCGCGACACTGTGATGTCCTGCTCGCCGAGTGTTCGCTTCCGGACGCACTGGCCATCCCGACACACCTCTCGCCCGAACGATGCGCAGCGCTGGCCGCGGCCGCGCTCCCCGGGTGTCTGGCGCTGACGCACTTCTATCCCCCCGTCGAGCAGGTGGACGTGCCCGCGATCATCGCGCGTCGCTTTGGCGGCGCGATCGTGCTCACGACGGACGGATGGACTACCGAAATCGAGGAACTCTGATGCTGGTGGTAATGAAGCACGGCGCGTCGCAGCAGGAAGTGGACGCCGTCGTGCACGTGATCGAAGAGATGGGATATGCGGCGCGCCCGATGCCGGGTGCGCAGCGCACGGCCGTTGGGCTGGTCGGCAACGATGGCCGCGTGGACGCGTCGCGGATCGAAGCGCTCTCCGGCGTGGCGCAGGTCATCCACGTCACGCAACCCTACAAGCAGGTGTCGCGCGAGTGGCAGCCGGAGGACACCATCGTCACGCTCGCGCCGGGCGTGCACGTGGGTGGCGATGAAGTCGTGATCATGGCCGGTCCCTGCTCCGTGGAATCGGAAGAACAGATCGTGACCGCGGCGCGCCAGGTGCGCGCGGCGGGCGCCGCGGTTCTCCGGGGCGGCGCGTTCAAGCCGCGCAGCTCACCCTACTCGTTTCAGGGGCTTGGCAAGCGCGGTCTCGAAATGCTTGCCACCGCGAAGCGTGAAACAGGGCTTGCGATCGTCACGGAAGCAATGGACGAGGAAGGTGCAGAGCTCGTCGCCGAGCTGGGCGACTGCATTCAGATCGGCGCGCGCAACATGCAGAACTACTCCCTGCTCCGCTTCGTGGGTCACCTGGGCAAGCCGGTGCTGCTCAAGCGCGGCCTCGCGGCCACGATCAGTGATCTGCTGCTCAGCGCCGAATACGTGCTCGCGGCCGGCAACCCGAATGTGATCCTGTGCGAGCGCGGCGTCCGCACCTTCGACACCGCCACCCGCAACATGCTCGATCTCACCGCCATTCCCATCGTGCAGGGGTTGTCGCATCTCCCCATCGTGGCGGATCCCAGCCACGGCACAGGCATCCGCGACAAGGTGATCCCCATGGCGCGCGCCGCTGTAGCGGCCGGCGCGAATGGAATTCTGGTGGAGGTGCATCCGAATCCGGAGCGCGCGCTCTCCGATGGCGCGCAGTCGCTCTACCCGGAACAGTTCACACAGCTCGTCATCGAACTGCGCGCCATCGCGACCGCGATCGGGCGATCGCTCTGTCCCGCTCCAGGGACCGTGGGGGCGGCGAGAGGGTAGCATCTGGTACTGTCGTTCGACAGACCAGGAGCCAACTGTCAATTCCCATGTCCCGTCTTCAGACACTCGCCGCCGTTGCGCTGGGCGCCATGACCGCCGTCTCGCTGCATGCCCAGTCGCCGGAGACCATCGTGGACCACGCGGCACGCGCATATGCCAGCGTGAAGTCGCTGCGCGCAACGTTCACGCAACAGATCACGAATCCGCTCACCGGGCACGATGACGCTTCGCGCGGGGAGCTGCAGCAGCGCGGACCAGCTTATCTGTCGGTGCGGTTCACGGAACCGAAGGGCGACGAGATCGTGGCCGACGGCAAGGCGATCTGGGTCTATCTGCCCAGTACCACGCCGGGCCAGGTGATCAGGATGCCTCTCGGCGACAACGCCGCGGGCGTGCCCGATGTGGCGGCACTCTTTCTCAAGTCGCCCCGGAAGCGCTACACGATGTCCGCCGCCGGCATCGCCACGGTACAGGGCCATGCGACGCACGCGGTCGTCCTCGTGCCACGCGACTCCACCATCCCCTTTTCCCGGGCCACGGTGTGGGTAGATGACGATGATGGCCTGATCCGGCAGTTCGAGATCACGGACCCGAACGGGCTTGTGCGCCACGTCGAGATCACCAGCCTCAAGCCGAACGCGAAACCCGACGCGAACGCGTTCGTGTTTCATGTTCCGGCAGGAGTAAAGGTGTTCGATCAGCGGGGGCAATGACAGGATTTCAGGATGGACAGGAATGACAGGATTGTGGGGAGCCGAGTCCCGGGTTTCAGTCCGTTCGCTGAATGACGGCAAATCCTGTTGGAACGGCACCGGGCGAATCCGGTGAATGCTGTCCATCCTGAAATCCTGTTCAGGCGCCAGCACGGGTGGAACACGTTGCGTGCGGCAACCCACGAATCGGATGGCACTGAAATCCTGTCAAGGCGGTAGCGGCTCGCATCGGCTGCGAACGGCATGCTACGCCCGGTACAGTTCCTCCAGCTCCTTCCTGTACCGCTCCGCCACGACCTTGCGCCGGAGCTTGAGACTGGGGGTCAGTTCGCCATTCGCCACCGTCAGCTCGTGATCCAGGAGGACGAACCGCTTGATCGTCTCCCAATGGCTCAGCCGGGAGTTGAGCTCGTCGATGTAGCGCTTCACCATCGCCCGGGCAGCATCCGATGTCACGATCTCGCCATACGGCCGCTCGCCGAGCCCGTTCTGCTTCGCCCACACGGCCAGGGCATCGGGAGCGAGAGTCACGAGCGCCGAGACGAAGTTGCGCCCCTCGCCATACACCATGAGCTGGCTGACGTACGGGCAGACGCTCTTGAACATCGACTCGATGTTCGATGGTGCGATGTACTTCCCGCCGGACGTCTTGAAGAGATCCTTCTTGCGATCGGTGATGCGGAGATAGCCTGCCGCATCGATGTTGCCGATGTCACCCGTGTGCAGCCAGCCATCCGCATCGATCGCCTCGGCCGTGGCGTCCGGCAGGTGATGATAGCCGGCCATGACGCCGGGGCTGCGTAACAGGATCTCCCCGTCGGTCGCGATGCGTGCCTCCGTCCCGGGAAGCGCGAGCCCCACGCTTCCCAGGCGATACGAATCCAGCCGGTTGACGAACGATGCCGCGCTGCTCTCGGTCATGCCGTATCCCTCGAGAATGACCAGGCCCATGGCATCGAACCATTCGGCGATCTCCCGGTTGAGCGGTGCCGAGCCGGAAATGAAGAATCGGATCCGGCCACCGAACCGCAGTCGTATCGTGCGCAGCACGAGGCGGTCCGCGAACGCGTGACGCAGCAGAAGCCCGATTCCGGGCCGTCCTCCCTCGCGACGGACCGCCGCGAACTCTCGTCCAACGCGCTCGGCCCAGTGGAAGAGCCGCTGCCTGACGGGCGATTCCGCAATCACCGTGGTCGCCACGCGAGCGTACGCCTTTTCGAAAATGCGCGGTGCGGCGCCCATGAACGTGGGACGGATCGTCGCCAGATTGTCCACGATTTTTTCGATCGTCCCATCGACCGCGGTGGGGAATCCGACCTGGAGCGGGAGAAGCAGCAGCACCTTCCCGAAGACATGCGCCAGCGGCAGCCAGAGAAACTGCAGGTCGTCCGTTCGCAGGATGCCGAGCTGCTCGACCGCGGCGGCAAGGTAGGTCCACGAGTCGTGTCGCAGCCGCACGCCCTTGGGGCGGCCGGTCGTGCCCGATGTGTAGACGAGCGTCGCCAGACTGTCCGGACTCGTGGCCGCGATGCGCGCCGTCACGATACCGGGCTCGTTCTCCAGCCGTGTCCGGCCGAGCGCTTCGAGTTGCGCGAAGGAGATGACCCAGTCGTCGTCCGGCGTCCCGTCCATGGTGATGACCCGGGCCACGTCAGGGATCTCGGACCGATGTTCGCGGAGCTTCGCGATCTGTTCGTCGTCTTCGGCCACGACGATGCGGCTGCCGGAATCGGCCACGATGTAGGCCACCTCCGACGCGATCGTACTGGGATAGATCGTGGTCGTGGCGGCGCCCGCGCACATTACCGCGAGATCGGACAGCACCCATTCGTACCGCGTGGAGCAGGCGATGGCCACGCGCTGCTCGGGCTCGACGCCGAGTGCGATCAGTCCGGCGGCAAGGGCATCAACGCGGCCTGCGACCTCGCGCCAGTTGCTGCTGTGCCAGCCCGTTCCGCGTCGACAGCGAAAGGCTTCCGCCTCGGCCGATCGCGCGACACGATCGCGAAACAGACTCCCGATGGTGACGGCGCGCTCGACGCGCGGCGGCTCGGTTCCCGGCGCGGGTTGCAGGATGGTTGCCGGCATATGCTCCTCGTGAGGGAGATCGCGTGCGACTCGCACGCCACACGATGCAGCGCACCGGGTCATTCGTAAACCCGTACGCCGGAAGTTCAGTCCAGCATCGCTCGAATGGCTTGCAGGCGATCGGCGTCAGTGCCCGCGTCGCTCGCCAGATCAACCAGGGCGCGCGACAGCGACCGATACACCTCCAGCGCGCCCGGATCATCCGCCAGTGCGACCAGGTGACGCCGAATGGTGTCCACGTCGCCGCGCAGGATAGGGCCCGTGAGCGACACGGCGCCATGCTGGCGGCGCAGATTGCCAATGGCGGCGAGAAAAAGTGCGCGCAATGCCTGCTCGGCCGCCTCAGCCGGAATACCTGTCTCCGCGAGCACGCGGTCTCCCGTGGCGAGCAGTACGGCGGGAAAGTTCGAGACAATGACCGCCGCGGCATGATAGCGCGCCTTCTGGCCCGGTGGAATGTCGAACACGTGGCAGCCCAGTGCCGCGGCGAGATCACGGCTCGCAGTCTTCGCCCGCTCGTCGCCATCGATGCCGACCCACGCTCCACAGAGCTGTTGCGGCGCGCGAAGCGGATCGGCAATGGGCACGAGCGGGTGAAACGTGCCGGCGGCATGACCGTGCGCGCGCACCTGGTCCAGCATGGCGGGTTCGGCGCTGCCGCTCGCGTGGAGCACCACCGCATCGGGAGCCAGGGGAGCCTCGAGCAGTTCGCGCAGCGCATCGTCAATCTGTGCGTCGCGCACTGCGACAAGAACCACAGTCGCCGTGGCGATGGTCGCGGGAATGGTTCCCGCCGTGACAGGATCAGGGCCTTCATGTACGTGGCGACCATGCAGGCCAACCACGGGGACGCCCGACATGCGAAAGGCGCGAGTCAGACCGGTGCCGGCACGACCCGCGCCCAGGACGAACACGCGCTCGCTCACGGTCTGGGCTTCACGTCCTCTTCGTGCGCGGCACGCATCTGCGCCGCGCGCGAGAGCAGCGCGTGCTGATCACCGGCCTGCGCGGCCAGTTGCAGCGCGGTGGCGATCACACGGTCACGCTGCACCTGCCGGTGAAACGATGCGTCCAGGCCAAAGTTGAAGCGCGAGATCTCGGCACCCAGGAGCTGATTGACCTGGGTCGCCGCCGAATCGTACTGCGCACGCGATATCTGATGGACGCCCTTGGCCTGCAGCCGGCGCCAGAATTCGTCACGCATGGCTGGCGTCACCGTGAAGTCGGGCGACTGCACGGCCCTGGATGCCTTGACGCTCAGCGCGTAGTCGGTGAGCACGTCCCGGAAACGCGGAATGTCCGAGTCGAGCATGCGCCAGAACGCGAGCATGCCGTTCCCCGAATCGGCGGACGTGATGATCAGATCCGGGGTGATGCCGCCGCCGCCATACACGACGCGACCGGCGTCGGTGTGGTATTCGCGGCGCTGCGAGAGCGGACGTTCCGCGGCGGTGTCGCTGTCCGTGGCGCCGCCCGTGTCATCAGTCGCGCTGTCCGCGCGTGCCTTCTGGATGCTTCGGCCCGACGGCGTGTACCATCGCGCAGTGGTCAACTTGAGCGCTCCCTCCCCGCTCCCGAGCGGGAAGAGGGATTGTGCACTGCCCTTCCCGTACGACGTGCCACCAAGAATGAGGGAGCGATCGTGATCCTGCAGTGCGCCCGCGACGATTTCCGCCGCGCTGGCCGAATGATCGTTGACCAGAGTGATCAGATCCAGCCTGGGCCAGAGCTGACCGCTCGGGTCCACGAAATCATGCGCGGATTCCGGCGTGCGTCCACGCATGGACACGATGGACTGCCCCTTGTTCAGGAACATCCCGGCAATGTCCACTCCCTGTTCGAGCAATCCGCCGGGATTGTCGCGCAAGTCGAAGACGAGCGTCGTCATTCCCTTGCGGACGAGCGAGCCGATCGCGTCGCGCAGCTCATCCTCGCTCGAGTCGCTGAAGATCGTGAGCTGCACGTACCCCACGTGATCCGTGAGCATCATGGGGTGTCGCACGGAGCGGATGTGAATGTCGGAGCGCGTCACGGTGAACGGCAGCCGCCCGCCGACACCGGGACGCTCGATCAGCAACGACACCTGCGTGCCAGTCTTGCCGCGCAGCGCCTCACGCGCCTCGTCCGCGGTCCATCCCGCGGATGACTGGCCGTTCACGGAGACGATGCGATCGCCCGGCTCGATGCCCGCGCGCTCCGCCGGCGTACCGGGCAGCGGCGCGATGATGGTGATCCAGCCGTCGCGCACATCAATCTGGATGCCGAGTCCGGCGTACATGCCGCTCGTGCTCTCCGTGAGGTTGCTCAGCCGCGCCGGATCCAGATACACCGAGTGGGGATCGCCGAGCAGGCGGAGCATCCCGACAGTGGCCTTGCGAAAGAGCGTGTCCTGGGGAAGCGAGTCCACGTACTGCTGCTGCACGTGATCGAGCACCTGCTGAAAAAGCTGTGCACCGACCGTGGTGTCTCCGCCACGCACCAGGCCACGCTGCAGCAGCCAGCCGCCGGACACGAGCGCGCCCGCGAGTGCCGCGGCGGCGACGATGCCGCGCGACCGGTTCATTGGCTCACCGCCAGCGGAATGGGAAAGAGTTCGGGCCAGTGCGCATTGAGCACGGTCAGCACGTGACCGAACACGGCCGACTCGCTCCCATCAGCAGGAAGCGCGACGATGCGCCCGCACTCGGGATGCTCCACCTGCCACTCGGGGGTGAGCGCCAGCGCGAAGGCGTGCTCCACGCGGGCATGAAAGTCGGCGCCCGCGAGCTCGATCCGGTCCGCGGCCCCGCGCTGCTCCCGGCGCATGCGGCGTTGCTCGGCGGTCGCGGACAGGAGCAGGGTGAGATCCGGCACGTGGCCGCCCGTCGCCAGCTCGTTCGCCGAGCGCACCAGTGCTTCGGACAGTCCTCGCCCGGCGATCTGATAGGCGTAGGTGGAGAGAAAGAAGCGATCCATGAGCACGGTCGCGTTGCGGGTGAGCGCGGGTTCGATCAC
>Ga0157373_10002256_pt1 | contig 14605 bp, 14 predicted proteins | sample C65metaG_FD_113460 | JGI IMG/M metagenome (GOLD analysis project Ga0157373, IMG submission 113460) | Corn rhizosphere microbial communities from Kellogg Biological Station, Michigan, USA - C6-5 metaG | ecosystem: Host-associated > Plants > Roots > Rhizosphere > Soil | place: USA: Michigan... | reverse complement strand
TGTCTCTGCCAATGCTAAAACTGTTAACAAACAGTGGGTTGTTGTTGATGCACAAGGCGAGATTTTGGGGCGCTTGTCATCGAAGATCGCAATGATCATCCGTGGTAAAAACAAGCCTGAGTATACCCCACACGTAGACTGCGGCGATAATGTGATCGTTATCAATGCAGACAAGATTAAGTTGACCGGTAACAAGTTAAGTGACAAAACTTATACTTCTTACACTGGATATCCAGGTGGTCAGCGTTTCATTTCTCCGAAGGAGTTATTGGCGAAACATCCTACACGTGTGATCGAGAAAGCTGTTCGTGGTATGTTACCTAAAACAAAATTAGGTGCAAAATTATACACGAATCTTTTTGTATACGCAGGTTCTGAGCATCCTCATGCAGCACAATCACCAACAACCATTACACTTTAATTAAAGGAAGAAAGAAATGTCAGTTACTAATACTTCAGGAAGAAGAAAAACTGCTGTTGCGCGAATCTACATGAAAGAAGGCAACGGTACTATTACTGTAAACAGTAAAGATTACAAAGTATATTTCCCTACATTACCATTACAATATATTGTTAACCAGAGTTTCGAAGTTTCTGAACTTGCTGGACAGTATGATGTACAGGTAAACGTAGCAGGCGGTGGTGTTAAAGGCCAGGCCGAAGCTGTTCGTTTAGCGATCGCTAAAGCTATTGTCGAGTTAGATGCTGAGAAAAAACCGGCATTACGTGCTAAAGGGTTAATGACCCGTGATATGCGTATGGTTGAACGTAAGAAACCAGGACGTAAGAAAGCTCGTAAAAAGTTCCAATTCAGTAAACGTTAATCTCAAGGAGGACAAAGACAATGGCAAGAACAACATATCAAGACTTATTGGATGCAGGTGTACACTTTGGTCACCTTACCCGCAAATGGAATCCGAAAATGGCACCATATATTTTTATGGAACGCAATGGGATTCACATTATAGATTTAAATAAAACTTTAACTAAAACTGAAGAAGCTGCTTCAGCGATCAAACAAATCGTAAAATCAGGTCGTAAGATCTTATTTGTAGCTACTAAGAAACAAGCTAAAGAAATCGTTGCTGATCAGGCAAAAAAAGTAAACATGCCTTTCGTAACTGAGCGTTGGTTAGGTGGTATGTTAACGAACTTCCAAACTGTACGCAAGTCAATCAAAAAGATGTCTAACATCGATAAAATGACTAAAGATGGTACTTATTCGATCCTTTCTAAGAAAGAGCGTTTAATGATCCAGCGTGAGCGTATCAAATTGGAAAGCTTATTAGGTGGTATCGCGGATTTAAACCGTTTACCAGCAGCAATCTTTTTAATTGACGTTAAAAAAGAGCATATCGCAGTTAGCGAAGCGTTGAAATTAAACATTCCAACATTTGCAATGGTTGATACAAACTCTGATCCGTCAAACATCGATTTCCCTATCCCGGCGAATGATGATGCAACTAAATCTATCTCTTTAATTACTGATGTAATCATCAAAGCAATTGAAGAAGGTTTAGACGAGCGTAAACGTGAGAAAGATGATGAAGCTGAAAAAGAAGCTGTAGCTGCTAAAGCTGCTGCTGATGCTCCTGAGACTGCTGCACCTGGCGCAAGAAGAGCTAGAAAAGAAAATGCTGAAACCGAAGAAGGTACAAGCGAAGCATAAATAATATATTTTTGGGTTGTATGTTGTGCGTTGAAGGTTCTTACTAACAACTTACAATGTACAACCCATAATTTTTTAGATAAAAACTTAAAAAAGAACATAACATGTCAGTACAAATTTCTGCAGCAGATGTAAACAAATTACGCCAACAAACCGGTGCCGGTATGATGGATTGCAAAAAAGCATTAATAGAGGCCAATGGCGATTTCGAAGCTGCGGTTGATTACTTACGTAAAAAAGGTGCTAAAGTTGCAGCGAGCCGTCAGGATCGTGATTCTAACGAAGGTGTTGTTATCGCAAAAGCTACAGCTGACGGAACACGTGGTGTTGTAGTTGAATTAAACTGCGAAACTGATTTCGTAGCTAAAAATGCTGACTTCATCGCTTTAGCGACTAAATTCACTGATTTAGCAGTTGAGAAAAACCCTGCTACATTAGAAGAACTTTTATCTCTTGAAATTGATGGTCAGAAAGTTTCTGATATCATCGTTGAAAACACTGGTAAAATCGGTGAGAAAATCGGTATCTCTAAATTCGAAACTGTTTCTGGAGAGAAAGTTATCCCTTACATCCACGGTAACTACCGTTTAGGCGTTTTAGTAGCCCTAAACCAATCTGTTGCAGGTGCTGATGAAGCTGGTAAAGACGTTGCGATGCAAATTGCTGCAATGAACCCGGTAGCTTTAGATAAAGCTGACGTAGATACACACACGATTGAGCGTGAAATGGAAATTGCTAAAGAGCAAATCCGTGCAGAAGGTAAACCTGAAGAAATGGTAGAAAAAATTGCTGCTGGTAAACTGAACAAGTTCTACAAAGACAGTACTTTATTAAACCAGGAATTTGTTAAGGATTCTTCTAAAGACGTTCGTAAATTCTTAAATGACACTGCTAACGGTTTAACTGTTACTGCATTTAAACGTGTTCAATTAGGATCATAGTTCCTTCAATGATAATTATAAAGAGTCCCTTATTTTAAGGGACTTTTTTTTTGCCTTATATTTAGCGAAACTCATTCAGGAATGATAGCTATTACAAATTGTAAGTTTTTTAAGGAAGGCAGACTGGTTAACAATGCTGCGGTGTTAATTGCAGATGGCCTGATTACAGAGATCAGGGAGGGGGAAATCCCGGAAGGTTATCGTATCGAAGATGCGCATGGAGCATATGTTACTCCGGGTTTTATAGATTTACAGATTTATGGTTCCGGCGGCAACCTGTTTTCTGCCTACCCTACAGTAGAAACGTTAAAGCAGATGGATGAACATCTCATCAGCAAGGGTACTACAGGATTTCTGGCCTGCCTGGCTACCAACTCGCTGGATGTCTTTGCAGCAGCTATTGTAGCTGCTAAAGCTTACCGCCCGGAGGCCAAAGGATTTTTGGGGCTCCATCTGGAGGGGCCATACCTGAATCCCAAAAGGCTGGGGGCACATCCTGAAAAGTATGTCCATAAAGCTACGCTGGAGGAGCTGAAGAGCTTGCTTGATGATGCAGATGGTGTGGTCAGAATGATGACACTGGCGCCTGAGCTTCAGGATGAAGAGGTTATCCGTTATCTGCTTGACCAGGGGATAGTCCTGTCTGTGGGACATAGTGATGCAAATTACGAACAGGCAAATAAAGCATTTGCTGATGGGTTTACGACCTCCACGCATTTGTTTAATGCGATGCCCGCTATCCACCACCGTAATCCTAACCTGCCTGCAGCGATATTAAATCATCCCACTGCAATGGCCAGCATCATTGCTGATGGTGCGCACGTGGATTTTGCCATGGTACAGCTGAGTTATAAAATGATGAAGGAAAGGTTGTTCCTGATCACCGATGCGGTGACGGCCTGCAACGTTGGCCCTTATCAGCATGTGCTGAACGGCGACAGGTTTGTGATGCCGGACGGGACAATTTCGGGCTCTAACATTACGCTGCGCGAGGCAGTAAGTAATTGTGTAAATCACTGTCATATACCATTGCATGCAGCTTTGGACATGGCTTCGGTACAGCCTGCAAGGGTTTTGGGAATAGATGATTCTTTCGGAGAACTCACACCCGGAAAAACGGCCAGCTTATTGCTGCTGTCGGACGAATTTGTTCTCCAAAAAGTATTTGTCGCAGGAGTTGAACATTTGATCAGTATTAATTAAAACAAATAGTTATTTTTGGAGTCATGAAGTACAAAAGGATCCTACTTAAGTTAAGCGGCGAATCGCTGATGGGCGATAAGCAATACGGTATAGACAATGCACGCGTAAAACAATACGCTGAAGACATCAAAGCTGTTCATGCCCAGGGGCTGGAAATCGCAATTGTTATTGGCGGCGGTAATATTTTCAGGGGTCTGAGTGCAGAAAAATCGGGGATGGACAGAGCCCAGGCAGATTATATGGGTATGCTGGCCACAGTGATCAACAGTATGGCCTTACAGGATGCGCTGGAGAAAGTTGGCCTGAAAACCAGGTTGCTTACTGCCATCAAAATGGAGCAGATTTGTGAGCCATTTATCCGTAGAAGAGCTGTACGCCACCTTGAAAAAGGACGTGTAGTGATCTTTGGTGCCGGTACAGGAAACCCTTACTTCACTACGGATTCTGCCGCTGCACTTCGTGCCATTGAAATCAAAGCAGATGTTGTACTGAAAGGTACACGTGTGGATGGTATTTATACTGCCGATCCGGAGAAAGATCCTACAGCAACACGCTATTCGGAGATCTCTTTTAAAGAAGTATATGCCAAAGGCCTGAACGTAATGGATATGACAGCTTTTACACTTTGTGAGGAAAACGAACTACCAATCATTGTCTTTGATATGAACAAACACGGTAACTTCATGAAAATCGCTCAGGGCGAAGAAATAGGTACCCTGGTTAAAGGCTAGATTAAAGAGAAATATATTTTTGATAAACAGTAAATTATGAACGACCTCATAAAAAAACAATTACAGGATGCTCAGGCAACAATGGATAAAGCGATTGCGCATTGTGAATCTGAATTGACTAAAATAAGGGCAGGAAAAGCTTCCTCAGGTATGCTGGACGGAATTACAGTTGACTATTATGGAAGTGCTACTCCTCTGGCTAATGTAGCAAGTATTAATACTCCGGATGCGCGTACTATCCTTGTACAGCCCTGGGAAAAAAATATGCTTGTGCCGATTGAACGTGCAATCATGGAAGCCAATATCGGTATTAACCCTCAGAATGATGGTGTGGTGATCCGTTTGGGTGTACCTCCACTGACTGAGGAACGTAGAAAAGACCTGGTTAAAAAGGTAAAAGAGGAAGCAGAACGCGGCCGTATCACTGTACGCAATATCCGTAAAGATGCCAATGAGAAAATCAAAAGACTGAAAGGCGAAGGCGTTTCTGATGATGAGATCAAAACTGGTGAAGAGGAAGTACAGAAAATTACTGATGCTTATATCGTGAAGGTTGACAAACACGCCGAAGCAAAAGAGAAAGATGTGATGACGGTTTAACCGAAATTAAATATAATACAATAGTCAATAAAAAGGGAATGTAGCGAAAGCTATATTCCCTTTGTTTATTTTTGCGGCCTACTTATCCTTGCATGAACTTATTAGTACAATATCTAAAGAATTATAAATGGGTTGTGTGTCTTGCACTTTTACTTGCAGCCATAAATATTGCCTTCTCCTTACTTGATCCATATATTACCGGACGCATTGTTGACCGTTTTATCGAGAAAAAAGACGTCCTGAACCGCAGTGAGTTTATCTATGGTGTTTTAGGTCTTGTGGGAATGAGTGTGGGTGCCGCAATGGTATCCCGGATCGCGAAAAACTTTCAGGATTACTTCACCAGCATCATTGTACAGAAAGTAGGTGCCCAGATGTATGCTGACGGATTAAAACACTCTCTGGAATTACCTTATCAGGTTTTTGAAGATCAGCGTAGTGGTGAAACGCTGGGGATTTTACAAAAAGTGAGGCTGGACAGTGAGAAGTTTATCACGTCTTTCATCAGTATTTTGTTTGTCAGTCTGATCGGGATGGTTTTTGTGATCGTTTATTCGGTTGCAGTGAGTTATAAGGTGACCCTTATTTATTTTGCGGCTATTCCCATTATCAGCTTTGTGAGCTGGTTCCTGAGCAGAAAAATCAAAACTATACAACGTAAAATTGTGACGGAAACGACTTCTCTGGCAGGGTCCACTACTGAGTCGTTGAGAAATATAGAGCTCGTAAAGAGTCTTGGGCTTGCGAATCAGGAAATTGAACGTCTCAATAAAACCACCTATAAAATTCTTGGTCTGGAACTGCAGAAGGTAAAATATGTACGGAGCATGAGCTTTGTGCAGGGGACTACAGTCAACCTGGTACGCAGCATCATGGTAGTGGTACTGCTGATCCTGATTTTTGAAAACACCATTTCCGCGGGGCAGTACTTTTCATTTCTCTTTTATTCATTTTTCCTGTTTGGACCTTTACAGGAGCTTGGAAATGTGATCCTTTCCTGGCGTGAGGCAGAAGTATCTTTAGGGAACTTTAAAAATATTCTGAATACTCCGGTTGATCAGAAACCTGCGAATCCTAAGGTGCTTAGTAAGATTACCTCACTGGAATTTTCTGATTTGAGCTTCAGACACCTGACGGGTAAAAGCAATGCCCTGAACGAGATCAGTTTTAAGGTAAATGATGGGGAGACAATTGCTTTTGTAGGACCTTCAGGATCTGGTAAAACAACACTGGTAAAGTTATTGGTAGGTTTATATCAGCCCGTTATCGGCGAAGTATTGTATAATGATATCAGCAGTCGTGAAATAGATCTTGATCTGCTGAGAGAGAAGATCGGCTTTGTGACACAGGATACACAGTTGTTTTCCGGTACAATCAGGGAAAACCTGCAGTTTGTACGTCCCGGTGCCACAGATGAAGAATGCCTGAAGGTAATGGAGCAGGCGGCTTGTCAGTCGCTGCTGGCACGTGCCGACAAAGGACTGGATACAGTAATTGGCGAAGGTGGTGTGAAAGTATCAGGCGGAGAGAAACAGCGTTTGTCTATCGCAAGGGCCTTGTTACGCAGACCGGATATCCTGGTATTTGATGAGGCGACCTCATCATTGGACTCCATTACTGAAGAAGAGATTACAGCAACAATCAGGGATGTATCTGAACTAACGAACCATATTACTATTCTCATTGCGCACAGGCTATCTACAATCCGCCACGCAGACAGGATCTATGTGCTGGAGAAAGGACAAATTATCGAACAGGGTGAACATGCGGCTCTTCTTGCTGAGAAAGGTCTGTATTATGCGATGTGGCGCCAGCAGGTAGGAGAGAGATAATCCTCCTTACCGGTAATCATCAAAGATGAATTTCATGATCCGCTCTTCCTGGATAATACGGGTGATGAGTGGAATTAAATAAATGGGCAAACCAATAGCCATTACATACCAGGCATGGAAGATCATGCCCGCACCTGTGAGCTCGAGGATATCGCCCAGATAATATCCCGGGTGCCTGAAGTACTTAAACAGAAAGCTCCTGTTGATGACATGAATATGTTTTGGTGCGATAATCAGCTTAATGGTCCAGATGTAGCTGAGCTTGTATATGAGATAGTAAATCACAAGGATTGAAAAGGCATATATTAATAATCCAGCCCAGGAAATCAGATCTCTGCCCCAGTTGCCCTTATTGAGACCTTCGGTGATACAGGCGCCATAATAGAGAAAGTGGCAACTGATTAATATCAGGGTATTGATGCCGCCAAACTCTTTCCCTCCCTTTTGTTTTAACGCTTTTTCATTCTTTCCGGAAATCATCACGGTATAAAATCTTGCGATCAGGATTACAACAAAAGGTACAGTTATCATTTGGTTAGGTATTTAGTAAAGGCAAAAGTCTGATATCATTCAGCTACAGCCAATCCCCAAAGCCGGGGGTTTTGTTCATCAGGACAAGCATTAATCAAAATCCCTGCGATTTTAAATGTTAACATGACATTTAAAATAATTATTCCTACATTAGGTTTATAATCGATTTTGTCGATTTAGCATTACAACCAAATATAAAGTTCCAGCTATGAAAGATCGCTATCACTATTTTCCACCTTTTCGTCAATTGATGATTTTGTCATTATTGATGATCAGTGTCTTCAGCAGTGCTTTTGCACAGCAGAACATGGTTATTTTACATGATAATCAACCTTCAGGTAAAATAAGTAAACATATCTATGGGCATTTTGCAGAGCATCTGGGGAGGTGTATTTATGATGGGTTTTATGTGGGTGACAGTTCTTCCATCCCGAATACGGCAGGTGTAAGAAATGATATTGTTGCCGCTCTGAAAAATCTGAATATTCCAAATCTGAGATGGCCCGGGGGATGTTTTGCCGACAGGTATCATTGGAAAGACGGAGTGGGACCTAAATCGGAGCGTCCTTCAATTGTGAACACGATGTGGGGAGGGGTAACGGAAGACAATAGCTTCGGAACGCATGATTTCCTCAATATGTGCAACTTGTTAGGGACAGAACCCTATCTGGCAGGAAATACAGGTAGCGGAACAGTACAGGAACTTGCAGACTGGGTACAATATGTGAATTTTGAGGGTAAGAGCCCGATGTCTGATCTCCGTGTTAAAAACGGACAGAGCAAACCCTGGAATGTTAAATTCTGGGGCGTAGGCAATGAAGCCTGGGGTTGCGGAGGAAATATGACGCCAGAGTATTATGTGGGCGAATACCGCAGGTACTCTACTTTTATGGAAGGAAAAGATTTGTTCAAAATTGCTTCGGGTGCGAATGTTGATGACTACCACTGGACGGAAACGCTCATGAAAGGAATCCCATTAAGGATGATGGACGGCATTGCGCTGCACCATTATTCATTCCCCAGCTGGGATAAAAAAGGTCCCTCAATTGGATTTAGTGAGCAGCAGTATTTTGAGACGATGAAAACGGCGCTGAGAATGGATGAGCTGATTGTTAAACATACAGCGATCATGGATAAATACGATCCTAAGAAAAAGGTGGCGCTGGTGGTGGATGAATGGGGAGGATGGTGGAATGTGGAAGAGGGCACAAATCCTGGATTCTTATACCAGCAAAACACGATGCGGGACGCAATGATTGCGGGTGCAACACTGAACATTTTTAATAACCATAGTGACAGGGTGAGGATCGCCAATCTGGCGCAATGTGTAAACGTATTGCAGGCGGTTATCCTGACCAGTAAGGAAAAGATGCTGCTTTCTCCTACGTACCATGTAATGGAGATGTATAAGGTACACCAGGACGCTACGCTGCTTCCGGTAGAAGTGAAATCTGACGATTATGTTTTTGGACAAGAGAAGCTGCCATCGGTATCTGTCTCTGCTTCGAAAGATGGGAAGGGACTGACGCATATTTCGCTGGTGAATATCAACCGGAATAAAGCTGAGGAGATAGAGATTGTACTTTCTGGTAAAGCCTACAAATTAGTTAAAGGGAGAATTCTGGCGTCGGCGAAGGTAGACGATCATAATACTTTTGAAAACCCTGATTTTATCAAGCCCGCTGTGTTTAAAGGGGCAACACTAAAAGAGGAAAGCTGAGAGTTAAACTTCCGCCATTCTCCCTGGCCGTATTAGAATTAAACTAAAATGATGAACACAAAATCTTTCTTTGGGATGCTGCGCGGGTATGCACTTTTATTGCTCAGCTCTTTTACTTTAGGAGTACGAGCCCAGCAAGCCACTGTCGTGCAGGGCAATCCTATTATCACGGATAAGTATACGGCTGACCCATCAGCCATGGTGTATAAAGACAAGGTATACTTATATGCTGGTCATGATGAGGCTCCAGCGAAACAGGAGCGTTATATGATGCACGAGTGGCTGGTCTATTCTTCGGACAACATGACCGAATGGAAGGAGCATCCCTCACCATTAAAAGCTACAGACTTCGCCTGGGCAAAAGGGGATGCCTGGGCATCACAGGTGATCGAGAGGAATGGTAAATTTTACTGGTACGTAGCAGTGGAACATGGAAGTATTAAAGGTAAAGCCATAGGTGTGGCTGTTGCTGACAATCCGCTGGGGCCTTTTAAGGATGCCCGGGGCTCGGCAATTATTACAAACGACATGACTACTGAGGAAACTAAAATCAGCTGGGATGATATTGATCCTACAGTGTTTATTGATGATGACGGGCAGGCTTACCTTTTCTGGGGCAATACGCAATGTTACTACATTAAGCTGAAAGAAAATATGGTTGATCAGGATGGCCCTATCCAAAAGGTTAGCCTTCCAAATTTTACGGAAGCTCCATGGTTACACAAGCGCAAAGGCTGGTACTACCTGTCGTATGCCTACCAGTTTCCGGAAAAGATTGCCTATGCGATGAGCCGCAAAATCACAGGCCCCTGGGAATTTAAGGGCATTCTGAATGAGGTGGCAGGAAATTCAAATACCAACCACCAGGCGATCATTGATTTTAAAGGCAAATCATATTTTATTTATCACAATGGTTCTATCCCCAATGACGGCGGAAGTTTCAGACGTTCGGTTTGTATAGACAGGCTGTATTACAATGCTGACGGTACAATGAAACGGATTGTCATGACTACTGAAGGATTAAAAGCAACACAATAATATGTCGGGCAAATACTTAATTTCTGCTTTACTAGCGCTCAGTACCATAGGTGTAAAGGCACAGAAAAATATTACCGTGAATCCGGATAAGGTAATATCAAAGGTACAGCCGGAGATGTGGGGGGTGTTTTTCGAAGATATCAATATGGGAGCAGACGGCGGGATATATGCCGAATTGATCAAAAACCGCTCTTTTGAATTCTATAAACCCTTGATGGGATGGAAAACAAAGGGCGACAAGTTAAAAGAGGGCGACCTGCTGGTGTTGAACAGGAAGGAAAAGGATTCCAACAATCCCCGGTATCTGCATGTGACCTCGAGAGCTATCCAAAAGGGCGACCTGAGTATGACCAATGAAGGTTTCAAGGGTATCGGTGTGAAGAAAGGCTTGTCGTACGATTTCTCGGTGGATTACAGGCAGGCTGCTCCCGGAGTGAAACTACATGCAGAATTGGTTGACAGCACTGGCAAAGTGCTGGGAAGTGCCCTGCTAAATCCGGAGAGGTCAGATAATCAATGGGCCCTGCAATCGGTTACGTTTAACGTATCAGAAACGGTGCACAATGCACAATTCACGCTCTGGTTTGAAGGCAGTGGTGAGATCGATCTCGATATCATCTCGCTGTTTCCTGGAGATACCTGGAAAAATAGAAAAGGCGGGCTGCGTGGTGACATGGTACAGATGCTGGCGGATATGAAGCCTGGTTTTATCCGTTTCCCGGGAGGATGTATTGTTGAAGGATATGATCTTTCTACACGCTACCAATGGAAAAAAACGGTAGGGCCAGTCGCGAACAGGAAGCTGATCGTGAACCGCTGGAATACTGAATTTGCACATCGCCCTGCGCCCGACTACTATCAAACTTTCGGATTGGGATTTTTTGAATATTTCCAGCTGGCAGAGGATATTGGTGCTGAACCACTGCCCATCCTCAACTGTGGTATGGCCTGCCAGTTTAATAGTGCTGAACTGGTGCCATTGGATGAACTGGAGCCGTATATCCAGGATGCGCTGGACCTGGTTGAGTTTGCCAATGGCGATGTGAGTACCGAATGGGGCAAGCTGCGGGCAGACATGGGACACCCGGCGCCGTTCCATCTGAAGATGATGGGTGTAGGAAATGAAAACTGGGGTCCGCAATACCTGGAGCGGCTGGCTCTATTTACCAAAGCCATGAAAAGCCGTCATCCTGAAATAAAACTGATTAACAGCTCAGGGACAGATCCCGAGGGGGAACGCTTCGACTTGCTGAATACTTCGCTCAGGAAGATGAATGCGGATGTTATTGACGAGCACTATTACCGTACACCAGAGTGGTTCCTGAAAAATGCTACGCGTTACGATAACTATGACAGAAAGGGCGCGAAGGTTTTTGCCGGGGAATATGCGGCACAAAGTGTAGGCACTGCCAAGGCCACCAATAAGAACAACTGGCAATGTGCTATAGCAGAGGCCGCTTTTATGACCGGCCTGGAGCGCAATGCAGAGGTGGTACATATGGCTTCCTATGCCCCGCTATTTGCACATGCAGAGGGCTGGCAGTGGACACCTGATATGATCTGGGTGGATAACCTGCGTGTATACGGAACACCAAACTATTATGTACAGCAGCTATATTCGTTGAACAAAGGTACGGACGTAGTGAGTAGTCTTGCTGACCAGCAGGTGGTAGCCGGGCAGGAGGGTATTTATGCCTCTGCGGTCCTGGATAATAAAACAAAGGAACTAATCCTCAAGGTGGTCAATACTTCTGCTATCGCGCATAGCAGAAGCGTGGTGATTGAAGGGGCAAAGAAACTGGCGGCTAAAGGGAAACTGACGGTGATGGAGAATACCAACCTGAATGCAGTTAATTCTTTTGATAATGCCATCAATCTGAGTCCGAAGCAAGGGGAAATCAAGATTAAAAATAATACGCTTTCCCTGGTGATGCAGCCTTATTCGTTTAATATGGTACGGGTAGCGCTCAGGTAACTGAGCGCTTATTGTATTTTTGTATCCTGATCATTGATCTCCTGCAAGCTTAAGCCCAGCAGGCTTTTAGTCTTCGAATAGGTAATGCCAGCGACAAGTATGGTCATGCATCCACCAAATACTACCGCCGGTACTGTGCGCATGAGTTTAGCTGTGAGCCCGGATTCAAAAGCACCAATTTCATTGGAAGAACCTATAAACATGCTGTTAACAGCTGATACCCGGCCCCGCATATCGTCAGGAGTGAGTAGCTGCATAATGGTAGATCTGATGATTACACTGATACTATCAAATGATCCTTCGAGGAATAAGAAGATAAGCGTAAGATAGAAGTTCTTTGAGAGTCCGTAGCAGATAATACTTGTACCAAAACCTACAACGGCAATAAGAAGGTTTCTCCAGGGTCTGTTCATCGGTGAAATCCTGGTCATGGCCAGCATCGTTAACACAGCTCCAGCCGAGGCTGAGGCACGCATTAAACCTAATCCTTCTGATCCAACTTTCAGAATATCATTAGCAAATACAGGCAACAATGCAACGGCACCACCAAAGAATACGGAAAACAGATCGAGGCTCATTGCGCCAAGCATCATTTTATTTTTAAATACAAACTTTACACCTGCTGTGAGGCTGGTTATGATGTTTTCTTTAGGAATAAACCTTGGGGGATGTGACTTCAGAAAGAAGATACAAACCAGGGCGATAAAGATAAATGCCAGAATGATCAGGTAAGTAGTGGTGATCCCAAAAAAACCGTAGATCAGTCCCCCTGCAGCGGGACCGAGAATGGAAGCCGACATGTAAGATGAGCTGTTCCAGGTAGTAGAGTTGGGATACAATTCCTTGGGAATGATTTCTGCCATTAGCGAAAAGGTAGCGGGACCAAAGAAACCGCGCGCCATTCCGATACCAAAAACCATCGTATACATGATAGGTACGATATAGCTCACCGGAACATAGGCATGCATCTGACTGGAAGTAGCCACCAGCATGACGAGAGAGCAGAGGAAAACACAGCTGAAGATTTTTAAGAGGAGTCCTCGTTTTTCAGATTTATCAGCCACATATCCTCCATAAAGGGCAATACTAATTGCAGGGATAGCCTCGCATAGCCCGATAAGACCCAGGGCCAGGGGGTCTTTAGTCAAATGATAGATATGAAAGCCAATGATAACGGCCTGCATCTGATAAGCGAACGTGAAGAAGAAACGCATGCCAAGGTAAGATCTGAATTCTCTGTACCTGAGGGCAGCATAAGGGTCCTGTTTGTCAATAAATTTGGGGCTGTCCAAGAGTAAATAATTTTTGACAAATGTAGGTTATACATAAATAACACGTGCTATACAGACATGCTATTTATGTATAATATTACTGCTACATGATCTTGTCGTAAAAACTCTGGTATGCCAGGGTCATATCTTCTGACTGATTGATTGCCGATGAAGCGGCAATGCCAAAAATACCAGTAGCCATGAGGGCGTCCACATCATCTATGGTAATACCTCCCACTGCCAGTACCGGCAGATCTATTTCTTTTTCCTTCAACAGGGCTGCTACTTTTTTGTAGCCTTCGAGTCCCAGTAAAGGAGAATTATTTGGTTTGGTAGTAGTAATGCTGAAAGGGCCACAGCCAGCATAATCTACGCCTTCAGCAGCAAGTCGGAATAAACCTTCGGCTGTATTTGAAGATCCACCTATAGTGATATCTTCGCCGAGCTGTTTACGCAAGGCTATAAAGTCAGCATCCATATCTTCTATATGAAAACCCTGGATATCTGCTTTTCTGTTTAGATGAATATGGTTTGTTACAATCAAAGTAGCACCCCAGTCATCACATATTTCTGCAATGACATGAATATCTTGTAGAAGTGCCTCATCATCTTTGCTCAGGCAGCGGTACTGGATCCATTTCGCTCCTGCTTCACAGGCGATCCTCGCCTGCTCAATATGCGTCAATTGATCTATATCATGTGTGATAAACTGAAACTTTTCAATGAATTTTTTCATAGTCGCGAATCTACACCTTTATTAAAATTTAACGTTGAGGGAAAGTAAAAAGTTAGGTCCTGCCTGTGGAAAGTAGAAGTTTTCATCAATTCTGCTGCCTCCGCTTAAATAGCCATAGGTGTAACCATTACTCTCGAATTTTTTGTTCAGGATATTATTTGCGAGTAATCCAATGTTCATATTCTTAACTCCCTTAAAGCTGAAATCGTAACCGAAACGTGCGTTGTTAACCCAGTAACCATTCAGTTTTCTGTTTTCATTCTGGGTATTATCCATATACTGTTTGCTCACATACTTGCTCTGCAGTGCTACGGCGAAGCCACTGAACGGTTTATATACCAGTTCACCAAATACTACG
>Ga0157373_10002253_pt1 | contig 14609 bp, 13 predicted proteins | sample C65metaG_FD_113460 | JGI IMG/M metagenome (GOLD analysis project Ga0157373, IMG submission 113460) | Corn rhizosphere microbial communities from Kellogg Biological Station, Michigan, USA - C6-5 metaG | ecosystem: Host-associated > Plants > Roots > Rhizosphere > Soil | place: USA: Michigan... | reverse complement strand
TGGTTTATTAGACAGTTTTAATGAGGAAAGAGCACCTGTTGGTGAGCGAATTGTTAAACGAGCAAATCAAAGTGTCAGAGAGTTCTCTACAATATTTTCTGCTTTAGAGTTAGATGGAAAGTACAGTACAGAGATGATGCGAGGAAGTATAAATGCCTTAAGCGAAGGTAATGAAAAAGGTGCTGTTAAACGCCGTGATTTAAGATCTGCAATTGAATATAAAGCTTATGAATTTGCTGCTTTAGGAGTAGAAACTAACGTAAGGTATCATTCATCAGCAATTATTGAAGCAGAATATAATATTGAAAATAAAATAGATTCTAGTAGAGATGAAGATCTTCATTATTATCCTTCATTTACCCCTGGCCATAAACTCCCTCATGTATGGCTAGTCAAAAATCATAAAAAAATATCAACCTTAGACTTAATCGGAAATGGAAAGTTTACGCTTTTCTGTTGGCTACAAGGTGACAAATGGAAGTGTGCTGTAGACAAACTTAATAACCAGCTCAACTTGGATATTAAAGTTATACAGGTAGGTCCAAAAAGAGATGTTGAAGACTCTTATGGAGAACTTTCTCGCTCTTGGGGTAATGATGAAAATGCTTGCATAATGATCAGACCAGATGGTTGTATTGCTTGGCAAAGCAACAAAATTGAATCGGCGGACAATGAATTGCACAAAGCAATGTCATCAATACTTAGTTTGAATTAGGATTTCACCGCTTCACCAAATTCGAAAAGCCTCTGTTAAAAGCAGAGGCTTTTTTATGTGAATATTTTTAGTACTTAGAAATCCATATAAATTTGGATTGAGTGGGGCAGAATTAGATTTCAGTTTAATTTTATATTTTGTAGTTAATCGCATCCTCATAATGGTCAATATCTTGTCATTGTTTGAAGAATTCTTTCGGGTCAACTATTGCTGCTATATGTATAATTATGGATAGAATAGCTCCTTATAATACTTATCCCTTTGCATCACTAACTTGCAAAGTAAAATCGCCTGTTATGTACCGAATTTAAATTAAGAGATATGGATAATTCATGAATTTAATAAAACCTAGTAGTAAGTTCTTTCTTGCAATTTTTCTTATGATTAATCTTTCAAATACATATGCAGCAAAAATACAGGCTGTAGATGCTGAAGTACAAGAGAGTGCTGTAGATGCAATGGAAGCTGCTGGAGCAGAAGCTGTAGGTGGGCAAGAGGATATGTGCCGTGTTGACGAGGCATGTGATGTTGCATCTGCTGTTTCTGAGGATGAAATGTACGGTGGCATTCAACAGGAATATGTTGTAAAAGGCTGTAAGGTAACAATCTACAACGATGGGCCTGTGAAAATGGTCAATGTAAAGACGGATCAACCATGTGATGCTCCACTTCCTAAAGATCATAAATTTTCTAGATAGACTCTATGAGCCTATAAATTATTTTGTGCGCCTTTAAAAAGTTTGAGTACTGAGCAACTCATATGGAAATTTGGATTGAGTTAAGCCGATTGAGATTTCAGCTTAACTTTATATTTCATCGTGTCTTGGGAATGAATTTTCATTTTCTACTATTTAATCTTTAGCATGTTGTTTTTTCTCAAAATCATGAACCATTCGAATACGCTCTTCAGTTGCAGGATGAGAGGATAAAGTATCAAGCACAGCTGTAGATAATTTATTAGCTGAAGATTCTTCTTGAGAAGTTGGTGGGTTGGACTGATTTTTTTTATCGATACCTTCTTCTGTTGTATCGCTTAAACGTTGTAAGAAATTTGCGAAGTGCGAGACTTCTATATGCTTCCTATCCATCAGCTGTAAAGCATATAGATCGGCTTCTGACTCAAATTTACGTGAGTAATTTGCACCTACCATAGCCGCAGGTAATGACGTAAATAAGTCTGAATTATCTCCTGTCATTGCAATGTATAATATACTTAGGCCTAAACTAGTTAACCCTTGTTGCAAACTATGGCGATAGACCAAATGGCCTTGTTCATGGGCTAATACGCCTAAGATTTCCTGATTAGTATGGGCCATTTTGATCAGTTCATCTGTGATGATGATCGTATTATTAGGTAATGCTACAGCATTTGCCCCTAATTGATCGCCTTTACGGAAGACTAATTTGGCTGGTCTGTTTTCAGCAACAGTATTCAAATATTGTTTAGTAATTTGGTCTTTTTGAGTTTGTGCTAATTGGCTGGGTGCAGTCCAATTATTTAATACATAATTCTCGGCTTCATCACCTAGTTTCTTTAAGGTATTCTCTGGTAATTGAAAAGCAAGATAATGGGATGTGGCTGGAACACCCCATTTCACTAGACTGATCGCGAAAGTAATCACAAAAATTACACTAAAAAGAATAAGACTCGGAGAGCGTTCAAGTTTCCAGATCGAATGTTGAACCTTTTTAGTTGTGTAATTAAACCATTCTGGTAATGCGCTATGAAACTCAATTCTTGCATCATCAGATAATTCAATCACTGGGTGTAACTGTCCCAGCGCACCAATCAATTTCATATCAGTATATTGATAATGACGTTGTTGTTCTAATTGCTCACCATACCGAATGAGGACTTCAGATTTAGATTGAGCTGAAATCTGAGCACGGTGAGGTTTAGACACTATGCCATCATAGAAAATGATATCTACTGCTTGGGACATAAATTATTAAACTCAGATTATTATAGAGAGATGTCAATATCAAAAATATCACTGATTTCTTCAGCTAAAGCACTTTGTTCTTGCTGAGCGAGATTCATCATTTGATCTGGATCATCTAATAAAATTAAACTCATCGATTCAATCTGATATTTGTGAATACGAATTGCAGCCCAAGCAGACATTAAGCCTATGGTTAAGATTTTTACAATCCAGTTTGAAGCTACAATCCATGCAAAACGCCATTGATTACAGTCTGTTTTAAATTGACTGTTTCCAACTGTAGTATTGTTCCATGTCGTCATAAAAATACGAGCAGCAATTAATGGATAAATAAATAATCCAATAAATGCATATACCGTAAATATTCCGAAGACTAAAGCGTTCGGTGAGAACCCAGCAATTGTTCCTACAAGAGCAAAGTAAATGATTGAAAAAATAGCAATTATACCAATAGCAATAAAAACTGGTATATAAACTGCAGCCATATATGCAGACCATTTCGCGTTTAATTTAAAATTTAATTGTCCAGCATATAAGTTGTTAAGATAATATTTTTTATATAGCCAAATAGCTACAGGTGTAAAGATTCCTAATGTAAAAATATATACCAATATACTCAAAAGAAAGACTTTATAAGATTCTTTTATGGTTCCACCAAAATAAAAACGTGCGTTGCCGAACTTACTATTTCTTGCAGTAAAACGCAAAGTAGCGCGAATTAGCCAAGGTATTGCTGTATATAGTGCAACTAGTCCAACCACAGTCGCAATCATTGAATACTGTGATGAAATTGCAAATACGGCGTAAATTCCTAATGCAATTAAACGTCCAATCAAAATCTTGGTTGGAATGCCTGTAAAATCAAAGCGGCGTTCAAAAAATTCAGTATTGCCATAGAAATAGCGTAAGCGACGAACTTTAGCCCACGGTGCATATAAGCTTAAAGTAATAATAGTTAAAAGAATATTAACGATCCAGATTCCAAAATATTCTGAAGCTTTACCATGAAACTTAAAATGATAAATTCCTGATTGAGAAATTGGTGGTGACGTAATATTTTGATCCTCATTCAAATCTTGAGGAGATGAGGGTAAAGCTTGTTCTTGCATTTTATTCTCTTTATTGAAATTAAATGATCTTGATTGAAAGTAATAGATAATTAGAAAACTATTGAGAATATTATATATTTTTTATAAATTGAAAGAAATAGAATGAAAAGCAAACAACTATTTTTACCATTATATTCTTATTGAGTTGTTCGGAGCAGGAAGCTGATTGAGAGAAGTATAAATAATAGGTTTAAAGGCATATTGGTGACTTATTGCGATTTCTAACTGAAACTTTCTACATCATTCATTTCATCATTTAGCATTTTATATTCTAATCTTACCTGTCGAAACTAATATCTCTATATAAATTTCAATTTCGTTATAAATCCGAAATTAACAATAAATTTTAATTATTTATCCTTACTTTTTAATGATCTATTTTAAAGCAAATGTCGTTTAGTATGCTTGACTGCCTAAGGGTAGAGCACTATCCTTTGCCTGCTGGCCACATTGCCAGCCGGCTTTGACAGGCTGATTCAAACGAGCACTAAAGGTTTTTACTTTTGGTGTGTGCACCCTCGTGCCCCCTCTGCGGCGGAACGGGAGGGGGACACCTTTGGGTGTGCTGGCCTCGTTTGACCAGTCTGTCAACCTTCTTCCGTTCTGCCACCATAATTTTAATGTTTTGGCAGAACTCCCAATAAAAAGGAGTTGGCTTTGCACATTCATTATTTCTTGGCAGCCTTTGTCAAAAGCTATAACGACACAACTTAAACATTTAAAGCAGTTTGAAAGTCACTAGGCTTTTCAGGCTTTAAATCTTTATCACTTAAAACTTAATCAACAATAAAACTTGAGATGTGCCAAGCACAGTCTTTATGAGCTTTGTTATGCCTTTTTTTTCTCCCAAAAAACGGCAGCGGTTTTTATATCTCATTTATATACAAAAAGAATTTATTTTATAACGGTAAAACTATGCCACATTCAGATCTCCCATCTCGTGCTTTAAGTGTGCTTCATACTTCCCGATATCTGTTTAACAACTATGGCTTTCACAATGTCGGGGTCGACCGAATTATTGAGTCGGCGAAAATCCCAAAAGCGACTTTTTATAATTACTTTCACTCAAAAGAAAGGCTAATTCAAATGAGTTTAACCTTTCAAAAAGATGGTCTAAAACATGAGGTACTTTCAATCATTCATGTTCAAAAAGAATTAACCCTAGTTGAAAAACTGCGCAAGCTTTACTTTTTACATGCCGATTTAGACGGACTTTATCATTTGCCTTTTAAAGCTATTTTTGAAATTGCGAAAACGCATCCCAAGGCATATCAGGTGGTCGTTGAATATCGAAACTGGTTCATTAATGAAATCTATAATTTGCTTTTAACAACCAACGCAAATGCTTCAAAACAAGATGCTCACATGTTTTTATTTGTGATTGATGGAGCAATGGTTCAGCTTTTAGATCCAAACAAGCCAGATGAAAGAGAGAAGTTGTTAGATTATTTTTTAAACTGTTTGCCTAGTATGAATGAATAACTTATATGGCAAAATGAATAGATTACTTGGATTAAGGATATTACCTATAAATCTTAAGCACAATATTAAAAGCCGAACTTAAATTTTATTTAAATTTCTTAAGTTATTGATTTGTTGTGTGTTAACAGGTTGAAAGATTATAGAATTATATATGTTTATAGTGTTATTTAATCTTATGGTTAGTGAAAATATACAATCTCAATGATTTATTTTATGAGTTTTAATAACTATAATTTAAAAAATTTATTTAATAGCAATGATATCATTATGTCAAAATTAGAAGTAAAGGCTGAAAACCATAAAATTTTTGTTTTTAAAAAAATATTTGAGTTTGATTCAGCAAAGCAACAAGCTGAAAAGAAGAAGGTTAATGCTTTTGGAATGTTAGCAAAATTTAATTTTTTAAAACGTCCTACGGAAGAAACAGTACACTTAAAAAATCATATATTACGTTATGAACCATTTTGGTTTGTCTCAAGCGAACGTAACCTTAATTACGATTGTGTTGTGACTTATTCTATTCCTGTACATAATCCACATGCGAAGCAAATTCAGGTTTATGAAGACCCTGAACAAAAAAATTATCCTGTTACACGCCAGCAGGATAAAGGAAAAGTAGAATTACAAATGAAGGAAGTCTGTAGCCGAAAAATAGAGTTCTCAAATTATTTTGATGGTCTACAGCGTGAACTCAAATCATCTCATTTAGCTGAATATATTAAAAAATTTGAACTTTCCGAAGTAGATAAAGTCGAATTTGAGAATGTACTTCAACCATTACTTTCTCTTGATTCTATTACTAGCATTGTCAGATCGGAACTACAAAATCAAAAAGTTCATGCGACTAATATTATTGAAGATTCAGAGGAAATAACCCAACTGTACCTATATTTTCGTCCAGTTTATGCATTTGAATATATTTGGTCTAATGCAGATAAAATTGGTGTTATTGAAGTTGATGGGCTTACTGGAGAAGTTATTGAACAAGGAAGTTGGTTCCGGAATACTTTTGATCAAGCTTTTACTAAAGAAAATTTAGTAGAACTTTCGGCGGAGTTAGCTAGTACGGTTGTTCCTGGTGGAGGTACTTTGGTAAAAGTCGCTTCAAAGGCTATTCCTCTTTAACATAATTTATAGCCGTTTGATTCTTCTAGCCAAACTTATAGTTTGGCTTTTTATTTTAGAATTTAACTTCGATTTATTGGGATTCATCTAAATCGCGTTCCCGGCATGATAATTCATAGTAATTACCTTTGGGTAATAAAGTGATTTTAAATCCATAGTAAGTTCTATCTTGTTCTATAGGAGAGATTTTGCATTGATTGGTTTTTGCAAATTGTTTAATCAATTTCAAATTAGAGGTTTGTTTAAATACTGCTCCCCAACCTTCACTAACACAGCAGCCCACATATTCAGACATGTATTCATCTGAGATTAATACAACATTTTGCCCCATAAATTGATAAGGCTTTTTCAGTTTGTATATATCATTATAATCAGCTCTTGAAATATTTGCTTTTTTTGCTATAAAGCCTTGTTTTTTTAGTATTTCAAACTTTAAAAAGTCATTAGTGCCAGTGCCAAGTCCACGGTAAATTGAACTATTGTCTTCAGCAAAACTATATGAGCTAAGAATACTTACTAAACTTAAAAATAATATTTTTTTCATTTTAACTTTCAGATGTTATATGAGGTAGCAATTTTTTCATGTCCTCTTGATAATGTAAAGTAAGTTACTGTTTTTGATTGCTTCTCTTCACTAAAGTTAGTTGTAAATATTTTGTTGTTAAAATTTAAGGTCAGTTTTAGATTTAAATAAAGCAAGTGAGAAGATACTAATATAAACAAAACATGAAATACCTTAAATTGAGACAGACTTGTCATTCTGTTAGACTTGTTTAATTAATAATAAGGTTTGCATCATAATGTTGAACAATATCTTTAGTATTTGGGAAAAAATAGGATTTGGCGCTCAAAAACGTGCGATTAGTATCCAGTTTTCAAATACTGAGCTTAATTCACAGATTATGTTGCAACGTATTGATGGTTATCATGGCATTAATGATGGACTATCGGCAGAGCTTATTTGCTTATCTACAAATCCATATATTGAATTAAAACAGTTTATTGGATGTCAGGTTGCAGTTGATCAAGTAACAGATGCAGGTCAGCTTTTTAGAACTACGGGTATTGTCACTGGTGCTAGCCAAGGTCAAAGCGATGGCGCTTTTAGTTTATATCGCTTGACTATGCAGGATGCTACAAGCTTATGGCATAAACGACGTAACAGTCGTGTGTTTATGAATAAAAGCATTGTGGATATTATCGAAGTCATCTTTAAGGAATGGCAGAATAAAAGTCCGTTGTTTGCGTCAAGTTTACTGTTAGATACGAGTGGTTTAACAAAAACGTATGATGTACGTCCATTTTCTATGCAGTCGAATGAAAGTGATTATGCATATTTAACTCGAATAATGCGTGAAGAATCGATTAATTGGCTTGTGGATGAGGCGAGTTATCTTGTAGCAAGTAATAGCCAGAACATTGAGGCACAAAAACTACGTTTAATTGATGATAATGGTCAGTTTCAATCGCTCGAACGCAGATCCATTCGTTATCACCGTTCAAATGCGACTGAACAATATGACAGCATCACTAGTTTTATTGCTCAGCGACAGTTACAACCAACTGCTATCCATGTACAACGTTGGCAAGCTGATAGTCTAAGTCAAGAAGATGCTAGTGGTTCAGTGGTCAGCTCACATCAACACAGTGCTCAGCGAGAAAATGAAAGCTTAAGTTTAGAACAGGCGTGGAATATATCTCCTGCTTGGATAAGCGATCTTAAAGGAGAGGATCAAGCCACCGCTTCAAGTAATTCTCAGTTAGAAAAACTGAATATGCACTTAAACCAATATCAGGCATTACAAGCCAAGTATTTTACTGCGCATAGTAGTGTACGAGATACTCAAGTCGGTTATTGGTTCCAATTGATTGACTATCCAGAGTTAGAAAAAAATCATAGTCAGCAAGATAGGGAGTTTTTGATCCTTAATAAGTACTTTTATAATCAAAATAACCTACCTAAAGATATTCAAGACCAAGTAGAGAAACTATTGACCTTAAGTCACTGGCAAAACAGTAAAGACAGTGAACAAGAGCGTCAGGCCAATGAATTTGTAGTTGTTCGTAGAAATATTAACGTTGTCCCTGAATATGATCCATTGAAGCATCGCCCTGTTGCTCATGTCCAACGTGCCAAGGTAGTCAGTGATGGTGAAGAAATTCATGTGGATGAATGGGGGCGAATAAAAGTCAGATTCCTATTTACGCGTACAGATGACCATGCCCATGATGGTGGTGCGGGGGCTAATAATAGTGATACAGATTCGGCTTGGGTAGACGTCCTCACTCCTTGGGCTGGTGAAGGTTACGGAGCACGTTTTTTACCTCGTAAAGATGAAATCGTAGTAATTGATTTCTTTGATGGCAACATTGATCGACCATTTGTAACGGGACGCATCCATGAGGCGCAGCGTTCTCCAACGAAGTTCGATATTAAAGGACAATTACCTGACACAAAAAAACTGAGTGGTATTCGTTCGAAAGAAGTCGGAGGTATGGGCTATAACCAACTTCGCTTTGACGACACAACTGGCCAAATTAGTGCTCAGCTACATAGTAGTCATGGTGCTACACAGCTTAACTTAGGGAATTTAAGTTATCCTAAAGAAACTGCGACGAGTGAGGGGCGTGGTGAGGGATTTGAATTAAGAACAGATCGTGCAGGTGCAATTCGAAGTAAAGGATTGTATATCTCAACATTTGTTCAGAGTAATGCAACGGATATACATTTAGAGGCAAAAGAAGCGGTTCAAAACTTCACGGAAAGTTTAGAAAGTATGAAAGCTTTATCTGAGTATGCCGTGAAACAGAAAGCAGAAGCTGCTGACATGCTTGAAAATATTGATCAGTATATTAAAACGATTGAATCTCAGTGGTCTGACTTAAAAGCGACTAAAGAAGCTTTGATGTTACTTGCCTCTCCAGATAGTATTTCTTTAGTTTCTGGAAAGAATATACATATTAATGCTTTGGATAGCGTAACAGTTGGCAGTGGGCAATCCATTAATGTCAGTACTGATGAACATCTAATTTTAAATGCTAAGAAAAAAGTAAGCCTGTTTGCAGGTGAGGAAGATTTAAAAATTTATGCAGCAAAAGGGAAGTTTGATCTGCAATCGCAAGATAATGTATTAGATGTTTCTGCAAGACTCGATGTAAAAATAACATCCTCTGAAGGTAAAGTAGAAATCCATAGTCCAACGGAAATTGTATTTAAAGCAAAAGATAGTGCTCTAAAAATTAATGGTGATGGCGTCACGGTCATTACACCAAATAAGTTTACTGCGAAAGCAGGTCAACATCTCTTTACAACAGGTGCAAGTGAAAGCCCAACGCTTCCGATCTTTCCAAATAATATTTGTTGGGAATGTCTTGCTCGACGCGCAGCACAACGTGGAGCTTTCATCAATAAAGGAGATGGAATGTAAATGATAGATAATCAAAGTCTCCAGTACTTATTTAAAACGTTTGAAAGATATCCGCTTGATCAAATTGGATTAAATATTTATGCAATCGCTGATGCAGCCCAAGATAAAAAGTTTTTAAAGGTTTTAGAGCATTTACGTCAAAAATGTCTACTTAAAGAAGCTAGTGGTGAAAAAGCTAAAGAGATTTCTCCACATTTAATTCAGCTACCTAAAAACTTTACATCACTTGAATGGGAGTGGATTGAAAGTAATATTGCTGGCACACCCAAAATGACAATTATTATTACGCCTTTAACTTTTGATTATCTATATAAGCACTTAAGAAATTTTTTAGATGTTGAATTTGACGGTGGTCTAGAAATGATGTTGGCATTTTGGGATCCCGCTATCTTAGCGACATTAGTTGGGCACAAAGCTGATAAAACTTTATATGTACAAGGCCCTGTATTTAATCCCCAGCAAATTGAAGCTTTACTAAAACCTGTTCAAAGCTGGTGGTATTGGGATCGATTAAGCAATCTGCAAAGTATATTTGGATTAAATGAGCGTGTTGAAGTACTGCCATCAATCGAAAAGCCTTTACATTTCACGGTGGAACAAGAAGAAATGATGGTCGAGGCTACTTTTCCTGACAATCTAATTTATTACCTTAAACTCAATAACTCATTTTTGGTTGATAAAATTGATGATGAGTCATTATATGAATTTGTAATTGAAAGTATCCCTGAAGCAAGAGATCACTATTTATCTGGTACTCGCGATATTTTAAATTTTATCTGCCTAAAATTGATGTACGGAGTCCAGTTTGAGTCAGATGATAACCTACAGCATTTGTTAAATAATTTGAAAGATAGAAAGCTAACAATGGATCAGATTATGAATAGTTTGATGTCTAAAGCTGGGTAATCACTTTTTTTAATTATGATTAATATGGCTTTAGTGAGAGTAAGTCAATATGAATTTAAAATGGAGAGAAATAATGAAATATAAAATGCTATTTATTTTACTTGTTATACCAGTAATTTTAACAGGTTGTAATTGGATGTATGGACAAATTTAAGTGATGGTAGTGAGCTTATGAATATTCATTTGTATATTTGTAGCCTGTTTATACATTAGAAACTACCACATCTAATAATTGAGTAAGTTCAGCTATAAAAGGTCCAAGATAGCAAGGAGAAATGAGGAAATACCATGAGTCTTAAAAAGTTTTTACTCTTACCAATAAGTTTAGCATTTAGTGCTGCAGGTTGTGCTGGTATTGGCCCAAACGCAACATATTATATGGGGACAACATCTGTTAATTATAATCCGTCATATAATACTTATGATGTGAAACTAAATAATCATATTATCGGTGGAGCACTAGGCTCGATGAATACTTCGCCAGTGATACTAGGTTTACAGAATGTAACTTGGAAAGATGCTAAAACTGGTGAATTACATACAGCGAAAAATCAAGTTTTTTTAAAAAAGAATGACGTTAAGGATATGAAATATCTTGTTGTCCATCTATACCCAGATGACACTATTGAAATAATTACATCTCTTAATTGGCCAAACCCAACTGAAAAGGGTTTAAAGTGGCAAGAAAGAATAAAAAAGAATGGGGCTAAATAATGTTTAAAAAAACAGTTATCAAACGAACTGTAGAAACTAATAGTGATGTTCCAAACACTTCACCTGTGGCAAAACAAGATTGTTCAGATGTCGTTCATATTTCTGTCTTTTTTGATGGGACAGGTAATAATAAAGATGCTGATGAAGAACTAAAGAAATGGTCAAATCCTGCAAGGCTATGGAAAACTGCTGATCAATATGCTCAAGAAAGTGAAAGTAACGGGATTAGAACAAATTACTCAATATATGTATCAGGTGTAGGAACGCGTTTTAATGGCCAGTTAAATATTTTCCAACGAGCACTTGCTATGATCCAAGATCATAGTGGTTTGGGACTTGGTGTAGGATCAGGCGGTACTCGGCGGCTCGATTATGGTGAAGATCAACTTAATGATGCTTTAAAACAAGTCATGATCATGAATGCGAAAAAAGCAGAAATAGATACGAGTAAATATGCTAGCGAAAAAAAAGTTTATAGTTTTGCTGAAGTAGAGAAAAGTTTAAGTCAACATCGTCTCATCAAAAAAATTAATATTTCTACGTTTGGCTTTTCACGTGGTGCTGCTTTAGCACGTGCTTTTACCAATCAGTTTATGTGGCAGTGTGAATCTGATTGCAATGGCTTGACTTATGGCACTGGAAAATATCCTATCGAATTTAAATTTATGGGGATATTTGATACTGTTGCCTCTTTTGGCTTACCTGCGACTAACTTAAATAATAATTTAACTTTTGAAGGCCGGGATATGGTCATTGATCAACGGGTAAAAATGTGTGTTCATCATATTGCAGGAAATGAACAGCGTTTTGCCTTTCCAGTTGATTTAATTCATAAAGAAAATGGTGAAATTGCGAACCCTAACTGGAAAGAAATTGTCTATCCGGGTATGCATTCGGATGTTGGGGGAGGTTATGCTCCGGGAAGTCAAAATGTAAATGATAACTATGCTCGCATTCCGCTGAAGGATATGTTGGAGGAAGCAGTAAATGCGGGTGTTCGTATGTTTGACTATAATCAATTAAAAGAAAAATACGGGGCTTTATTTGTTGAGCAGTTTGAAATTCAAGATAAAACCCTACATTTATATAATGCCGTGAAAGCAGAAATGCAATCTAGTGGAAAAATTCAAGATCAAATTATTGCCACAATGAAAGTCTATTATGCAGCTTACGGGGCTTTAGCTGAAAAGAAAATTATTTCTGTAAGTCAGCAAGCGCGTAATGACAATAAAATTCGTGAATATATTCCCATTGGTCCATCAGATATGGCAACTGAGATTAGTCGTTTAGAAAAACTACAGAAACTCACTGCTCCCAATACAACAGGGGGAATTAATATCTTTAGATTATTGTCACCTGTTTCGAAAGCTTACGAGTTTTATTTGGGTATTGATGATTGGGAGTTTGCAAGTTGGAGAAAAGGAGCAAGCCCAGAAATTATGGACTTTTATCAGAATTATATACATGACTCCAAATATGGTTTTATCAGTAATGCGGAACCATTCAGTTACTTCCGACAAAGAACAGTTTATGAATCGCGTCGTAGTGGAAAAGGTGAAGAAGTTGATAAAAAAGTTGCTGAAGATAAAGCTGTATGCAGTGTAGGTAGTCAAGAGGTTAAGCAAGAACAGCTTTTTGATCAATATCAACAAGTCCAGCAGGGCTTAAAAGCAGCTAGTTAGGTCAATAAGAGTCAGATAACAGTCTAAGAACTTTCCCATCCTTGAAAAATTAAGACTTATATTTGTAGAGTCCTGTGGTATTTATAATAGCAGGAGAGCTAGAGCAACTAGTTCTCCTACTTAATTGGTTTTACTTCTTTTGCTTAAAGCGATATTTACATTTTAGACAGCGATAATCCTGAAAAATATTTTTATCGATCATTACGCCAGCTTTTTTACCAAAAATATTGCCAACCACACCGCCAGTAATACCTGCGCTAATTGCACCGACAAAAGTTCCTACTGTTCCACCAACAATCACACCTAAAGGGCCAGCAATCGTACCAATTGCTGCACCAACAGAAGCTCCAGTTGCAGCACCACCTACTGTGCCTGCTGTTGTGCCAGCAGCTGTCAGTAAAACACCGCCAGTTGTTCTAAGTAATTTGTCATGGTCACGTGCTTCAATTTCTGTAGAACCACACTTAGGACATTGCAGAGCTTTTTCCATAAAATTTCCTGTCTTTCATCATTGAGTGACACAGTTGACGGTGCTAAATCAGTAAAGTGGGTAAAGAACCTGTCTTTCGATGAAGTGTCTTTTTCCTATTGAGTGATTATAACGATAACTGGTCTGCTTTGATTTTAGCTGAACATTGACACAAATATTTATAGATCATGTAAACACTTGTACTTTAATAATTATCTCATTAAATACCAATGTTTAGAATGACTAAGGCTTACATATCAAGGTGTCTAGCAGCGAAAAATTTAATAATGATGAATAAAATGTGAATGGTTTTTTGAGTAGATTTTTTGAAGTTATTGAAGAGGACAAGCTATTTAATGATAAAAGGCTTATCCTGTTTGAATAAGCCTTTTTTGAAGATTAGAGTGATTTTTTCCAACTCAAAAATTTATATAATCCAAACATGAATGTAATCCAAATTGGAATTAAAATCACTGATTTCTCAAAGCCTTGAGTCCACATAATATATAAAATCATGCCAATGAAAATCAAAACGATATAGTTGCTTAGCGGTGAAAATAGCGCAGGGAATTTAACAACTTTGCCTTCAAGTTTCATGGCACGTTTAAACTTCAAATGGGTAAAGCTAATGATTGCCCAGTTTAAAACTAAAGCTGCCACAGCCATGTACATGAGATAGCTTAAAGCTTCTTCTGGGATAAAATAGTTCAGTAATACACAACCAAAAATCAGAATAGAAGAAAAGATAACAGCAGGTGTAGGAACAACTTGTTTGCTGACTTTTGTAAAAATTTTGGATGCATGGCCTTGTACTGCTAGACCATATAACATACGACTGTTTGCGTACATACCGCTGTTATAAACAGACAGTGCGGCTGTTAAAATAATAAAGTTAAGCAAATGCGCTGCCCAACCAATCCCAAGCTGGCTAAAAATCATCACAAATGGACTTTTATCTAAACCACCGAGGTCAAGCTGATTCCAAGGAATGAGCGACATGATGATGGCAAGCGAAGCCACATAGAAAACTAAGATT
>Ga0157373_10002252_pt1 | contig 14613 bp, 10 predicted proteins | sample C65metaG_FD_113460 | JGI IMG/M metagenome (GOLD analysis project Ga0157373, IMG submission 113460) | Corn rhizosphere microbial communities from Kellogg Biological Station, Michigan, USA - C6-5 metaG | ecosystem: Host-associated > Plants > Roots > Rhizosphere > Soil | place: USA: Michigan... | reverse complement strand
TTTAATCCCAGCCCTGAAAGCACTTGCAGACGTTTACATGATCCTCATCATCATCTGGATGATGATGTCGCTCATCAGATCTGGCGCCGATTCCATGAGGACCAAGCCTGGTTTCCGCGAAAAGCCCATCGACAGCTACCTGCAGGTCATCAGGATCATCCTCTTTCTTTTTGCGGCAGTACTCATTTTCTCTACGCTTACCGGGAAATCTCCCATCGCTTTCTTCACTGCCATGGGTGCCATCTCTGCGGTGCTCCTCCTGATGTTCAAAGATACCATCATGGGATTCGTAGCCAGCATACAGGTCACCACCAATGACATGGTGAGAATTGGCGACTGGATTACCATGCCCAAATTTGGCGCAGATGGCGATGTAACCGAAATTAACCTTACCACGGTTAAAGTTCGTAACTTCGACAAAACCATCACCACCATCCCTACTTATGCCCTCATCTCCGACTCCTTCCAGAACTGGAGAGGTATGCACGAAACCGGAGGCCGGAGGATCAAACGGGCCATTTACATCAAGCAGTCTACCATCCGTTTTGTAAATAACGAAGAACTCGCTCATTTCCGGAAGGTGCAATCCCTTAGCGCCTACATTGACCACAGGCAAAAAGACATCGACAAAAACAACGAACGCATTGGCGCCGACAAGTCGCTACTCATCAATGGCAGGAACCTGACCAATGCAGGCCTTTACAGGAAATACATAGACAATTACATCGCCAGCCACTCCGGCATCCATAAAAAAATGACCATGATGGCACGCCAGCTGGCACCAACCGCCAACGGGCTTCCTTTAGAAATATATGCTTTTACCGGCACTACCAAATGGATCGACTATGAACACATCATGGCCGATATATTTGACCACCTCATCGCCGCAGCTCCTTTTTTTGGGCTTCAGATCTATGAGATGGAAGGATCCGGAGACCTGAAACCTGTGGAAATTAGAAGTTACGATGCCGGGTAACCAATGCCCCCTCATAAAAAAATAAACAGGCCGCAGAAGTTTTTCTGCGGCCTGTTTTATGATCAGTCATCCCATTGTCCGGATGTCTAAGCTTATCTTTCAGTTCTTATTTCTTCCAGACGTTATTTGTCGGGTTCAAATCCGGCAATACATGCTCAGGGTCTAAAGTAACCGATACCACTTCCTCTGTCGTAGGGTAGTTCACCGTCCATGAAGTATTGCGCATCCAAATGTCTACCGGCAGCTTCAGAATATCCGTTTTGCCACTTTTGGTTTTTACTTCGATAATGATCGGCATTGGCATCTGCTCCAGGTTGGCAATAACAATATCATACCCTACCGTAGCACCACCTTTTGTTTCTGCTTTTACAGAAGTGATTCCCTGATCAGTCTTCCAATTTTCCAGAAACCATCCTCTCCAGAACCAGGACAAGTCTTCTCCGGCACCATTCTCCATGGCACGGAAAAAGTCATTTGGCGTCGGATGTTTGAAAGCCCAGTTCTCTACATACTTGCGGAAGGCATAATCAAACCGGTCTGCACCAATTACCTGATCCCTGAGGATGTTCAATCCCCACCCTGGCTTGCTATATAGGTTGACGCCGATATTCGCTTCTTTCATCGCATCCGGTGTAAGCATGATTTTCTCTATCTGAGGACTCGCCAGGTAAGGGGCTACTCTTTGCATATCTGTCGGATGCGATTTGTACTCGCCTTTATTGAAAGCTTCTGACGAGAGACCATTGATAAAAGTATTAAAGCCCTCATCCATCCAGCCATATTTACGCTCATTGCTTCCCACGATCATCGGGAACCAGGTATGACCAAACTCATGATCGATCACCCCCCAGGCACTCCCGTTTTTTGCTTTCCATCCACAGAACACAATTCCGGGATACTCCATTCCACCAACATTGCTCGCCACATTGACGGCCATTGGATAAGGATACTCAAACCATTTGTTAGAATAATGCTCAATGGAGGCTTTGATGTATTCTACCGCACGACCGTAGCCATCCTGACCATTGCTTTCCACCGGATGTGCCGCAACTGCCAGCGACTTTTTACCACTCGGAAGATTGATACGTGCTGCATCCAGCACAAAAGACCGTGACGATGCCCAGGCTACATCCCTGGTATTTTTGATCCTGAACTTCCAGGTCAGCTTATCCTTTGCAGGACGTGAACTGCGGTCATTGACTTCTGCCTCTGAGCGGATAGCCACTTTAGTATCACTCGACTTTGCCGCATTCCAGCGCTTCAGCTGTTCCGCCGTAAGCACCTCCTGGGGGTTCAGCAACTCTCCGGAGCCCATCACAATGTGATTTCCTGGCGCAGTGATGCTGAAGTCAACATCACCGTATTCACAGTAAAATTCTCCTGCACCCCAGTAAGGAAGGGTGTTCCAGCCCAACACATCATCATATACACTCATCCTCGGGAACCATTGTGCAATCGCATAAATCTCTCCGTTTTTTGTGGCCAGGTGCCCCATACGGTCGGATCCATTTATCGGGACAACAAAAGAAAAATTCATCTTGATGGTGAGGCTCTCACCGTCCCCGCCCAAAGGCTGGTCCAGCCGGATCTGCATCCTGGTATCCTCAACCAGGGAGCTGAACTTCACCGTCTTCGACTTCTGAGCCACAGTCAGCCCCTCGATCTTGTATCCGCCATCCACCTTCTCCCCGCGGGCACCATAACGGCTGCCGGCAGCAATCAGTGAGTTTCCACGGGACTCCGGAGCAAAGAGGTTCTGGTCCAGCTGCAGCCAGAGGTATGGCAATGCAGTAGGACTATTGTTTTTATAAGTGATCGCTACAGTACCCGACACGGTATTTGTGGCCGTATCCAGGCTGGCGGTAATGTTATAGTCGGCACGGTTCTGCCAGTATTTTGCGCCGGGATAACCATTGGCACCACGGTACTCATTGCCATTCTGCGTATAAAATAAGGGGCTGAAGGCTGCATGAGGGTCATAATTGCCCCCATCTTTGCCCACCTGCTGTGCATGGCCTGCCATACTGCCGGCGCATAACAATACCAGTAGTAGAGTTAATTTGTTGATCATATGAAAAGTTTGGTTTTTTGATTTGATCCTAAAGGTATAAAATCAATCTCAGACGTGTGTATTGTAACACTTTTATTAGTTCTTTTTCAATCCTGGAACCGGAGGCGGCTTACGCTGTCCCACGGGGATTTTCAACCAATTGTGGTAAGTTTTTACAATGTAATAGGTATAGTTGAATGGCCTTTCCGATTGAATCAGCGCAACGGAAGGTTTGTAAAACATCACAAAATCTTTCAGCTCCTGCCCCTGCAGCTTCACCAGCCCGGAAACAGTCTGCTCGTTAAAGTTCTCCCTGATTTCGGTCTCGTAGCGATCGCGCTCCTCCAGCACCCGCTCCTTCTCACTCTGCCGCTTCATCTTGCTGAAGCCCAGGTTGAGCTGCATGCCCCCCGCCCGGTCATTGTTTTTCTTCCCGTAAAGGTTGTCACTGGACACCATCTTTGAAGGCCTCGCATATGGGTCCGTATAAAAAACCGATGGATTGACCTTCGCGCTAAGGATCTCCACCTCTTTCAGGTTTTTCACATCCACAGGAAGACGGATCAGCTTTGGCTTCAGGTCAATCAGAAAGAGCGTATCCACATGGTAACCATTAAGTGAAAATTCCAGCAGATCTCCCGTTTTTGCAGGCAGCACAAAAGCACCCGAAGCTTTTGTAAGCACAGTGCCCTGACTGCTCAGATTTCTGACCCTCACATTTTGCAGCGGCAGTTTCTCATTGTCATAGTCGAACACTGTTCCAGTAATGGTACCCTGTGCCCTGATGAAAAAGGGCGACAATAAGAAAATACAGAAGAGTATACATCTGACCATAATCAAAGATACTGTTGTTTACACAGCCTGGTAACGATTTAACAATAATTAACAACAGGATGTTTCCCGGAGATTACTTTAATACTGACTGGTATTGGGCTTCATCAAAGCTGATGAGCACAGCTTTATCATCCACTTCAACGATTGGCCTCTTTATGGCACTGGTGTTTTTCAGCAGCAACTGCACCGCTGATTCCTCATCCAGCACAGCCGCTTGTTGTTCCGGGCTAAGCGTTCTCCAGGTTGTTCCCTTTTTGTTGAGTACTTTCTCCCAACCAAAGACAGCGCACCACTCATGAAGTTTAGCAGCCGTAATGCCGCTTTTCTTAAAATTGTGAAATTCAGGATTGAAGCCGTTATCGGTAAGCCAGGTCATTGCCTTCTTTACCGTATTACAATTTGGGATTCCATATACGATCATATGCGCAAAAATAAAATTTATTATCAGTATTATTGTTGCTGATTTACGTCTCTCCACAAAACTGACACAGCGGCAACCTGTATCGGCATACATTTAATCATCACCTATATGTTTAAACTCACTTTTAAGCAGGAAGTACTAGCAGGATTTGCAATTTCCCTTTTGTTTGTTCTCCTTTCTGCCGTTACCTCGTACCTAAGTGTAAAGCAACTAAATGAAGATAGCAAATGGCAGAACCACACCTATGAGGTGATCAGCCAGATTAAAAGTATAGAAACGCAGGTGCTGAACTCCGAAAGCTCACTAAGAGGGTTCGTACTTTCTCAGGACCGCAAGTACCTGGACCCTTACAACAAAAATGCACCAAGGATTTTGTTAAGTATACAGGAGCTGTCAAAGCTCATTCACGACAATACCGCTCAGCAGGACCGCGCAGACTCCCTGGACATTTATGGCCATCAAAAGGTAACAGAGATGGCGCGTGTGTTACAGACTTTTGATCTTCAGGGCCAGGATGCTGCCTCAAAACGTATCTTCGAGGGTGTGGGGCAGCGCTTAAAAAACCAGATGATGGCCGTCAGCGAACAGATGATTGCCGAAGAGTTTAAGCTTTTGAAACAAAGAAAGCTTAATACAGAGCAGAGCAACAGGCGCAGCACCTGGGTAATCCTGCTCAGCTCCGGTGTCATCTTCTGTCTAATCCTGTACCTCTTCACCTACATCAAAAAAACCTTCGACAACCAGAAAAAAACTGAAGACCAGATCAGGGAACCCAACGATCAACTGGCCGTCATTTCCGGGGAAAATGAATTTAAAAACTGGCTGCTGGCCAGTGCTACCGCCATCATCGAATCTACGCGTGGTGAGCAGGAGATTCAAGAGCTTTCCAATAACGTCACTAGTTCTATAAGTACTCACATCAATGCAGCTGTCGGCGCTTTTTTCCTGATCAACAGGGCTGGAAAAACTTTCAAATATACAGGTGGTTATGCATACCGGCCAAAGAAAGGCTTCCAGAACCAGTATCACTATGGCGAGGGCCTTGTTGGACAAGTTGCCCTGGAGGGAAAGGTCAAACTACTGACGGACATTCCATCGAACTACATCCACATCAGCTCCGGGCTTGGTGATGTGGAACCTACCCACCTCTTCCTCCTGCCGATACAATATCAGAAACAGACATTGGCAGTGATAGAGTTCGGACTGTATCAGCAGCCGGAAGAAAAAACAATGCTGCTACTCAATGCAATTTCAGAAAGCATCGGCGTGGCCATCAATAGTGCTCTTGCCAGAATACAAATGCGTGCTCTTTTTGAAGAGACGCAGCAGCAGGCAGAAGAACTGGAAAGCCAGCAGGAAGAACTGCGCACCACCAATGAGGAGCTGATGTATAAAACAGACCAGCTGCAGGCCTCAGAAGAAGAACTTCGGGTACAACAGGAAGAACTCCGCCAGACGAATGCCGAGCTGGAAGAGAAAGCACTACAACTGGAAGAACGGAACCTCTCCATTGAGCAAGCCAGGGAGGCCATCAGCCTGAAAGCAAAAGAACTGGAAGTTTCCAGTAAATATAAATCTGAATTCCTGGCCAACATGAGCCATGAGTTAAGGACACCGTTGAACAGCATCCTGATCCTGGCCCGGATCTTAAAAGAAAACAGACCTGAGAACCTCAATGAAGATCAGATCAAATACGCTGGTGTCATCCACAATGCGGGTAACGATCTGCTGACCCTCATTAACGACATCCTTGACCTGTCAAAAATCGAATCCGGCAAAGTTGACCTTATCCTGGAGCCAGTTAAACCGGAATCCGTAGCCTACAGTATGGAATCGTTGTTCTCCGAACTGGCAAAGAGTAAACATATTGAATTCAGCACACTGCTCGGCAACAACCTGCCCGACAGCATCATTACCGATCAGTCAAGGGTGGAACAGGTAGCAAAAAACCTGCTTTCCAACGCCTTCAAGTTCACACCGGAGCATGGAAAGATCACCTTTAGCATCCAAAGGGCAGCAGCAGGAACCCTATTCTATTCCGACCAGCTGAAAGACACCTCAGAAGATATTCTAGCCATTGCCGTAACAGACACAGGTATCGGCATTGCCGAGAGCAAGCAAAAACTGATTTTTGAGGCTTTCCAACAGGAAGATGGTTCCACAAGTAGAAAATATGGCGGCACGGGCCTTGGACTTTCCATCAGTAAGGAGCTCGCCAATATCATGGGAGGAGAAATTCAGCTCAAAAGTAAACCTGGTGAGGGCAGCACCTTCACTTTCTTTATTCCGGAAAAAAATGCTTTCCAGAATGAAGAATCCTTGCAAAGCGGCGTCCAACAGGAATCAGTAATACCAAAAGCTCCGGTCAGGGAACAACCTGCGGTCGCAGCCCCACACAGCGATACTCAGACCCTGCTCATCATTGAGGACGATGTTACTTTTGCTGATGTATTGAGCGACTATGCCAGGGAGAAAGGGTTCAGGCCTATTCTGGCACATAGTGGTGACACCGGGCTGGAAATGGCTCTTTCTGAACTTCCCGATGCCATTGTGCTGGACATTATGCTTCCCGTAATGGATGGCTGGGCCGTCCTGAAAAAGCTGAAAGCAGACGCGAGAACCAAACACATTCCCGTGCATATGATGTCTGCCGGCAACGAGAAGGAATCGAAAGCGGTACAGGAAGGTGCCATAGGCTTCCTCAAGAAGCCGGTGGAAAAAGACGAGCTGGATAAAGCCTTTGACCTCCTCCACGATACAGACCTGAAAGGCAACTTTAAAAGCGTTCTGGTGATAGAGGATCAGGAGCTGCAAAGCAGAGTACTCACAGAACAGCTTACTGAAAAAGGTGTAGATGTCAAACAAGCTTTTACCGGACAGGAAGCACTGAGCCTGCTGGAGGACCAGATGTTCGACTGCATCATCCTCGACCTCAAACTTCCGGACATTTCCGGCTTCGACCTGCTGGATAAGATCAAACAGCAACCAGCACTGGCCCACATCCCTGTCATCATCAATACAGCAATGGAACTGGATCAGGATAAGATGTCTCACATCATGAAGTATACCGATGCCATGGTGCTGAAATCCAATAAGTCGAACGACCGCCTGATTGATGAAGTCAGCCTTTTTATTCATAAACTGAAACAAGATGGCATCAGCATTGCGGGTAATACAACAACGACAAAGGTCAAGAGTGTCTCCACAATTGAAAAAGTCCTGAAGGACAAAACTGTCCTGATTACTGATGACGATATGAGAAACATCTTTGCCCTTTCGAGTGCACTTCAGGTATATGACCTTAAGATCATCATTGCCAATAACGGGCGCGAAGCCCTGGAAAAACTGGCGGGGCCTGATACCATCGACATCGTACTGATGGACATTATGATGCCCGAGATGGATGGCTATGAGGCCATGAAAGCCATCAGAATGGAGAAACGTTTTGCTAAACTGCCCATCATTGCATTGACCGCAAAGGCCATGAAAAATGATCGCGAAAAATGCATCGAGGCAGGTGCAAATGATTATATTTCCAAACCAGTGGACATGGACAAACTCTTGTCGATGCTCAGGGTATGGTTAAGTTAGTGCGATATGGAAAGACCAGAGGAAAACATCAGTTATGAACAGCTCCGGGAACTCATCCTTTTTATCAGGAATGTTCAGGGTTTTGATTTCGGCAAGTACTCGGAAGCATCACTGAAACGCAGGGTGACCAGAATCTTGCAACTGCAAAAACTGAGTCTGTTCGATTTACGTACTTTACTGACAAATGACCCAGACTACTTTGAGTCCTTCCTCATTGAGGTGACGGTCAACGTTACCGAGATGTTCAGGGATCCTTCGTTTTACAAGTCTTTAAAGGCAAATGTAATCCCTTACTTACGCTCCTATCCAAGGATAAAAGTCTGGAATGCCGGTTGCTCAACAGGCGAAGAACTTTATTCCTTTGCCATACTTTTCTCTGAAGAAGAACTATATGAAAGGTGTTTCTTTTATGGCACAGACATTAACAACGACGTTTTGGATTTTGCAAAAAACGGCATCTATAACCTGCAGAAAATGAAACTGTATTCTGAAAATTACCAGAAGACGGGAACGATGCACACGTTGTCAGACTTTTACACCGCCAAGTATGAGGCCGCATCCATCAACCACAGCCTTAAGAAAAACACTTTATTTTCTACACATAACCTGGCCTCGGATGGCGTATTCAACGAATTCCAGATCATCTCCTGCCGCAACGTCCTGATCTATTTCAATACTGAACTACAGGAACGGGTAATTGACCTGTTCTACCATAGCCTTGCCAATTTCGGATTTTTATGCCTGGGTGCTAAAGAGACATTGAGAAGTAAAGACATGACCAGATTTAAAATCATTGACAAGAAGAATAATATTTACCAAAAAATAGCGTGACGCCTAATTTAACTTACCGATTGAAGAGGAGGACTACCATGATGGAAAAGATAAACGTACTTATCGTAGACGACAGAGCCGAAAACATCATCGCTCTGGAAGCATTGCTGGACAGAGAGGACATTGAAATGATCACTACCACCAATCCCAACGAGGCACTTCGTTTATGCTGGGAGATGGACATTGCCATTGCGGTTGTGGATGTGCAGATGCCGGAGATGGATGGCTTTGAGCTGGTAGAAATCCTGAAAAGCAACCCACGCACCAAGGAAATCCTGATCATCTTCGTGACTGCCATTTCTAAAGAAACAAAATATGTAGTCCGTGGCCTCAACACCGGGGCGGTAGATTATCTGTACAAACCGCTGGACCCTTTTGTCACTTCTGCGAAGGTGGATTCCTTCATACAGCTAGTCAGGAATGAACGGGAGATCAAAAGAAAAAATCTGGAGCTTGAGGCTTATCAAAAAGAACTCATCAAGGCTAAGGAGCAGGCTGAACAAGGCAAGCGCATCAAGGAAAACTTCCTTGCCAACATGAGCCATGAAATAAGGACCCCAATAAACGGGATCATTGGTCTGGCATCCCTGCTCAAAAAAACCACGCTCTCTCCCGATCAGGAGGAAATGATCAGGCTGCTTGAAATTTCTTCGGACTCCTTGCTGGGTGTGATCAATGACATCCTCGATCTCTCCAAAATCGAGTCTGGCAAATTTAAGATCAACAGGGCAGAGACAGATGTCATCAAGACCTGCACCGATGTGACCAATCTGCTTCGCATCCGCGCCATGGAAAAAAAACTGGACCTCATCACAGATTACGACCCCGCTTTGCCGAATTTGATCATGGCCGACTCACTCCGACTTAACCAGATCCTCATGAACCTGATTGGTAACGCCATTAAGTTTACTGCCAGCGGCAGTGTAACCTTGAAAGTGGAGGCGCTTGATAAAAAAGGCAACAACACACAAGTTCGTTTCTCGGTCATTGATACCGGGATTGGCATTGCCAAAAATAAAATTGATAAGATATTTGAGACTTTCGAACAAGCCGATGAGCAAACGACCATTAAGTTTGGCGGAACAGGACTTGGATTGTCCATCGTTAAGAACCTCGCAGAACTAAAGGGCGGCCTCCTGGAGGTTTTCAGTGAGGAGGGGCATGGAAGCACTTTCTGCTTCACCAACTGGTACGAAGTGATAAAAACTCCTGAGAAAATGATAAACGTGAATAAACCTGTACTTGAATCTTTTGAAGGCGTAAATGTGCTCGTGGCAGAAGACAACCCAATCAATAAATTTTTAATCATTAGGGTGCTCAAAGAGTGGGGCGTAAAACCAGATGTAGTGGAAAATGGAAAAGAAGCTATAGAACTACTGACTAAAAACGATTACGACATCATTTTAATGGATACCTTCATGCCGGTAATGAATGGCCTCGAGGCCATTAAACTAATCCGTGAAGGATATGCCCCAGGTAAGGAAGGCATTCCGATCATCACCTTCTCTGCTGCAGTAATGGAATCCGATAAGCAAACCGCCATTGAAGCCGGAGCCAACGATGTGGTCAGCAAACCATTCGAAGTAGATGTCCTGCACGAAAAAATCAGCAGGTTCGTAAAAGCATCAAAAGGAAGTCCTACTTATTAAAAGCGGTCATGGTGAGTGCCGGCCCTACCGTCACGAAGCTTTTGATCAGCTCAACACTTTTATCAATCAGCGCCGGCAGCTCAGGCTGCTCCTCTTTATCAAAGGGAGCCAGGACATAATCCACCTGTCTCCCTTTGGGAAAGTTGTCGCTTACCCCAAAACGAAGACGCGGATAGCCTTGTCCGCCACACAGTCCCTCAATACTTTTCAGTCCATTATGCCCTGCGCTACTTCCCTGAAGCTTCAGGCGTAACCTGCCCAGGGGCAAAGCCAGATCGTCTACAATCACCAATACATTTTCAATAGGGATGCGGAGTTCATGCATCCAGTAGTTCACCGCCTTACCGCTCAGGTTCATATAGGTGGTGGGTTTGATGACATGCAGGCGCTTGCCTTTAAAGCTGACCTCCGAATAATAAGCCAGACGGGAGTTTATGAAAGAACCATCAAGCTGTTTGACGAGTTCGTCAGCAATATCAAATCCTATATTATGACGGGTGTGTGCGTATTCCGGACCAATGTTTCCGAGTCCTACTATCAAGTATTTCATGTACTGCAAATATAATAAGAATTCTACTACAGGAAACAGCATTAGAGCAACCAACCAGGTGTAACAGTATCAAAAGCATCACCGTACTAAAACAAAAAAAGAGGGCTCCTGACAGTAGCCCTCTTTTTTTGCACTTGCTTAAAGAAAATTATTTCTTTCCAGCTTGTTGCTCTGCTTGTTTCAATGCTCTTGACATACCTACAGAAACGATGGTATCTTCAGGAGTGTTTGTTACTACATAGTTTCCTTTTTCAAGGTCACGTACGCGGAATAAGTTACCAACTTCTAATTTAGCGATGCTCACTTCAACAGCCTGAGGCATGTCTTTAGGGAAAGATCTCACACGAAGTTTACGTAATTTCTGAACCAGTTTACCCCCCATTTTAACACCTGGAGAAGTTCCCGTTAATTTCACAGGGATTTCCATCAAGATCTCTTTGTCGTCGAACAACTGAAGAAAATCTACGTGTAACAATTGGTCAGTAAGTGGGTGGAATTGTAATTCTTTGATGATGGCATTAGTTTTAGTACCATTCAATGTAATTTCAACAAAGCTTGCTTCTGGTGAATAGATAGCATCCTTCAATTCGGTAGTTACTACAGCAAAGTGTGCTTGCTCTTTACCACCATACAATACTGCAGGAACTTTACCTTCATAGCGAAGCTCTTTAGCATCGCGTTTCCCTACGTTCTCTCTTGTAGAACCGCTAATTGCGACTGTTTTCATTTTTTATTGATTTATGTATATTTATGTATTAAAAGATTAAACGTTAAACAGGTCACTGATAGATCCATGTTCATTTACATTGGCAATGGCCTTTGCAAATAAAGGAGCAGTACTCAGCACCCTGATTTTTTTGCTTTCCTGTTTCAAAGGAATGGTATCGGTTACGATCAGCTCAGACAACATCGAGTTCTCCACTGTTTCATAAGCTTTGCCAGACAACACCGCATGGGTACATACGGCCCTTACGCTTTTCGCACCTTTTTCCATGATCAGGGCAGCAGCTTTCGCCAGCGTACCTGCAGTATCACAGATGTCATCAATCAGGACAACATCCAGACCTACCACATCACCGATGATGGACATAGATTCAATCTCATTTGCACGTTTACGGCGCTTATCGCAAATGACCACCTCAGCATTGAAGAACTTGGCAAAGGTACGTGCGCGATAAGAACCACCCATATCAGGAGAAGCGATCGTCAGATTCTCCAGACCAAGGCTTTTGATATAAGGGACAAAGATCACGGAACCATCAAGGTGATCCACAGGAACATCAAAGAAACCCTGGATCTGTGCAGCATGAAGGTCCATCGTCATGATGCGGTGAATTCCTGCAGCTTTCAACAGATTGGCCACCAGTTTTGCACCTATCGCCACACGCGGTTTGTCTTTCCTGTCCTGTCTTGCCAGACCATAATAAGGAACCACAGCAGTGATGTAATGCGCTGATGCACGTTTTGCGGCATCAACCATCAACAACAGCTCCATCAGGTTGTCATTAGGCTGGTAAGTAGAATTGATTAGGAATACATCGCAGCCGCGGACCGACTCGTCGTAAGATGGCTGAAACTCACCGTCACTGAACTTGTTTAAGGTTACACTGCCGATAGGTTTGCCGTAACTTTCGGCAATCTTGTTTGCTAATTCTTTAGTACCTGTTCCGGCAAAAAGCTTAACGGGGTTAAATTGCAAGGGCATGATCTATGTATATCAATGCTGGTTAAAAAAAAATCGGATTGCAAGCTTACTCACAATCCGAATGTTGTTTGTTGTCCGACCTGGATTCGAACCAAGACAAACGGTACCAAAAACCGTTGTACTACCCTTATACTATCGGACAATCTTCCAATTTTAAAGCCTCTTTCGAAAAAGGGTTGCTTTGAAATGGAATGCAAATCTACGCAGATTTTTGAATTCCGCAAGGGGTAAGGCAAAAAAAGTTCAAAAAAAATCATACACCACAGGCACACAACCAAATAATTCATTTAAAATGAGCGGGTTGTAGATCAGTATTTTTTTATCTTTTTTTTGTGAGCATACCATGTAGAAGGATGTAGACCGGTATAAGCAAAAATTAATGCCAACATTGTTCACCTATATTATAACCAGGTTCGGTCACCGTTCGTTCTTTGTTCTGGAAAGATAGAGATCAAAGAGAGACCAAACAGGGACTAAACAGGGACTAAACAGGGACAAAAGGCACAATGTCTCCCTCTTTTTCCCCTCTTTAGTCTGTCTTTTGTCTCTCATTCCTGATACTGCTTTACGGTCAGTGCCAGAACAAAGATGCTACATGGTACGAAGTTCAATCCTGGATAAGCATATTTAAACCAGTTCACCTACTCTATTTCTTTTCAATTCATTCTAAACGGATCATACATAGTTAAAATAAAATCATCGTTAGACTCGTCAATGGATTTAAAACTGTTCTGCTCATTCACCCTCCAATCGCTGGCTACCCATACCCATTCCGGAAGCCACTGTTAGCCCGTTTGTAAAAAAGCCGAAACAACAATCGGTATAAATGTTAAACTCCCTATTAATTTGTGCGTTTATCAATCTTATTCTTTATTTTCGGCTGCATTTTACATTAACGCGACTTTAATAACTATTCAATAAAACAAATGAATTACTCAAAAATCAACAACCTTACTGGCTGGCTTTGCTTTCTGATTGCGACGATAACGTATGTATTGACGTTGGAACCTTCAGTAAGCTTCTGGGATTGCGGTGAGTTTATTGCTTCCGCATTTAAGATGCAGGTCGTGCATCAGCCCGGAGCCCCACTATTTTTAATGATCCAGCGCTTCTTCTCGCTACTTGCCTTTGGTGATGTCACAAAGATCGCCTACTTCATGAACGTAGGTTCAGCCATTGCCAGTGCTGCCACGATATTGTTCCTATTCTGGACCATCACGGCATTCGCTAAAAAAATGCTGGTGAAAGAAAATGAAACGGTAAGCACGTCTAATATGATCTCCATCATGGGCGCTGGTGTTGTTGGTGCACTTGCATACACCTTCTCCGACAGCTTCTGGTTTTCAGCAGTAGAATCTGAGGTATACGCACTATCCTCTCTCTTTACAGCCATCGTATTTTGGGGCATCATGAAATGGGAAGCCAATGCAAATGAACCCCGCGCCGACCGCTGGCTGCTTTTCATTGCCTACATCATGGGACTTTCCATCGGTATCCACTTACTGAACTTGTTGACCATTCCGGCAATTGCCTTTGTATATTATTTCAAAAAGACAGCTAAAACGACTACCTCAGGCATTTTCAAAACTGCCATTGTAGGTGTCCTGATTCTGGCTGTGATTCAGTACGGAATCATCCAGTACCTGGTTTCCTTCGGAGCTTACTTCGATCTTTTCTTTGTCAACACTCTTGGCATGGGATTCGGATCGGGAGTGATCTTCTTCGCCATCCTGCTCGTAGGTGGACTGATATGGGGCATCCGTTATTCTATTAAACATCAGAAAAAAATATTGAACCTGGCCTTGTTGTCGACCGTACTGATCATCTTCGGATACGGTTCTTTTGCCATGATCATCATTCGGGCAAAAGCGAATCCAAACCTGAACAACAGTAATCCTGACAATGCATTCTCATTCCTGGGCTACCTGAACAGGGAACAATACGGTGATCGCCCATTGCTGTTCGGACCAAACTAAAACTCTGAAAAAGTGAACCTGAAACAAGGA
>Ga0157373_10002249_pt1 | contig 14622 bp, 14 predicted proteins | sample C65metaG_FD_113460 | JGI IMG/M metagenome (GOLD analysis project Ga0157373, IMG submission 113460) | Corn rhizosphere microbial communities from Kellogg Biological Station, Michigan, USA - C6-5 metaG | ecosystem: Host-associated > Plants > Roots > Rhizosphere > Soil | place: USA: Michigan... | reverse complement strand
CGCGGCTGGCAGGGTCAAGCGCGTAGATCGCCCGTTGGCCCAGCACCATGTTCATCTGCACGGCAAAGTCCAGCAGCACGCCAGTGAGCGCCAGGCCGATCACGCTGTAGCCCGGTTCAGTCAGCCCCAGCACGAAGGCGACGGGCGCCAGAACCATTGCCATCCACGAGGCGCGGCGGGTGTGCCCGGCATCGGCCAGACGCCCGGCCATGGGCGCTGCAATGGCCCCGATGGCGCCGACCAGCGCAAAGATCGCGATCTGGCTCTGAGACAAACCATGATGACGCGCCAGCTCCACCGGTGCAGCGGTCCAGAACAGGCTGAACGCCGCGAACAGCAGCCCCTGATACAACGCCCGCTGACGCAGCACCGGGTGTTTGCGCAGCAGCGTCAGCAGGGATTTGAGCAGTTGCCCGTAGGTGGCCTTATGATCCGGCACCCGACGTGGAATGGTCAGCGCCAGCACAGTAATGATCGCCAGCATCAGCACCGCGGCGTAGATGAACACCGCGCGCCAGCCGAAGTGATCGGCGATCAGGCTCGACAGTGGCCGCGCCAGCAAAATGCCCAACAGCAGCCCGCTCATGATGTTGCCCACCACCTGACCGCGCGAGTGTTCAGGCGCCAGGTGCGCGGCCAGCGGGATGAGCATCTGCACGGCCACCGAGCTAAAGCCGATCAGCAGCGACACCAGCAGAAAGCCTTGCGCGTGCTGCAAAGTCGCCGCTGCCAACAGGCTGCCTGCGGCGACCACGGCTGTAGCGATCATCAGTCGGCGGTTTTCTATCAGGTCCGACAGCGGCACCAGAAACAACAGGCCCAGCGCGTAGCCGATCTGGGTCAGGGACACGATCAGGCTGGCGCTGCCGCTGGCCAGGCCCAGGTCCGGCGCGATGAGTTCGACGATAGGTTGGGCGTAGTAGAGGTTGGCGACGATGGCGCCGCAGCAAAACGCGAACAGCAGCACCATGGCGCGGGTCAGCCCCGGTGCCGATGCCTGTAGCGTGGAAGTCAGGGGTGTGTTCATGTCAGTTCGCTCATGTCGGTGAAACGAGGCAGGCCAGGACGACCCGTTCATGGCGACGACGTTAAGGCAGGCCGTGCCTGCGCAGTAGGGGAGCGCCACGCAAAAGGCCGTTGCGTACAACGCAATGGCCGACGCGCTTTATCTGTCATTAAACTCGGCCACTGTCATGTAGTTGATGGCGCTATTGGGGGGTTGCCAAGTGCCATCATCCGACTCAATTACCAGAGGGTAACTACCCCTACAGGTAATATCGGTTAATGCTTTTTACTGATTAGATGAACTCTGATTAAAAATGGGTCAGCTGCATTGAACGCGTTCGTACGGTTTAGCCGGTGAACACTTTCGATGTCATCAGGGCGTGCGAATCCACTCTAAGGACTGCGTGAATACGATGATAAGTCTAGGTCAGGCTACCGTTTCCCTGGAACTCAGGGATGTTTTCAAAGACGGCGTTGCCCTGCGCATTGGCACTCGTGCATTCGATATTCTCGAGCTGCTTATTCGCCATCAGGGCCACCTGGTGAGCAAAGAGCAGATCCTTCAGTGTGTCTGGCCAGACACGGTCGTCGAAGAAAACAACCTGCAGGTGCACATCTCCGGATTGCGCAAGGCGCTGGGCAGTGATCGCGACCTGATCCGCACCATCCCCGGACGCGGCTACATGCTGCTGGGCGGTGAGGGCACAGCGCACGACGCAGGCCTTCACGATGACGCCGCCACCCTGCAACTGTTGCGCGCCGTGGGTGGCAATCGCCTGCCAGCGGCCATCGATCTGGTGGGGCGCTGCGCCTTGCTTGATGAAGTCAATGCCGCCCTTGCCGATGTTCATGCGCTGATTACCCTGATCGGCCCCGGCGGCGTGGGCAAGACCAGCCTTGCCGTGGCGCTGGGGCAGCAGCGCCTGGAGCGAGGCGAAACCCCGGTGTACTTCGTGCCGCTGGCCCAGGTCGCCAGCGCCGAGCGTCTGCCCGAAGCCCTGGCGGTTGCGCTGGGCGTGGAGGCTGGCGGGCCCCAGGCACTGATCCAACACCTGATCGAACACCCCGGCCTGATCATTCTCGACAACTGCGAACACCTGATCGATCAGGTGGCGGGCGTCGTCGAGCAACTGCTGCAAGGCGTCGCCGGCGTCCGCATTCTCGCCACCAGCCGTGAGCCTTTGCGCATTGCCGGCGAGCGCAGCCTGCAGGTCCCGCCACTGGCGGTGACAGGCGCCGATGCCTCGCGTCAGAGCATTCTTGAAACCGCCTCGGCGCAGCTGTTTTTGCGACACTGGCGGGCGCTGGATTGCCACATGGCCAACGTCCCCGACCCTGAACTGGACGACTACAGCATCGAACTGGTCGGTGAAGTCTGTCGGCGTCTGGACGGCATGCCGCTGGCACTGGAAATGGCGGCAGCGAGGGCCTGCGCGCTGGGTCTGTATCAGCTGGTCGAAAGCCTCGATGAAAGCCTGCACCTGTTGGCTGCCAGCCTGCGCACGGCCCCGGCCCGCCAGCAAACCCTGCACGCATCGCTGGCCTGGAGTTATCGCCTGCTGAGTCAGGACGAGCGCGCGGTGCTGCGGCTGTTGGCCGATCTGGAGGGCCAGTTCACCCTGGAACAGGCCTGCCACGCGCTGCAATGCGCGACGCTGGCCCGCTCCTGCATCATGGATTGCATGGTCCGTCTGGCCACCAAGTCGCTGCTGATGGTGTCGGCCCAGGGGCCGTTCCGCTTTTACCGCATGCCGGCCGCGACCCGCGCCTGCTTGCGGGTGGTGCAGTCGCAAGAAATTACCGGCGAAACCCTCAGGCTCGACCCGCGCTACAGCTACCCGGCACACATGCTGGCGCCAGCGTCCGACTTCGGGGCTGTGCCCGTCAGTCCCGGCGGGTATCATGCCCGACATCAGAGAGTGCTGGCGGTCAGCCGCTAAACGACGGAAGTGTGTATGAGAGTGACCCCCAGGGTGTATGTGGTGGATGACGATGCCGCCATCCGGACCGCGCTGCAGCGTCTGCTGAGCTCGGAAGACATTGCCTGCAACGTATTTGAAAGCGCCGAAGCGTTTCTGGCGCAAACGCTGGAATCCGCACCGACCTGCCTGCTGCTCGACGTCAATCTGGCCCAGGGCACCGGCTTCGACCTGCAGGACGAACTGCAGTCTCGCGGCCAGCATTTCCCGATCATCTTCATGACCGGTTACGGCACCATCGCCATGTCGGTCAAGGCCATCAAGGCCGGTGCCCATGAGTTCCTGACCAAGCCCTTCGAGCCTGAACATCTGCTGGATCTGGTGCGCGAGGCGCTGGCCGCCGATGCCCTCAATCTTGGCGAACGTGGCCTGGTGTGCGACGCCCGTGAGCGCTTCAATCAACTGACGCCGCGGGAGAAACAAGTCATGGCGTTATTGATCACCGGCAAGATGAACAAGCAGATCGCCTCGGAATTGGGCACCAGCGAAGTCACCGCAAAAGTTCATAAAAAGCACGTCATGACAAAGATGAATGCGCGCAATGTCATCGAACTATTGAAGATGCACGAGCGCCTTGGCGAAGTCTCGGAATGAATAACCGCACAAATATCCATGTGCGCAGAATTGAACTTCATATGTCGTGCAACATGCCATTGAGGTCAACTAGGAAGGCAACAAAGTTCAGCTTATGATCCGTGCCGTCGCTGTGGCTGGCGGCCCTCAATTGTGGGGTCATTTTTGCGTTTGGCGCACTCCGGCGGCATCGCGATGCGGCGGCAATCACTTCGAGCGTCGGCAAGGGCATTCATGAGCAGCTTCTCCAATCCTCCAGACGAACCCGCGTTCGCCACCGGGCCCTACGGCCCCGAGTGGTTGCAACAGCTCGTCTGGACCCTGCTGCTGGTGGATGGCGAGCTGACCCATTACCGGGTGACGTTAAAGCAGCACAAGGATCGACACTGGCGCGTGGTCAGGGCCGCGCGCCGGGCAGGGGAGAACGTCACCCGACGCCTCGAACACGAGTTCTCGCTGGCCGAGCGCCTGGCGCCGCAGTGGGCGCTGCAGCCGCTGGCGCTGTTGTCTTCCGACGACGGCCCGCTGCTGGTGCTGACCGATCCCGGTGGCCAGTCGCTGTATGAGCTGGACGACCAGCCGTTTTCCATCGAACGCTTCCTGCATCTGGCCACCGGCGCCGCTGCTGCCCTGACCGAAGCCCATGCCCACGGCCTGCTGCACCGCGACATCAAGCCGTGCAATCTGGTGGAAGGCAGCGACGGCGTGGTGCGCTTGAGTGGCTTCGGCCTGAGCGTCGAGGCGCACCCGTGCGGGCATTTGCCGGTGTCGGATTCGATCTGCGGCACACTGGCCTACATGTCCCCCGAGCAGGCGCGCAGGGTCGAGCGTCGCGCCGATCAGCGCAGTGATCTGTATTCCCTCGGCATGACCTTTTACGAATGGCTGGCCGGCCATTTGCCGTTCGAGGCCCGTGACCCGGTGGAGTGGGTGTACTGCCACGTGGCGCGCCAGCCGCCTGCGTTGAGCCTGACGCGCGGGGACATTCCGCCGGCGCTCTCGCAGCTGGTGCACAAGCTCATCGCCAAGAACCCCGACGATCGCTACCAGACCGCCGCCAGCCTGCTGGCCGATCTGCGTTCCTGTCACTGCCAGTGGCAGCACCTGCGCGACATCCCCGAGCTGGCGATGGATCGCTCGGACCTGCGCGACACGGCGTATCGTCACGCGCTGATGGCCCAGGCGCGCTCGCGTGAAACGATTCTGGCCTCGCGCACTTCGATCACCATCCCCGGCGGTCAGGACACGCTGGATTTGTCATCGGTGATGAAAGCCGCCCAGGCCCTGAACGAGGAGACCGATCAGGACCGCCTGATCGAGCTACTGCTAGACACCACCATGATGCACGCCGGTGCCGAGCGCGCCTTGTTGATGCTGGTCAAGAACGACGCGCCGCTGATCTGCGCCATCGGTCATGTCTGCGATGAGGGCCTGCGTATCGAGCTGACCGATCAGGTGCCCAGCGTGCAGCTGTTGCCTTTGTCGATTCTGTATCGGGTGATGCGCACTCAGCAGCGGCTGATCCTCGATGATGTCAGCGCCGACCCGTATTTCGGTGACGATGAGTACATCAACCAACACCCGGTGCGCTCGGCGCTGTGCCTGCCGTTGCTCAAGCAGCGCCAGGTGATCGGCGTGCTGTACCTGGAAAACAATCTGGCGCCGGGGGTGTTCACGGCCAGTCGTTCCGGCGTGCTGGAGCTGCTGGCCGGGCAGGCGGCGGTCTCGCTGGAGACCGCCCGTTTGCGCCATGAGCTGATGGAAGAAAACGCCCGCCGGCAGGACATCGAAACCGCGCTGCGCACAGCCCGGGCCAAGCTGGCGCAGGTGTCGCAGGTCACGGTGATGGGCGAGCTGGCGGCGTCCATCGCCCATGAAATCAACCAGCCGTTGGCGTCCATGGTCTCCAATGCTGCCGCCAGCCTGCGCTGGCTCAGTCGTGAAACGCCGCGCATCGACGAGGCGTTGTCCGGGTTGCGCGACATCGTTCAGGACGGCAAGCGCGCCGGGGACATCGTCAACGCCCTGCAATCGTTGGCGCGGCAGGGCGCGCAACAGCGCAGGCGTCTGTTGATCAACGACGTGATTCGTCATGTGGTGGCGCTGACCCTGGTCGAGGTCGAGCAGCAACGGGTCCTGATGACCACGCACCTGACCCGCTCGCCGCTGCAGGTCAGCGGCTCGAGCGTGCAGTTGCAGCAGGTGGTGCTGAACCTGATCCTCAACGCGCTGGACGCCATGAGCCCCGGGGACCACGTGCTGCGCAGGCTGTCGATCACCAGCGAAGCCGTGGGCAATGAGTACCTGGTGGTGAGCGTCGAAGACACCGGCCCCGGCATCGATTCCGAAAATCTGGACAAGGTGTTCAATGCCTTTTTCACCACCAAGGACAAGGGCATGGGCATGGGCCTGGCGATCTGCCGCACAATCATCCATGCCCACGGCGGCCGTCTGTACGCGATGCCCGCGCGTTACGGCGGCGCCACCTTCGTGTTCACGCTGCCGGCGGTGGTGTAGGCGTCGGCGAGTAAGGCCAGGTCGAGATCAACAGCTGCTCGCAGAATCCGCCCGCGTTCATGTGGTGCTCATGAAACGACAGCACGTCGGCGTTGATGGTGCCCAGGGTGCTCTGCGGCCGATGCAATTGCCCCGACGCCAGGGTGTGCAAAAACTTGATCTTGAAGCCGGGCTCCCGAGGAAACGCGCTGAGCACTCGCGCCAAAACGCCGGGGCAGAATGCCTGGCAGTGTGTGCCGAGCAGGTCGGTTTCCACGGCGGCAGCGAGCAGGGCGGTCAATGCCGGTTTGCAGTGGGGAATACCGGGGGTGGTGTGCAGGGCGACCGCGTCCCAGACTTCGGCGATGTCCGCCCGCGAGCGACCGTAGCCGCGCAGAAACTGCGCTGCCGCATCGGCACTGTCGACCTCGAAGCGCTGCTGCGAATCGCGATAGAGAGGGGTCACGCCGATGCGCAGAAACAGCGCGCCGATGTACAGCAGCTCAGGGTCGTAGCGCAGGTCGCGGCTTTGCCCCAACAGGCAGGCGAACACAAAGGTGCGCAGGGCTGAATCGAACATCAGCCCGGATTGGGTCTCGCGCATCAACTCGGTCGCCGCGCGTGCCATCGCGCTTTCCGGGATCGAGATTCCAGCAACGTATCGGGTGGTCACTGGCATCCCTCACAGCGAACCGGGCTTCACAGGCTGATGATGTTAGGCCTGTTCATCGGTGACGTCCTTGCGTGGCACCTTAAATGTTCTTAAAGCGTCTGGGTCGGGCTTTGCGGCGTCACGAGCTTATTAACCATTCAGAACATTTAATACCCTGAGAAGGACTTTAAGGCAGGGCCCCAGCAGACTCCACAGACCGCCCCCTGTGATCTGGAGAGCCCGGAATGAACGCAATCAACCCGTCCCTGTTTCGCTCGCTGCTGGCGTCCATTCGTGCGTTGCCCGGCAGCGAACAGATCGTGCTTGAACAGATGGTGCGCGAGCTGTCGTCACGCCTGTCTTCGGACAACGAGCCTGAGCAGATCGAGACTCCGACCGAAAAGGTTGCGCTGTCGCCCTGGCAGGAACGGCGCGCCAAGGAGCTGATGTCCAGCCAGATGGACAAGGGCCTGTCGATTGCCCAGGTGGCCAGTGAGTGCTCGTTGTCGCGCAGCCATTTTTCCCGCGCCTTCAAGAAGAACACCGGCCTGTCGCCCCGGGACTGGTACCTGCAGATGCGTCTGGACAAGGCCAAGGGGTTGCTCAGCGAGTCGGGGCTGACCATTTCCCAGATCAGCCTGGATTGCGGTTTTGCCGATCAGTCGCATTTCACCCGCGTGTTCACCCGCGTGATCGGCGTCACGCCATTCAACTGGCGCCGCTCGATGGTCCCCGCGCTGGCCCGTTGCGCAGGGTAAGTCTGCCGGGGGTGCATTGACGTCGATAGCGCAGCACAAGGGTTCAATTCTCAGCGGGATTTGTGGTGTATACCTGCGCAGGTATATTGACCCAGGCCGTCCTGCCCGTGCCTGGACCGCGCACCGAATTTACCCACGCCAATCCGGAACCGATCCATGAATCGCAATGACCTGCGCCGAGTCGACATGAACCTTTTGGTGATTTTTGAAGCGTTGATGTTCGAACGGAATCTGACACGGGTCGCCGAGAAGCTATTCATGGGCCAGCCGGCCATCAGCGCGGCGCTGGCGCGTCTGCGCGACCTGTTCGACGACCCGCTGCTGCTGCGCAACGGCCGCGCCATGGAGCCGACGGCACGCGCGCTGGACATCCTGCGGGAGCTTCAGCCGGCGCTGGACACCATTTCCGGGGCCGTGAGCCGGGCCAAGGAATTCGACCCGGCCACCAGTTGCGACGTGTTCCGCATCGGCCTGTCCGACGATGCCGAGTTTGGTCTGTTCCCGCCGTTGCTCAGCCGCCTGCGTGAAGAGGCGCCGGGCATCATCGTCGTGGTGCGCCGTGCCAATTACCTGCTGATGCCCTCTTTGCTGGCGTCGGGGGAAATCTCCGTGGGTATCAGCTACACCACCGAACTGCCCGCCAACGCCAAGCGCAAGAAGCTGCGCGACATTACGGTGAAAGTGCTGCGCGGCGACAAGCGTCCGGGCGAGCTGACGCTGGACGATTACTGCGAGCGGCCGCACACCATGGTGTCGTTCTCGGGCGACCTGAGCGGCAACATCGACCTGGACCTGGCCAAGGTCGGCCGGGCGCGAAGGGTGGTGGTGGCGGTGCCGCAGTTCAGTGGCTTGCGTGCGCTGTTGGCAGGCACCGAGTTGATCGCGACCGTTCCGGATTACGCCGCCTGCGCGCTGGTGGAAGGCTGCGCCCTGCGCGCCGAAGACCCACCATTCCCGATCCAGCCAGCGGAGCTGTCGATGGTCTGGAGCGGCGTCCACGACAACGACCCGGCCGAGCGCTGGTTGCGTTCGCGCATCACCGAATTCATGTCCCAGGAAACACGGCCAATGCCGTGAGGGGGCTGTACTGCCGACTCTGTGAACGCGGCCCCCTGTAGCAGCCCGGCTTGCCGGCGGTGGCGTGCGAGAAATCGCTACCGCCGGCAAGCCGGACTGCTACAGGGCGCGCGGCAGAAGTCGAGATGGGAGCCGGAACCGGCGCAGACGCTCAATCAATCCTCCTCAATCCGAATCACCTCGTCGGTCACCTCTTCCAGCTGCCTCACCACCTGATAGACATGCGCCACCGCCAGCAAGGTCGGGCGGGGGATGTATTTTCCGGGTTTGACCTTGTACAGCGTGCGCGCCAGCCAGATGCCTTGCACCACCGGGATGCCGGCTTTCTTCGCTCGGGCGATGAGGGCCAGGGCGTCGTCGTCTTCGCCTTTGCAGTGGATCTGCGGCAGCGGCGTCTGCCCCGGCCGGTAGTACAGCGCCACGGCGTAGTGGGTCGGGTTGACCACCAGCATGTCGGCGTCTTCCACGGGTTTGGGCGGCGCAGTGGGGGCCTGATTCAACAGTTCGTGGGCCAGTTGCCGACGATGCCCTTTGACGTGAGGGTCGCCCTCGGACTGCTTGTATTCCTTCTTGATGTCCTCGTGGCTCATGCGCAGCTTCTTGGCGTGGAAGTATTTCTGCAGGGCGAAATCCACCAGGCCGATCACCAGCAACAGGCCCAGGGTGGCGCGCAGGATGTGCCGAAACAGCTGCAACAGCGAATGCCAATAGGTGGTCAGGTCGGTGTTGGAGAGCAGAATCAGTGCCCCCAATGACGGCTTGACCGCCACGTACAGGGTCGCCGCGATCGCAACGGCCTTGAGCACGCTGAGCAGCAGGGTGGTCAGGCTCTGGGCCGAGAACATCTGCTTGGCGTGGGCAAAGGGGTTGAGCTTGTTGATGTCGATCTTCAGCGCCTTGGGCGCGAACAGAAAGCCGATCTGCGCCCAACTGCCCACCAGACGCATGAGCATGGCCATGCCGACGCTGCAGAGGATGAAGCCGACCAGCACGCTCAAGCCTTCGCTGGCGACCTGCTCGATGGTATGCATGTAAGGCTTGCCAATGCCGCTGAACGACAGCGACAACAGGTGCAGCAGGCGCTCGACGCTTTCATCGGCCAGGCCCAGGGTGATCTCGCTGACCACCAGCAGCACCAGCAGTTTGCTCAGGTCCTGACTCTGCCCGACCTGGCCTTTCTCTCGGGCGTCGCGCAGCTGTTTGGGCGTGGCCTTTTCTGTTTTTTCGCTCATGGGGCTTTTTCTTCGCTCACGGCTGCGGCACCAGTTGCGTCAGCAGGTGCTTGAGGTCGGCCAGTTGCAGAATCTGGCCGTTGCCCAGCTCCAGCAGGGTCGGCAAATAAATCAGCAGAAAGGCAATGCCCGCCATGCTTTTGGCCGGCATCGCCAGAATCGACACGTTCAGTTGCTGGGCGTACAGCCCGATGATCGCCAGTGCCGCCTCGATCAACAGCAGCAGGCCAATGAACGGCGCGGCGTAGAGCATCATGTGTTGCAGGGTCTGGTTGAGCTGTTCGAGGAAGACGTTCAAGCCATCGACGGTCATGCCCGGCACCCAGGCGGTCGGCGGCCAGATCTGGTAGCTGTCCCAGATCACCTGGGTGATCAGCGACAGGCCGCCGGAGAGGATCACCAGCATGATCAGCGTCTCCTGAAACAGCTCGCCCAACGGCGTCGCATCGGGGCCCAGCGCCGGGTTGAGTTGCCCGCCGCTTAACGCACCGCGCTGGCTGTCGAGCAGGGCGCCCACCGAGGCGAACATCCAGAACGGCGCGTACAGCAACAGCCCCAGCAGCGTGCCGAGCACGGCCTCCTTGAGCAGCAGCGCGCCGATGGAAAACCAGTCGTTCTCAAACGACGACAGCGCGCGGCTGATGGCTGGCGCCGGCACCATCGACACCACCAGCACCACGGCATAACGCAGCGGGCCCTTGAGGTATTTGAAGCAGAACGCCGGGACCAGAATCATGCACGGCAGCAGTCGTGCCGCCGCCAGGCCCATGCCCAGCATCAGTTCGAACAGGCTTTGCGCGTCGAAGGGCATCTAGTGCATGCCCCCGGAGCGGGCGATCAGGTCGAACGACATGTTGATGAACTGGATCAACTCCACGCCGATCCAGCGCCCGGTCATGGCCAGGGTCAGGCCGACCGCGGCCAGCTTGATGCCGAAGGGCAGGGTCTGGTCCTGAACCTGCATCAGGGCCTGCACCAGCGAGGTGATCACCCCCACCAGCACGGCCACGCCCAGAGGCGGCGCGGTAAGGATCACCACCAGAAACATGCCTTGCTTGAACAACGCCAGCGCTTCCATGACCGCCTCACATATACGAATAGAAGAGGCTGTCGAGCAGGCGCGTCCAGCCTTGCACCAGGACGAACAGCAAGAGTTTGAGCGGCAGGGAAATGGTCATCGGCGAGACCATCTGCATGCCCAGCGCCAGCAGCAGGTTGGAGACGATCAGGTCGATGACGATGAACGGGATGTAGATCAGAAAACCAATCTGAAACCCGGCCTGCAGCTCCGACAGCACAAAGGCCGGCACCGCCAGCAGCAGGTCGTCCTTGGTCGCCTGGTCGGCCATGTCCTTGGGCCACATGCGCTGGGTGTTTTCCAGCAGGTGGGCGCTGACATCGGGGTCAGTGTTGCGGGTCATGAAGCGCTGCAACGGTTCGATGATGGTATTGGCGCTGGCCTGCAGCTTGTCGGTGCTGCCCATTTCCAGCGGGTGTTCGTGGACCCGCTGCTGGATTTCGTGAGCCACCGGGGCCATGACAAACATGGTCGCCGCCAGGGCGATGCCGTACATCGCCATGTTCGGCGGCACCTGTTGCACGCCGATGGCGTTGCGGGTGATCAGCAGGGTCATGGCGATTTTCAGGAACGCCGTGCAGACGATCAGCAGAAACGGAATCAACGACAGGGCGCCAAGAAACAGCGCCAGCAGCACCGGGTTCATGCCGTCCATGATCATGCGGGCGACGCCATGCGGGTGATTTGCAGGCCCAGGCGGCCATCGACATCGACCAGCTCACCTTCGGCCACCACTCGCTCGCCGTGACACAAGGTGGCGAACCCCGGGGTGATGCCGCTGACTTGCAAAACCGTGCCGGCTGCGACCCGACGCAGGTCGCCCAGGGTCAGGTTGAGGCTGCCGCAACGCAGGGTCAGGGCCATGGGCAGTTGATCGAGGGGGTCGAGTGTCTGCGGTTCTGATTGGGCCTGCTCGTATTCAGCCTGCTCAAATTCCGCCGAGGCATCGTTTTGCGAGGGCCACCCGGGCTCATCTTCCTCGTGGTTCAGCGGTTGCTCGTGGTCCTCTTCATAGCCTTGCGACGGCTCGAACTCATCGTCTGCCGAGGTCTCCAGCTCTTCGTCGTAGAGCGCTTCATTGGTCATGTTCCCGTGCTTCCTCGTGGCTGAGCCGTACGTACAGCTGTCGGTCGTGACTGTCGGTTTGCACTGCCCATTGCCGCGCGCCCAGTTGCAGGCGGCCGTTGCCGTGGCTGTCGAAGTAACAGAGCGTCGGCAGCAGCACGTCGCCCGGTTGCAGCGAGGCCAGTTGCGCGAGGCTCAACGACAGCTCGCCCAGTTCCAGCGGCGTGTCGATCGGCCATTGCTCATCGAGGTCCAGGCGATGGGCGACCCAGCCCGGAGCGTCCAGCAACCTCAGCAACACCTCGGCCTCGGCTCGGATGAAGCCCTGCAGCACCTGATCACCCAGACGCAGCGTCAGCCGGCAGCTCAGCACAGCCCCATCATCGACAGCCGACAATGCAGTGATATCGCTGAGTGGTTCGAGGGGCGAAAGCAGTTCCCCAAACACCGGGCTGAATCGCTGATTGAGCACCTGCCAGTACCAGGGTTGGTGCTCGCCGGCGAGGGTGACGGGCAGATCGCCGAGCAGGCTGAGCAAGGCTTCGGCATCGCTCAACCCGAACACGCCAATGGCGCTGCTGAAGCCATGAACACGAGGCTGAATGGCGTTGCTGTCGAGCAGCGGGCGCAGGGTCAGTTCGCCTTGCAAGCCTTGAGCGCTGAAGGCCAGGCTCGCCCCCGCGCCCAGGCGCCGACTGAACTGCGCCGCTGTCGCGCCGACCTTGCGCAAGCTCAGCGCGCTCATGCTGGCAGCGCCTCATGAAAGGTCAGGTCGAGGTCGTGCCCCAGCGCGTCTGCCAGGGCGCTTTCGCAGGCCCGCTGGTGAGGTTGCAGGCGCTTGAGCACGCCTCGGCGGGCGAAGGCCAGTTCGATGTTCCACTGGTTGTCACGCTTGTTGGCGTTGACCTGCACCTTGCCCAGATTCGGCATCAGCAACGTCACGCTGAAAGGGCCGTCAGGCTGCGTGGGCAGGCGCTCGGCCAGTTCGTCAATCAGTTGCGTGGGCACCCCTTCACTGGGTGGCAACAGGTTCAAACCGCTGCCGCCAAAACCTGAGTGATCGGGTTCTTCGCTCACCGGCGCCATCAGCAGCTGCGAGAAAAACAGCCCATCGGCGTTCAGGGCCTCGGTTTGTGTGGGTTGGTTCCATGAGGCGCGCAGGCGGTCCAGATCCAGTTTGCGCGGGGTGCCGAGGCTTGGGCGATTGTCATTGGGGGCTGAGGCTTCTTGTGGGGCAGGTCGCGGTTGTGGGCGGGGCGGGGTTTTGATCGGCGTGTTCATGGGCAATCAACCTTGTTCATTGAGGGCTTCGGCCAGGCAGGCCAGTTTTTCAACGGCGCGCTGGGAGGCTTTGGCGGCGTCGCGGGCCTGCTCCAGGCGTTGCTGCTGTTGATCGATGCCGAGCCGCTGCTGCTCGACGTCCTGGCGGATATAGGCGAGCCGGTCGAGCATGCGGTTTTCCTTTTCATGCCAGCGGTCGAGGTCGTTCAGGGCCATGCTTTTATTGAGGTTGGCTTCGCTAAGCAGCTGCCGCCGCTCACGCTGATTGACCCGCTCCTGAGTCAGGGCCTCGCGGGTTTCCTGCAAGTGCACCTGCATGTCCTCCAGCGCCTGCTGCGCCTTGCGCTGCGCCCGTTCGGCACTGGCCTGACGGTGCTGACGCAGGGGCGTGAGCACGCTGATGACCTGTTCCATGGCCAGGCGTTGTGGGTCGGTTTCGAGTTCTTCTTCCATGGCGCGGGCCTCTTGTTCAATGTCGACGCCGAACCCCGTAGGAGACGTCGCAGGTTCGACGGCAGCGATGGGTTCCCCCCTGAGGAAACTGACACGCCCACTTACCTGTGGGAGCGAATTCATTCGCGATGCGGTGTTTCAGGCCATGAATATGTGTCGCCTATACCTGCCCCTCGCGAATGAATTCGCTCCTACAGGTTTTGCGCACGTCCGGCAACGTCGCAGCTACCCTCACTCCGGCAACTGCGACGTCAGTTGCATCAACGCCTCCAGGGTCGTCTGCAGCGGCACCGGCTCGCGCAGGTCCTGGCGCAGGAACGCGTTGATTGGCTCGTTCAGCTGCACCGCGCAGTCGGTCACGGGATCGCCGCCGGGCTGGTATTCGCCCAGGCGCAGCAGCATTTCCACCTGCTTGTAAGCCGCCATCAAGCGGCGCAAGCGATTGTTGGCCTGCTGGTGTTCGCGGCCGGTGACGTTGCTGAGAATCCGGCTGATGCTGGCCTGCACGTCGATGGCCGGGTAGTGCCCGCGTTCGGCCAGTTTGCGCGACAGCACGATGTGGCCGTCGAGCAGCGAGCGCACTTCATCGGCGACGGGGTCGTTCATCGAGTCCTGTTCGATCAGCACGGTGTAGAGCGCGGTGATCGAACCGGTTTCGCTCATCCCGGCGCGTTCCACCAGACGCGGCAGCAGGGTGTACACCGAAGGCGGCAGGCCACCGCGCCCCAAGGGCTCGCCTGCGGCGATGCCGATCTCGCGCTGGGCCCGGGCAAAACGGGTCAGAGAATCCAGCAGCAACAGCACTTTCATGCCCCGTTCGCGATAGGCCTCGGCAATGGCGGTGGCGGTAAACGCCGCGCGGGCGCGTTCCATGCTGGAGCGATCAGACGTGGCACAAACCAGCACCGAGCGGCTGCGCAAAGTCGCGTCCAGTTCGTGATCGAGAAACTCGCGCAGCTCCCGGCCCCGCTCG
>Ga0157373_10002247_pt1 | contig 14628 bp, 11 predicted proteins | sample C65metaG_FD_113460 | JGI IMG/M metagenome (GOLD analysis project Ga0157373, IMG submission 113460) | Corn rhizosphere microbial communities from Kellogg Biological Station, Michigan, USA - C6-5 metaG | ecosystem: Host-associated > Plants > Roots > Rhizosphere > Soil | place: USA: Michigan... | reverse complement strand
CCGTTTTGTACAATCAGTGTCTCGATTTTTTCGGGAGCTTTGGAGGCTATTCTCCATCCTACAGGAGCGCCATAATCCATGAGATATAAACTATACTTTGATATTTGCAGTGTAGCTAACAGCTTTTCAATGATGTCTGCATAGTTATCAAAAGTATAAGCGAAATCTGCGATAGGTGGCTGTTCGCTTCTGCCGTAGCCCGGATAGTCTGCCGCTATCAAATGATATTTGTCCGAAAGGCTGCTGATGAGATTCCTGAACATAAAAGATGATGCAGGATAACCATGCAGCAGTACGAGTGTTGGTGCATCTTTGGGACCTGCTTCGCGGTAAAAGATGTTCAGTCCGTTGATTTCAGCGAAATGATAGGTTGTTTGATTTTTCATGTTTTTAGGGATTAAGATTATTGATGCCCATTTGGAGCAATTTTATCCTTCAAAACTAGCCTATGAAATTGAATATCAATTGGTTTGCCTGATCACCCGGATGATAGGTTTTATCAGAAATCTGATAGTATGATCCTGGCCGCAGATAAGCGGGATTTGCGGAGGATTTTATGAGATTTTATAGTTATTACCATAATAATAGGTCTTATGATCAAACAAATCATCAGATAAATAACTCCTGCTAAAATTGCATCGTTTTAGCAAAATGTGACATGATGTGTCCGTAATATCCCCGGTTTAACAAACAGGACAGGAGTATTCCAAATTGCTCTTTTCTGCCCAAAACTACTAAAGTTAGCCTTTATTCCCACTCCAAAAAATGACAATTTATAACCATTTTTCGGGAATACTATCTTGTTTAGTTTCGTTCTACGATGCCGCAAAAAACGACATCATACAAGACAGGAATACTCTCTGTGAGCCATGCGGAGAGACCTGTGAAATTTGTAAATGGACTGTTAAACGCGGGTGAAAGCCGAAAAACCCAAAAGAGTAGGCACCAAATAAAAATTTAACTATGAACACTCTAAAATCTACAATGCTGCTTTTAGGAGCCATGTTTTTCACTGTTACGGCTTTCGGACAGGTATCGCTGAATGTTTCCAAACCATTATCTGAAAGAGATAAAATGGAAGTAACCAATATCCTGAAGTCTTTTGATGCAAGTTCTTATAAAGTAGACATGAAAACTGAAAAAGGAACCTTAATGACCGGCCGCGCAACTGCAAAAGGTTTAGCAGCCGTTGGGCAAAAGAACACTACCCGTCCGGGTACAGGTTCGGTAGCTGCAACCAACACTAATATCAATATCTTTAAAAACGCTGCAGCAGCAACGAACACCAACATCAACATCTTCAAAACAGGTGCGATGAGTAGCAACACTAACATCAACATCTTTGTACAGGGCAACTTCAACAAAGCCCAGCTTAGCCAAATGGATAAGTTATATAATGTGCTGAGCAAATATCAATAGATAACCACATTATCTAAAATTAATCATTGTTTAACAGTCCATTTCAATCCATTGAATAAACCAGTACGCATACTTTTTCTGATTCATTTTGCCTTCGTCATCATTACCGTATCACATATTTACGAACTCATTCACTTTCAGCCTGTAAATTCTCTGATCAACCTCTATTCATCTTACACCTACACCAACAGGAACTTCGGTTTTTTTGCGCCTACCGTGAATGATGATTATGAGTTAAGCCTCCGTGCGTTTAAGGAGAAAGACACCGTAGGTCATCAAGTCGCGCTCCACGCTGCAGACCGTGAAAACCGGATCAGGTTCCTCACCATGTTATGGCATTTCAGTGAGGGAATCAGTATTTCTCAAATGGAGCTGTTTGTAGAATCCTGGGGTTTGTACTGTATGAATACAGACAGTGCCGTCAGCCAGGTGCTGATCTCCGTGTATAAACATGAAGTACCTACAATGGAAGGTTATAGGAGAGGAGAAAGAATTTCAAAAAAACTATATTATCAAACTACGATATATGCCAAATAATCCGGGCAGTCTTTATCAGCGGCTATTTAAGTTTATTGAGGTAGAAAAGCCTACCGATCCCTTATTGTTTTACCGTACAGGTCTGGCCCTGATTTGTATCGGCAAATTTGCAGTCCTGTATCACAATTTTCTGATCTTTTACGGACAGTACGGCCTCATCCAATGGAGCATTTCTAAGGTCAATACCTATCCCTATGCGCCACATATCGGCGATTACAGCATCTTTCTAGGCAGATGCTTTAACCTTTCCCTTGATGATGCTGCCATGCTGGTGATGAAGATATTTTTCTGTTCCAGCCTCTGTCTGTTCTTTGGTTTGTTTACCAGACTGAGCACATTCCTCTGTTTTATGCTCCATCTTGCCTTTATCAATACCGGCAGCGGGATTATTTACGGAGTGGAAGTGTTTACCCAGCTCGCCCTTTTCTACGCTTTGTTTTTTCCCTTAAACACCACGTATTCTGCGGATATGGTGCTTGGCCTGAGCAAGTACAAAAAAGAATCTGTTGGCGCAGGAATCGCTATCCGTCTCGTACAATTCCAGATGTGCCTGGTATATCTCTCTTCGGGTATTGAAAAATGTCTCGGTATACAATGGCTGAATGGCGAAGCGATCTGGCGCACCATGATGATGCCGATCTTTAAACACTATGACTTTTCATGGATGGCCGATTACCCCTTTATACCACTCGTCATCGGCCTCTCCGTGCTGATTGTGGAGATCGGATATGTTGTCTTCATGTGGATGAAAAATGTCAGGGTCTGGTGGCTCGGCATGATCATCGCCCTGCATTTAGGTATAGGCTTATTTATGGGCATGTGGTTTTTCGCCCTGGTGATGGTCTTCCTTAGTGTTTTTGCATTTGGCGACGACGTCATAAAGGATACAGGGCTAAACACTTGATGTATTCAGCCCTGTCTGCCCTATGACTTACTTTTTCTTTGGTTTTGGAAATACCTGATTGGTCTTCGCCCACTGTTGCCATAAACCTTCCAGCTCCGCAACTTTAGAAGGATTGGAAGCAGCAAGGTCATTCACTTCAGTCTTATCTTTTGAAAGATCAAACAGATGCCATGTACTATCATTGCTCAATGATACCAGTTTCCAGTTTCCGGAGCGGGCATAGCGGGCGCCAAAGTGTTCGTTAAAAAGCGTATTGTGACCCGTAACAGCCTTCCCTGCAAAAGATGGCGCAAGACTGATACCTGTAGTAGGCAGGATATCTTTTCCTTTATATTGTTTAGGATACTTCGCACCCGCCAGTTCAGCAAATGTAGCCATGAAATCCATCACGTGTCCCACCTGGTTGCTGTATCCTCCTTTTGGAGCAGTAATACCTTTTGGCCAGTACGCAATCATAGGCGTATGTATACCACCTTCAAAAGACTCTGCCTTGGCATATTCGTATGGAGTATTGGCTACATTGGCCCAGATTTTACCGATAGAACTGTAGGTAGTCTGCGGACCCGGCATCGCTTGTTTTTCTGTGGCATAGATGATTGGGGAACCCGTTCTCGTTTCGCTCGGACGGTCGAATCCCGGTCCGTATGCGGCAGCATTTTCAGGACTTGCACCATTATCTGAAAGAAACACAATGATCGTATTATCCAGTTTTCCCGTTTTTTTGAGCGCATCGATGATTCTTCCAATTCCCTGATCCATACGGTCGATCATCGCCGCATGTACGGCCATTGCTTCGGCATCCCAGGCCTGGGTAGGATTATCCTTCCAGCTCGTACCACGATCTGTCGCCGGAGAAAGTTTAGTCGTCAGCGTATCAATCAGCCCCAGCTTAGCCATTCTCTTATATCTCGCTTCCCTGATCGCATCCCAGCCAACCTTATACGTATCCTTGTATTTCGCGATGTCCTCAGGTTTAGCCTGCAGTGGCCAGTGCGGTGCATTTTGCGCTACATACAGAAAAAATGGTTTTTCCGATTTACCCCATCCGTTGATGTAAGCTACAGCGGTATCATTGATTGCATCCGTCTGGTAGTAATCTTTTGGTACTTCTTTGATAGGTTTAGTGCCACTAACCAGGCTAAATGGATCAAAGAAATCCACTACGCCCCAGATTGTACCGAAGAACTGGTCAAAACCGCGGCTTGTTGGGTATTGTGCGATCGGAGAGAAATCACCATAATCCTTGTGGTGGTTTAACCAGGCCAGTTGTTCTTTAGGATCCTTTTGAACAATCGTATTCGATACATGCCATTTTCCTGACATCGCCGTCTGGTATCCTGCGCCTTTCAGCAGCTCCGCGATAGTGATCGTGTTATCGGCCAGTCGGCCAAGGTAGCTTGGTAATTCCTCAGCCTCTGTCATCTTTCCGATTCCTGCCTGCTGGTTATAAAGACCCGTCAGCAAAGAGGCACGGGTAGGGCAGCACCTCGAAGTATTGTAAAACTGTTTGAACCTGACGCCATTTTTGGCAAGGAAGTCCAGGTTAGGCGTATTGATCTCACCACCATAACAACCCGCATCAGAGAAACCCATGTCATCTGCCATGATCAATACGATATTTGGCCGTGGCTTTGCTGCCGGAGGCTGCTCAATAGTTTTACCCGTTTTAAATGCCGAGAAGGACAGCAACAAGATTGCGCCCGCTCCCGTGACAGAAAGAAAAATATTTCTGGTTTTGTTCATTTTGATTGTTCTTTTGTTCTTCATCCAATTCTTATTTTTTCCTATTGAGGGCTTTAATCACCCTGATTTCGTCTTCGCTGAAAGGTGTTTTGTCTGTTCTGTAAATATCATGGAACCACAATTCTGGTTCTTTACCACTGGCGATAGGGGTATCCCATGCAAAAATCGTGTTGGTCTTTCCGGCAACAAACCCCCAGTTGATAGCCCCCACATTTTCATTTTTCAGCATCGGCAGGATCGTCTGGAACAGACTGCCGTTGCGTCGCGCCATGTACTCTGTACAAACTAGCGGGCGTTTATACTGCTGCAATTCTTTGACCCGGTCCAGATGGCGGTCGACATACCCATATTGATGATAAGTGATGATATCAGAATTTTCCAGCTGAACCTTGTTCAGGTTCGCAAATTTATCTTCGAACCTCCATACGCCTGCCGTTAAGGGCTGACTGGGTCTGATGGCCTGAGCCCAGGTAAATACTTGCTTTAACAAACTCAGACTTTTATCTACATAACCCTTGTTTCCGGGTTCATTGTACAGGTCCCACATCGCAATTCGCTGATCATCTTTAAAGGTCGTGATGATATCTTTTACGTAACGTTCCAGCATCTTCAGGCTGTCCGCGTTATTTCTGATATCCGTTCCCGGATCCTGAACCCATCCACTGTTGTGTACTCCCGGTTTCGGAGCAGGTTGTTTTCCCGGGGCATACTGAGGGTTCCAGCAATCATCAAAGAACACCAGAATCGTCTTGATTTTATGCTTATCGGAGATCTGCAAATACTCGTTGACCCTTTTCTTGAATCCCTCTTTATCGGAAGTCCAGGCCACATGATGCAGAAAGACCCGCATCGTGTTAAAGCCCAGTTCCTCTGCCCATCCCAGTTCTTTATCAATTCCTGCCGGATCAAATGTGTCCGCCTGAAACATTTCCAGCTGATTGATCGCCGTTGCGGGCTGGTAATTACATCCCGTCATCCAGGGTTGAGTTTTGTACCACTGTGCTGCCTTTTCTTCGGTCCATCGTTTCTGTGCTATGGCAGAAACAGAAAGAATCAGTGCTGCGAGAAGCAGTAAGGTTTTCTTGTGTTTTATGAAGCTCATATTCAAATATATCGATTTAGTATCCGGTATTTTGTGTACATAATTTATTCGCATCTATTTCCGATTGCGGGATAGGGAAGAGCACCCTGTAGTCTCTGGCATTGCTGATACCTCTGGCTGTGGCGTCAGAAATCAGTTTACCCTGACGGATCAGATCTTCGCGGCGTTTACCCTCTGAAATAAACTCCCATCCACGTTCACGGAGGATCGCATCGCGGAAAGCATCCTTTCCGGAAAGATCTGCAAGCGAAAGCAAGGGGATACCTGCGCGCTGACGAATCTGATTGAGTAGCGCAAGACTCTCAGCGGTCGGTCCCGACAATTCATTCAGAGCCTCTGCACGGGTCAGCAGGATATCTGCGTAACGCAACACAGGAACATCAGTACCGCTGTTGTTGCCCACTGTCGCATTGTCCCAATATTTGAAGCTGCGGGCATTATCACCGGTAGATAGGTCGACAGTCACATTACTCGTATTTACATAGCTGGTCAGAATCAGAGAACGCCTTTTGTCTGTTGCCGCAATCGTATTCGTGAAAGCCGTTCTGAGGCGGTACATCGTCGCGAAGTTTGACATCGAAGACGTGTAGTTGTAGGCTGGGAATTGTGGACTACTTTTATACGCCGGAGGAAGAGCTCCTGCCTGGAACCAGTTACCAAAGGGATCTTCAGGTCTGCATTGCAGCGCCAGTATGATCTCCCTGTTACGCTCATTTTCTACCCGGAACAGTCCGTCGAAAGCAGCAAAGAGCTGATAGTAATTGAGATCAATGATCATCTTTGAGGCATCCGCAGCCTTCTGCCACTGCTTGGTATTCAGATAAAACTTGGCGAGAATCGCATAGGCAATACCCTTGTTGTAGCGGCCGAAGTTTGCCTCCGTTCCCGGTGCAGGTAAATCCGGAAGAGCTGCAGTGATCTCAGTTTCTATAAGGTCCAGCATCTGCTGATTGCTTGCCCTGGCCAGGTTTCCCGTTTGTGTTTCCGGTGTTCTGATCGGTACCGGGCCAAAGTTATTGTACAGGTTTGCATAAGCCTGTGCCCTGATCACACGTGCTTCCGCGAGGTATAACTCTTTATTGGCATCGGTGGTATTTACGGCAGCAATGTTGCCGATTACACTGTTGGCATCACGGATGGCCCTGTAATTTGGAGCCCAGATATCATCAAAAAACGTTGCCGTAGAAGGGTCCCAGGTATAATTGATGATAGTGAGCAGTCCGCCATTTTCGGCTCCGCCAGTATCGAAAGCCACATCGGTACACATTTCAGAGTCGTTGATTACCCAGCGGGAGTTCGTCTGAGTCTGGGATTGTGCGTATGCGCTGTAAAGTACAGATTTGATACCTGCATCGGTAGAGAGTACAGTCTCTGGTGAGAATTCTGAGTTTGGTGAAACTTCAAGCGTTTTTTCACATGAGCTGAAGCTGAGTGCTGCTGCGGAAAGTACCGTTGCTATATATAATTTTTTCATGTCGGATTAAAATTGGAGGTTAACACCTAAGCTATACGTTCTTGAGAGCGGGTAGGAGTTATAGTCTACTTTCAGGATATTGTCGCCCACTGCATTCGCTGCGGGATCAGATCCTGTGTATTTCGTCCAGGTGTGGAGGTTCTGTCCATTGGCGAAGACATTGAGACTGTTGATGAACTTGTTTTTCGGGATCGGCACCCTCACCGAAAGCTGTATCGACTGCAGTCTCAGATAAGATGCATCTTCTACAGTTTTCGTATTTACTTGTCGGGCACCCTGCACATCGCCGGTCACGAAAGATGGGAATTCATTTGTAGGATTGTCCGGCGTCCACCTGTTCAGGTATGGCTCTGCAAGTTTATTTCTTCTTAAATCTACCGGATAAAAAGCATCAACGAGACTGCTATTAAGCAGCTTAGCACCATGTGATCCTTCCAGCAGAACGTTCAGCGATACCGCTTTGTAAGTCAGGCCCGTATTGAACCCATAATAGAAATCAGGCATTGATTTGCCGATGATGCTCCTGTCTCGGGCATCAATAATTTTGTTGCCATCCAGATCGCGGTATTTGATATCTCCTGGACGTACGCCCGCCTGTGCCTGTGAGAAATCATCTCCGGTTTGCCAAACCCCATCGACAGTATATCCATAGTAAGAACCAATAGACTCACCAACTTTGAGGATACCTATAGAAGTGATATTACCTGCACTTCCGTAGATCACCTGACTGAGATCGCCCAGTTTCAGTACTTTGTTTTTAATCGTTGTCAGGTTAAATCCTGCATCCAGTTTAAAGTCGCCTTCATTGATGACTGCAGCTTTCAGCGATACCTCAAATCCAGTGTTGCGCATGCTGCCTACGTTCTGTGTTTGTGTAGGAAAACCAGTACTGGCCGCCTGAGGAATATCATAGATCAGGTCTGAGGTCTTTCTGTTGTAATATTCCAGACCTCCGCTAAGTCTGTTGCTGAACAGGCTGAAATCCAGACCTACATCCAGCTGGTTGGCAGATTCCCATTGCAGATCTGCATTCGCGCTTCGCGAGGGGTTCAGACTGCTGTATCTTGTCCCATCAAAAACCGCATTTCTGCCCGCAGAGTACGTGCTGTAATAAATATAGTTGGCATTCGGCTGGTTTCCTGTAAGACCATAACCCACCCTAAGTTTTAAGTCACTCAGTACCTTGCTGTCTTTCAGGAAATCTTCCTCATGAATTTTCCAGGCCAGTGCTGCAGAAGGGAAGTAGCCAAACCTTTTGTTGGGCCCGAATCTGGCTGAACCATCTGCACGGAATGAACCCGTAAGCAGGTACTTTCCTTTGTAAGTATAATTCACGCGACTCAGAAATGACACCAGGATATTCTCCTGCCTGTTGTTGCTCACCCCGTTCAGCGTATTGTCGCCCGTTCCCAGACCATCATAAGCCAGGTCTGGCAGTGCGAATGAACGCGAGTTTGCTGTTAGTGAACTGGAAGTATACCGTTCATATGTAGAACCCGCAACCGCATTCAGACTGTGGTCGCCAAATACCTTGTTATAATTAATTGTGGCTTCACCCAGATAATATCCAAGTTTTCCATTTCTCTGCTCTGCAAACCCATTGTAAGATGCGCCAGTCAAAGTAGAGGGATCGATCCAGAAGTAACGCTGACTATCATTCAGATCCACACCTGCCCGCACTTTTGCCGAGAGGGAGGGAACAAAAAAGTACTCCGCATAAATATTTCCTATGGTTCTGTAGGTATCTCCGTTTCCATATTGACCGTTGATCACCGCCAGGGGATTGTCCATAGGATTCATCAGTGCCGAACGGTTATATCCTCCGTCAGCAGTATAGGGTGCAGCTGTAGGATCATAGTTTTGCGCCATGTAAAGTGCACTCGCATTGTCGTTTAATCCTACACCCGTCGCATTGTACTGGTCGCGACTGTAAGAAGTTTCCAGACTGATGCCCACCGCGTATTTTGAAGCTACGGAATTTTCAACGTTAACTCGTCCGTTGTAGCGCTTGTTGCCGGAATTGAGCATTACACCTTCCTGGTTATAGTAACCTGCAGAAATGTAAAACTTGGTATTGCCGCCACCACCGGAGAAGGAAAGGTCGTGGCTCTGTTGTGTCGCATTCCGCAGCAGGAGCGACTGCCAGTCGGTATTTGCATTGGGACCCGTTACGCGCTGATTTGAGAGTCCTCCAAGATCAATGATACCATTGATGGCGCTGGTGTATTCATCGCCATTCATATAATCCAGCACGCGGGTGGCCTTTTGCGTACCAAACTGGGCATTGTAACTCACCTTCAGTTTGCCTTCCGTTCCCTTTTTTGTGGTGATGATCACTACACCGTTTGCGCCCCTTGAACCATAAATCGCTGTTGCGGATGCATCTTTGAGGATTTCAATGGAGGCAATATCTGCGGGATTAAGCGTGTTCATTCCGGAACGCAGATTGGGGTTAGAGGTAGTACCACTGGGTGCAGAAGCCCCTACAGCAACCCCGTCATTTACGGGAAGCCCGTCGATAACGTATAAAGGATTGTTGTTGCCACTGATGGAAGTGATACCTCTGACTTGTACGCTCAGTGCAGCACCTGGTTCTCCACTTTTCTGGTAGATCTGAACACCAGCAGCTCTACCGATCAGCGCCTGCTGAACGTTTGTTTTTTGTCCCTGGTTGAGATCGCTGCTTTTCAGAGAGGTTACCGATCCGGTGAGGTCGCTTTTCCTGACGCTTCCATATCCAACTACCACCACCTCATTGAGGTCAGAAGTTTCGGAAGTCAGGCTCACATTGATGGTAGTTCTGTTGTTGACAGGAACCTCAAGCGCTTTAGATCCGACATAGCTGATCTGTAATACCGCATTTGCGGGAGCGTCGATACTGAAATTACCGTTTGCATCAGTAATTGTTGCGGTAGTCTGGTTTTTAACTTTCACAGAAGCACCGATGATGGTGATGCCTTTTTCGTCTGCTACAGTACCTTTGATTTTGATGTTTTGCGCGAAAGCGGAATGGCTGACGAGGAGACCGGAAAGTATCATTACGGTCTGTAAGAGGAGTTTTGTGAGGACTTTGTTTTTGCCCCCGGGATTTCGTGCAGCCCTGTAAAAGCTTTGCTTTAAGGCTTTGAGTGGTTGTTTCATTGTTTAATGGTGGTTGAAGCTTGGTTATATGCTGCGCCTGCCAATCTGTATCGTGTAGATTGGTGTGGTTAGGGCAGTTTGATTTAAGGGTTTTGCTTATTTCTCTACAGCTGTTATGGTATAGATCAACAACATCTGGCTTTTGGGTTGCCTGTGAAAGTTTCTGTGGAGGAAAGTAGGGTTTCTTTGTAAAATCTTTTCATATTCGAATGTATTAGAGCCAAATATATAAAAAGAATGGTATCTCTACGGTATTAGTAGTCTAAATATTTGTAACAGCGATGCAAAGATCTTTAAACTATAGCGGGACAGTTTTACCGGTTGATGTAGTGGGAGAGAAATCTGAAACTCGAAATGTTTGTCATTATCACCGCAGTTCCATCATCCTGAGGCTGTATTTGCAGATCAATGAGGCCTGTTCTTCTTTTCTCCACTGTGGTGTCAGAATAATGCGTATGCATCACATAATGGTACTTACCCTCGTTGTCCTTGAATAAGTCGCCATGCCCGGTTCCGTTTTGTCCCACATTGTTTCTGCTGATGATTGGGTTGCCCTGATACTTTGTCCAGGGTCCGGTAGGTGATAGGGAAGTGGCATAACCTACTGCATAATCTTTGTTCCTGAAGTCGTTGGCAGAGTAGATCATGTAATAGTATTTTCCACGTTTAAATACTGTGGGACCCTCAGTTACCGGCCAATTCGTATTTTCTGTGTTTTCCCATTTGGCTGATGCTGATATACAGAGTTTCGCAGTCCCCGGTATGACATCATTTAAATAGGAATCCATTTCAGATACGAATATTTTGTTGCCCTCCTGCAATTTTACATGGTACAGGAATGGTTTGCCTTTGTCATCAAAAAACACAAAAGGATCGATCTGTTTTCCTGTTCCCGATATTGCCTTTGGCGTATCCTGTGTGAAAGGACCGAGCGGACTGTCGCTCTCGGCGATCGCAATCTGTTCATCGGCGGTGTAAGCCATATAGAATTTTTCCCGGTATTTAAAGACTTGTGGTGCCCAAAAACCTTTGTCGCCAAAAGCATCGCCCTTTGCCAGTGCAAAACCATCTTTTTTACCCACAGGTCCCGTCCAGGAAGTTAAGTCTTTAGACTGGTAAACGAGGAAACCTTTATCGCTGCTGGTACCATAGAGGTAATAAGTTCCTTTATCATAAAATATAGTAGGATCTGCCAGATTTAAGGCTGATGGGGTATTTCTATTCTGCTCCAAATAGCCGTAAACAGACAGCGCGTTCAAGGTCAGCGATATTAATAAAAGTATAGACAGTTGATTTGATCTCTTTTTTCTGGTCATGTTAAAATTTCCTGTCTTACTCCATCTTTACGGATATTCTGCATTGATCTAAATTATATAAATTCGAATAAAAATCGTAGCATTACACTTTATTTTATAAAACATCTATGGCCACAGATATTACAAAAGTCTTCAAAAAAAAACAGTCAGCTATTTTAGAACGCTGGATTAAAAATCAATTAGCCAATGAAGGTTTGCGGGATGACCTGATGAGCAATGAAGATTTGCGTGCTGATTCAGAGGAATTGGTTGCTGCCCTGGTAAGTAGCCTAAATGAAAAAACATTACTTGACTATGAATCTTCGGAATTTGATCATGTCATTGAAATCCTGAGTGGAATTTCTATTTCACGTGCAAGACAAGGCTTTTCTCCGCGTGAAACAGGAGCATTTATTCTGAGTCTGAGAGAAGCATTGATTGAAGTCTTACAGGAAGAGATCAAAGATACAAAGGAACTTATGGATACCAGTTTAAAACTGTATCGTTTACTGGATCATCTGTCAGTTATAACTTTCGAAACCTTTATCAAAGGCCGCGAAGAAGTTATCCTCCGCCAAACGGATGAGATTACCGAAATTTCTACACCTGTGATTAGGGTGTGGGATGGAATTTTAGCCTTACCAATTATTGGAACACTTGACAGCGCGCGTACCCAGGTAGTTATGGAAAGCCTGCTGACAGAGATTGTTGAGTCGGGCAGCAGTGTTGCGATCCTGGATATTTCAGGCGTTCCAACCGTAGATTCCCTGGTTGCACAACACTTACTGAAAACAGTTAGTGCTACCCGCCTGATGGGTGCTGAGTGTATCATCAGCGGTATCCGTCCGGAGATAGCTCAGACCATCGTGCATTTGGGAATAGACCTGTCATCGATAGTGACCAAAGCATCAATGGCAAGTGCATTACAATATGCATTCAGGACACTGAAATTGGAAGTGAGGAAAACTATTAAATCGATCTAGTAAATTCTATGGAGAGAATACCGATTTTGAGGATGGGTCAATTTTTGCTTGTAACCATACAAGTGGATTTATATGACCGGCTAGCCCTTGATCTTGAAGCTGACCTTGTGAAGATGGTGAGCAAAACCGGAGCTCAGGGCATTTTGATTGATATATCTGCAGTTAGCATTGTAGATTCCTTTATGGGACGCATTATTGGCAATATCGGTGTGATGTCGAAGTTGCTGGATGCTGAAACAGTCGTTGTAGGCATGCAACCAGCAGTAGCCATCACGTTGGTGGAGCTGGGCTTGCCCTTAAAAGGTGTGTTCACCGCTTTAAATGTCGAGAGAGGCATGGATCTGTTAAAGTCAAAGATTCAAATAATTGAAGAAGATATAATAGATCCCGATGATGATTACAGCACTGATCTCTCTTAATAAAGACAACATGTCGGTGATCCGGGAGCAGGATGTTGTTCCTTTCCGTAATCGCGTTAAAGAACATGCAGTCAAGATCAAGATGGGTCTTGTTAACCAGACCAAACTCATTACTGCAGCGAGCGAACTGGTACGTAACATGTTGCGATATGGTGGTGGCGGTGAGGTACTTATTGAAGTTGTTTCGCGTGGCCGTGACAATGGGATAAGGTTAACATTCAATGACAAAGGTCCTGGTATTGCTGATATTTCATTGGCAATGAAGGATGGTTTCACAACCGGAAAGAGTTTGGGTTTAGGTTTGCCGGGTACCAAAAGACTAGTTAACGAGTTCGATATCAAGAGCGAATTAGGTAAAGGTACCAAGGTGACCGTAGTAAAATGGGTTAATGGTTGACGCTACACATAAAAGCTTCAGTGCTTCAGATCGCAGTTATTTCGCCATCATTAAGAAAGAAATTCATAACCTGGCATCCTCGCTTAATTTTGACCTGCACCGTATTGCAGAACTGGATATCATCGTTGCAGAGATTACATCAAACCTGCATAAATATGCTAACGGTGGTGAGTTACTAGTGGGCGGTTTTGAAGTTGATCAAAATTGTTATATCGAGCTTATATGCATCGATAACGGGCCTGGAATGACAGATTTAACTCGAATGATGAGTGATGGGTATTCCAGTTCCAGTACAATGGGACATGGGTTTGGCAGCATAAAACGCTTGTCAGATGAATTTGATATTTTCTCTTCAAAAGGCTGGGGTACCATCTTAGTTAGCCGCGTATTCAAAACGCCGATCGCTAAAAAAGTTAAAAAAGGATTTGAGATCCGGCCGCTGGTTGTTGCAAAACCGGGAGAAAGCACCAGTGGTGACGGATTCTATGTGAAAACAACGGCAGATTATATAAAGATATTAGTTGGAGATGGTTTAGGTCATGGTCCTGAGGCGAATCACGCGGTTAATGAAGCTGTAAAAGCTTTCAAGCAATGTCCGGAACACTCTCCTGTAGAGATATTGAGGTTTCTGCATACTTCGGTCCGGAAGACAAGGGGACTGGTAGCCACCGTTGCTGTGATCGATACTAAAACAAAACAAATGCGCATTGCCGGTGTGGGCAATATTTCAACCAAGCTTTCAGGCTTCCTGGCCAGCAAATCGCATTTATCCTATAATGGCATTGTAGGCCACAATATACCCAATACAATGAATGATCAGATACTTGATCTTAAAGAATATAATTTGTTAACCATGTGCTCTGACGGCATGAAATCAAGATGGGACATTAATAGATTTCCGGGCTTAATTAGGGCAGATTTAAGTATCCAGGCGGCGGCAATTTATAAAGATTTCGCCCGTCTGACTGATGATATGTCTGTAATAACCGCTAAATTTTAGTTTCATGACAGAACTCGCTAAAATTACCTTAGAGAATGAAATGGACCTGACGCTTGCTTACAAGCGATCTATGTCTATTGCAGCTATGCTGGGTCTTACCTTATCCACACAAACTGCCTTTGCCACGGCCGTTTCGGAAGTTTGCCGGGAAATAATCGACAAAGCTACACAGGGCGTCGCGATACTCGGTACCACCAGTGATTCCGGGCGTTTT
>Ga0157373_10002244_pt1 | contig 14631 bp, 11 predicted proteins | sample C65metaG_FD_113460 | JGI IMG/M metagenome (GOLD analysis project Ga0157373, IMG submission 113460) | Corn rhizosphere microbial communities from Kellogg Biological Station, Michigan, USA - C6-5 metaG | ecosystem: Host-associated > Plants > Roots > Rhizosphere > Soil | place: USA: Michigan... | reverse complement strand
GTATTGAACGATCAGCCGGATCAGAGAAAGTTAAATTATGCCAGGGCAACATCTGCTGATCCAAGCACTCCTTTTTCGGCCAATATTACTACACTGGGAAGAGAGAACGCGAGATTATTCTCCAGAATGAATGAGAACTCGTACACGGGTGCTGTAAATTATTCCTTACCGGTAACAATGTTCAATTCCAAAGCTACCTTGAAAACAGGTCTAAGTGCTTTGTACCGTGACCGTACTTTTGATGTTCGTTTCCTGGGTGCAACAGTTGTTTCTTCTGATATCAGTGAGCAAATCAGGCAACTGCCCATCGATAAATTATATTCGAGAAGTCTGATCAACGGCGGTAACTTTAGATTAGAAGAGCTTTATAACAGGTTGGATCAGTATGTGGCTAACTCATTAACCAATGCTGGTTATGCAATGCTTGATAATAAATTGGGTGATAAGGCCAGATTAGTCTGGGGTGTAAGGGTTGAGCAATTCAATGTTGATCTCACTCCTCAGGATGCAGCTGCTGAAAAGGTAAAACAGAATTATGCTGACGTGCTGCCTTCTGCAAACTTTACTTATAACCTAACGGACAAAATCAATTTAAGAGCATCATACTACCGTACGATTGCACGTCCAGAGTTCAGAGAGTTATCGGTATCAACTTACTATGATTACGAGACCTTATCCAACTTACAGGGTAACCCTAATTTGCAACGTTCAAATATTGATAATGCTGACATCCGTTTCGAATTATATCCGCAGGCTGGACAAATCATTTCAGTTTCTGGTTTCTATAAGAAATTTAAGAATGCCATTGAGACTTTCAATGACGATGCAACTTCTACCAGAACTGTCCGCTATTTTAATTCAGATAAAGCAACTGTATTTGGTGCCGAGTTCGAAGTTCGTAAAAGCCTTGATTTCATTAAAGAAACGGATTTCCTGAAAAACACCACCGCATATGCTAACGTGTCGTTAATCAAATCAAAAGTTACTAATGATGCCAATACGGGATTGAATAATGTGGAACGTACCCGTGTAATGGTTGGACAAGCTCCTTACGTAATCAATGGTGGTTTGTTACACTCGTTCTTAGACAATAAATTAACTTTCAATGCTCTCTATAATAAAGTAGGACGCAGGCTTGCTGTAGCGGCAGGTTCACAGTATCCTTCGATCTGGGAAGTTCCAAGAGATGTGATCGACTTGCAGCTGGCAATGAAGGTGATTAAAAATAAAGGCGAACTGAAATTCAATGCTGGTGATATCCTAAATCAGAGAGCAACTTTTTATTACGATGTCAATACCAATAAAAAATACGATCCTGCAGGTGGAGACTATACTGTAAGCAGCTTTAAAGCTGGAACTAATTTCTCTGTTGCATTCGCTTATACCTTCTAATATTCCAAATTAAATAATACAACATTACTAAAAACCAAAAAAATGAAAAAACAACTATTAGCAACTGCCTTGAGTCTACTTGTGTTTTTCGCAAGTTGTTCGAAAAGTGATAACGGTGATGACGATGGTGAGATTGTTAACCCTGTTACCGGTGTCGTTGAAGTAACCGGCGATATCACAACTGCTACCAACTGGACAGCAGACAAAATTTACCTTCTAAAAGGAAATGTATTTGTAACAAACAATGTTACCCTGACTATTGCTCCGGGAACTATCATTAAAGGTGATCGTGGTACTAAAGGTACGTTGATCATCACGAGAGGTTCTAAAATCAATGCAACAGGAACCGCGGAAAAACCAATTGTATTTACATCTAACATCGTTGCCGGTGGTCGTGATAAAGGTGATTGGGGAGGCTTAATTTTATTGGGTAAGGCTCTAAATAACCAAGGTACTTCAGTAACAATCGAAGGTATTTCGGATGCAACTGATAAAGCTAAACATGGTGGTACTGACAATGCTGATAACTCTGGAGTACTGAAATATGTACGTATTGAATATGCAGGTGTGGCTTTAGGTCCGGATAATGAAATTAATGGTTTAACTTTTGGTAGTGTTGGTTCTGGAACTACAGTTGACTATGTAGAGGTTTATCGTTCAGGAGATGATGCCTTTGAATGGTTTGGTGGTTCAGTAAATGCAAAACACCTTCTTGCTGTTGCTACATGGGATGATGATTTTGATACTGATAACGGATTCTCTGGTAAAATCCAGTTTGGTATTGCTCAGCGTTTAGCAGGTGTTGCTGACGTTTCAGGTTCCAATGGATTTGAATCAGATAATAATGCAACTGGTGTTGCTACTACTCCGTTTACATCAGCTGTTTTCTCAAACATGACTATTTTAGGACCAGTAGTTCCAGCTCCTCAGCCTTCAATAAATGCTAGTTACCAACATGCAGCTCAGATTCGTCGTAATTCACAGCAAAGTATCGTGAACTCAGTGTTCGTTGGTTATACAGAGGGTGTTTTCTTTGATGATGCTTTACCAGCAGGTGGTGACAAGGCTTCAACTTATTTCTTAAATGGTACGAGTGTATTCGCTAATAACTTAATCGGAATAACAAGATCAAACCCAATCAAGTTAACTAATGCGGCTCTTTTGGTAGATATTACAGCACGTTTGGCTGCAAGTGCTAACGTATTTACTCCTGACCTGTATGGTGCTGGTATTTATACCGATGCTTACAAATATTCTGCTGATCAGGTTACAGGTGCAAGAATTGGTACTCCTAACTTCACACTGATCGCAAATTCACCTGCTGCAACTGGTGCTGCATTTGGTGGTAAAACTGAAGATGCTTTCTTCGAAAGAGTAGCGTATAAAGGTGCATTTGGTACTACTGACTGGACTGCTGGCTGGGCTAGTTATGATTCACAAACATTACCTTACACCACTCCGGGTGCTGTAACAAAATAATAGTATTCTCTTACAGAAGCGGCCCTGCAGGATATTCCGGCAGGGCCGCTTTTTTTTATGAGTCTGTAGCGTTTAATCATTTGATAGCGTTTTAGTTATAAAATCAACTAACAATCTCATGAAACAAAAAGTCACCATTTTATTTAGCCTTTTACTGCTGGTTTTTATCAACCTATCCTGCTCCAAGGATGAAGATGAAAATCAAGTTCCTGTAATTGATGAAAAAAACCTGACGGCTTGCCCGCCCAATGCAACCTGTCACTATCTTTTTACCGAAAACGCCGATGTGAATCCAGGGCCGGGTACATTTACGACAGGAAACTTCAGGGTCTTCTGGAGCAGTGTTTTTACACAGGGTGTCAGTGCAATTGTGTATGTCAGGGCACCCATGACGGGAAATTCCTTTACACTTAAAACTTCTGATATCGTCAGCGGGAAGATCGAAATCAGCCGCAATTGTGCGTCATGTTTGTTTGCTGCATCAAAACTGGTTGACGGTTATGTAAAGGGCATCAACCTGACACCCGGCAAACGTGCTGATCAGACTAAATGGATTCTTGAGGCCCAATTGATCTCTGAATCTCTTTACGGAACTCCCGCAGTAAGAGATACGGTTTCGGTCAAACAATATTTCTATCCCAACTTTGTTTACAATTAAGGGTGAACTTGTTCATTTTGGAGGTTCTTAACATAAAATTAATATTGAGGAAACACAACTTGTAGTGTGTAATAATTTAATGTTAACACATCGAATTTTGGAATCAGGCCTTTTCTTGTATTGCAGGGCCATTTTTTAATGCCGTTTTAATCCTATTTTAATTTAATATTAATTCGGAAGCGTATTAATGTATCCTTAATATTAAGATCACGTTGCAACTCTAATTTTACAAAAAATAATTAGAGGCAACCTTTATGAAACGAATTTTAGCCAATCTCTATTGTATTCTCCTGACATCTCTGCTTTTTGTAGGGTTCGGTGTACAAGCGCAAGTAACAACATCCAGCGTAAGCGGAAAAATAAAAGATGCGAAGGGACTAAGTGTTCCCGGAGCAAGTGTGTTGGTCGTACATATTCCAACAGGTACTAAATCTGGTGCAGTAACCGGTAATGATGGTTACTACCGTTTGAATAACTTAAATCCCGGTGGCCCTTACAGGGTAACGGTAACCTACATTGGTTACAACAAACAGGAAAAAGAGGTGGGCAACCTTGGTTTGGGTGTCGACCATCGTGTTGATTTTACGCTTTTAGATGAAGGTCAGCAGCTGACTGAAGTCACTGTAAAAGGTAAAAGAGGCGGTTTAAAAACTGGTGCAGGTACACAGATCGGCGAAGAGCAGATCAAAAACATGCCTACCACCAGTCGTAGCCTTACCGACGTTACACGTGTAACTCCACAGGTAAGCAAAGACAACTCCTTTATGGGTACCAACTTCAGGTACAATAACGTAACGATCGATGGTGCGATCAACAATGATGCAATCGGTTTCAGTCCCTCTTTAGGCGGACAAAGTGGTAGCTCGGGTATGCCGGGCAGCAGCACAAGAACGAACCCTGTTTCTATTGATGCGATCCAGGATGTGCAGGTTTTGCTGGCCCCATACGACGTAAAGATCGGTAACTTCACCGGTGGTAGTGTGAATGCGGTGACGCGTTCCGGTACCAATGACGTAACAGGATCTTTGTATGGTTTTGGCCGTAACGCATCCCTGATCGGAAGAAACAAAACAGGTGATAACTCTAAGATGCCTTCGGACTTCCATGAATATCAGACTGGTTTCCGCGTAGGTTTACCATTGATCAAAAATAAACTGTTCTTCTTTACCAACGAGGAGATCACCCGCCGTCAGGATCCGGTGATCCTTGGCGCAGGTTCTTCGGACATGAAAGTAATTACTGAAGCGCAGGCACAGGCGATTACGCAGCTGATGGAAAGCAAATATGGTGTTAATCCGGGCTCGTATGGTAACTACAACATCTATTCGAACTCCAACAAATTTTTCAATCGTCTGGACTGGAATATCAATGATAAAAATCAGCTGACGGTACGTAACAATACGATCAGATCTGAGGCGACTAACTTAGAGCGTGACCAGGCGAACTTCAGGTTTGGTGGTATCGATTACAAACAAACGAATAATCAAAACTCTACAGTTGCTGAATTAAAAAGCAGGGTATCAAATAACCTTTCCAACAGTTTGGTTGTAGGATACTCGAGCATCCATGACTACAGAACGCCAACTTCCAATTCGGCCCTGCCACAGATTGAGATTGGTGGTTCTGCAGGTGGTACAATTTTCCTGGGTACAGACCGCGAGGCGAGTATCTTCAACATGAAACAAAAAACCACTGAGTTTACGGATAACCTGACCTGGACTAAAGGCAGGCATACCTTCACCTTTGGTACGCACAATGAGTTATACAACATCACTTACGGATTCGTAAATGCATGGAATGGCCGTGTGAATTACAGCAATGTGGATGCTTTCCTGGCCGGAACGCCTAATCGTGTAAGAACTAACTATAACTACACAAATAATAGCAGGGATTATATTCTGAACAATCCTCCGGCAGAGTTTAAAGTGAACATGTACAGTGTATATGGTGAAGATCAGTTCCAGTGGACTGACCGTTTTAAGCTGACTTACGGAATCAGGTTCGACCTGGCTGATATGCCTAACAAACAGCCATTGAGTGTGAAAACTACGGGTGCTCCTGAAGATCCTAACTACGGCACTACTTATACCTATACAAAACCAAAAGATATCAAAAATGATTTCCTCGGACAGGTACAGATCTCACCTCGTGTAGGTTTTAATTTTGATGTACTGGGCGACCAGAGTCTGATCATGCGTGGTGGTAGTGGTCTGTTTACCGGCCGTGTTCCTTTTGCCTGGTTAGGTTATGCTTACTACAACAACGGGGTAACATACGGTGCTTATGATAACAGATCAAGTGCTACACCTTTCGCCGCAGGTTCTGATCCTATTGCGGACGGACTGGCAGGAAACGGACAGGCTGGATTTGTGTCTAAACAGGGTGTGAATGTCAATGATGCTGCCGGTGCTACTCAGGTGGATTTGATTGACAATAATTTCAAAATGCCTAAAACATGGAGAACAAGTCTTGCTTTTGATTACAAAACCGCCAACCAATGGAGGTTTACTGTTGAAGGTATCTATACCAAGGTGATCAATGACCTGATGTTCCAGCAGATCAATATCAAGGATAACCCGACTTACCTGATTTACGATACGCAGAAACAGCAGCCAATATATACTTCCGGTAATGCGGGTAAGATCAATCCTTTATACACAAATGCTTACCTGCTTTCGAACACCAGCAAAGGTTATCGCTATAGCATCACTGGTCAGGTAGGAAAATCTATCCCTGGTGGTTTCGATATCATGGCAGCCTATACTTTTGGCAGATCGAAAGATGTAACTAACGGTATCCGTAACTCTATGGAATCTAACTGGCAGCTGAACCAATCCCTGAGTCCAAATAACCCGGGACTGGCGAACTCAAACTTTGATATCCGTAACCGTATTGTGTCAACGATGAACTATAAACACAGCTGGGATCAGGCAGGTAAATATGTAGCCAACTTCTCCCTTTTCTTTAGTGCACAATCGGGCACCCCTTACTCTTACGGATTTGTAAACTCTACAGTTAACAATACAGGACAAACTGTAAGTCTGGTGTATATACCGCAGGCTGGCGAAACGGCAAGGTTCTTTGCTGCAAATGCTACAGGTGCTGCTCAGGCTGCAGCGTTTGATGCCTTTATTGATAGCGACAATTACCTAAAAACAAGAAGAGGAAACTTTACTGAGCGTAATGCGGCACGTACACCATGGAACTACCAGGCTGACTTCCGTTTCTCGCAGGACTTCAGAATCGTGACCAACGGAACGCATAAACATACGTTGTCATTCACCTATGATATTGTAAACCTAACAAACCTGCTGAACAAAAAATGGGGGGTACAGTACTTCTCTCCAAACACGTTCAACTCTATGGCTAGTGTAGGTTTGTCTCCTACTACAGGTGGCGCTGGTTCTGCAACTGCATATCCAACATATACCTTTAACCAGGCGAATACAAGCAAATATTCAAAAGACTTCTTTGCATCAAGATATCAGATGCAGTTTGGTTTAAGATATAGCTTCTAGTTTTCTCAACAGAATTGAAAGGCCGGGTCATTTAATGATGATCCGGCCTTTTGTTTGGCAATATTTTTTATTAAAATGTCGTACAGTGGATCCATTGCAAGTTGCAAATCCCGTAATATTATAATATTTTTGGATTATAATCCTACAATATCATAATAATGCGGGATTGTAATCCGAAATGATTATAAGAATTTTACAGGCTGTCATTGAGCAGCGACTAGTGAAGTCAGCTATCATGAACTTGCTCAAACAATTGGAAGCGATAGTAAAACAATAGACAAGTATATCGATCTGCTGGAAAAGACCTATGTGGTTTTTCGACTACCAGCATTTAGCAGGAATGTCCGTAATGAAATCAAAAAAGGGAAAAAGGTATATTTTTATGATTGTGGTATCCGTAATGCAATTATCAATAATTTCAAGCCACTTAGTTCCAGAACTGATACCGGCGCCCTCTGGGAAAACTACGCTATTGCTGAAAGGATGAAGTTTTTACGTTACCGTAATATCGATACCGCACAGTATTTTTGGAGAACAACACAGCAACAGGAAATTGATCTGATTGAAGATAATGGAGAAGGGTTGCTGGCTTACGAGTTTAATTGGAATGCAAATAGTAAGGTGAGGTTTCCTCAGACTTTTACTGATAATTATTCAGATACAAAAACCTTCGTAATTTCTCCCGAAAATATCGAGGACTTTTTGCTGATTTAAACCCGATGATTTGTAATTGCGGGTATTAAAGATTATCCGATTAGTATTATAACCCAGTCTTAATTTTTTCTTAACATACTGACCTTACATTTGTGATGTAAATATTTGGTTAGTATTTATAAAGTTTAGGTTTAGTTGATAAACGAAAAGCCAGGGTGGATGTCCTGGCTTTTTGATTTTTATGATTTTTACTTTTAAAAGTTCTTACCTATCTTCTCCAAAATCTCTGGTGGGATATTCCTTGTATCTACAAGCAGGAATCCATCAAGGCAATCTGAAAACTTGGGATCTGTATTGAAACAAATAATTTTTGCATTCAGATTCATATACTGTCTTAACAGCACCGGTATTTTGATGTGTGAATTTTCAATGTCAGAGATCAGTCCGTCGAGGTCTTTCAATGATTCGCTGCTTTCAATCAGCAGATTCTTATCAATTGCAGAAAGATCGGCCTTGAATTTATTTCTGGGTTTGATATACTGGCCCAGGTCGTAATCAAAGTGGTTCTTGGTGATATAATCCACAATCAGTGATTTGGAAAACTTGGAGAAGTTATTACTGATACTTACCGGACCAAACATATACCTGTACTGAGGATTGTCGAGCAGGTACTTCAATATCCCTTTCCATAAAAGGAACAATGGCAAAGCCTTCTGCTGGTATTCTTTCCGGATCCAGGAGCGGCCGAGTTCTATACCCTGGTTTAATATCGGATAAAAGGCTTCCTTGATCTTAAACAGCTCTGAGAGATAGAAGCCGCGTTTGCCCATCATGTGCAGGATCTCATCACCCTTACCGATACGGTAGGCTCCCACGATATTCTGCAGTTCCTTATCCCAGATAAACAAATGGTGATAATAGATATCGTAATTGTCGAGGTCAATCTTTTTATTCGTGCCCTCGCCAACTTCCCTGAAGGTGATCTCCCTCAGCCTTCCGATTTCTTTGAGTACTGTAGGAATGTTTGCTGTAGGCGTGATATAAACTTCATATTGTTTTTCCGTCCATACACGGTACGCTTCCAGCTGCCCGATTTCTTCAGCGATACTGATTCTTGATGTTTCTTCGATAATTTGTTCCGGCTTTTTCTTGATCTTGAAAAGATTGATCGGGTTGAATAGTTTCTTCTCTTCCTCGATGCTGGTACCTAAAGCATAGGTGCGTGCGCGAAGGAAATCAAGTAACTTATTGGTATTGTTACGGTAAGAGATATCTTCGATGTTGATCGGCTTGCCTATCCTTACTTTAATCTTCAGCCCCTGTTTGTTCAGGAATTCTGAAGGCAGCTTTGCAGTACGCAGGGTAGGGTGGATAAAGCTCAGGATATTGAAGAGCACCCCGTTGTTCCCGTGAAAATAAATCGGAACTACCGGTACTTTAGCCCTGGCAATTAATTTACCCACCACCGGGTGCCACAACCTGTCAGTAATCTCCTGTTTGTCCAGGCTAAAGGTAGAAACCTCGCCTGCAGGGAAAATACCAATCGGTGTTCCCGTTTTTAAAAGATCAAAGGTAGCTTTAAGGCCACTGATGCTGGAGGTGTGCTGCACATTCTCGAAGGGATTGACCGCTACAAAAAACTCATTGAGGTTTGGAATCTTTTGCAGGATAAAGTTCACCATTACTTTGGCTTCCGGCCTCACCGTACATAATAACTTAACCAGTGCCAGTCCTTCGACACCACCATAAGGATGGTTTGCGATGGCGATAAAAGCGCCGGTCTTGGGTATGTTTTTTAAGTCGTCCTCATCAAAATCTATAGATACTCCTATCGTTTCCAATATCTTATCTACAAATTCTAAACCATTGAAATGCTGGTTCTGGGAGAAAACTTTATTGATGTCGTTTAACTTCATTACTTCCATCAGCAGAGCCGCTAATCCCGGTACACCCAGTTTGTCGATTTTGGTGGCTTTTGCAAACTCTTTGGTGGTTATGATCTTCATATATGAATTTAAAGGAAATTTTGTTCGACCTCAAAAATAAGATTTATATTTCTAAATATCGGCAGTACATTGCGGAGCCATGAGAAAATGGCTTAATATATACTTCAGTATTTCGAAAAGGGAATATAATGGATTGCTGGTATTGCTTTCCATTTTGGTTGTCATCAACCTTATACCTTCTTTTTTTAGAGTTCTTCTGCCAGAAAACGAAGATTTGCTATCGGATAGTATCGCAATCAGAAAATTAGTCCTTGCAGAGAAGACTTTAAGAGAAAAGCGACACCCTAGCTGGAAGAGCCGGAAGGGGCATTTATTTAACTTTGATCCCAACCATACGAGTTTGGAAGGCTGGCAAGAGCTTGGCCTGTCTCCCAAACAAGCGGCAGTGATGCTGAGGTATACTGCTAAAGGAGGACGCTTCCGTAAGAAGGAAGACCTTTTAAAGATGTATATGGTCAGTGAAGAACTCTATCAGCGCTGGAATCTTTACATCAAGATATCTCCTGAAGATACGCTGTCGTCCAGGAAATATACGCCTTCAGCCTATGAAAAACCTAAACCCCTGCTTGTTTCGCTGAATTCGGCTGATACATTGGAGCTTGACCGGCTGAAGGGTATCGGCCCTGCCTTTGCGAGAAACATTGTTAAATACAGGGAAGCCCTGGGTGGCTTTTACGCGAAGGAGCAACTGCTCGGGGTGTATCAGATGGATAGTGCCAGATACAATGCAATTAAAGATCATATTGTACTGGACAAAACTCCCCTGCGGATCATCTACATCAATAAGGCCGGCTTTGATGACTTGAAATATCATCCTTACCTGAGATATAAACAGATCAATGCCATCATACAATTTCGGAAACAACACGGAAATTATAGTAATATTGCGGAGTTAAAAAAAGTGGCTATACTTTCTGACGAAACCGTGGAAAAATTAGCCCCATATATCTCATTTGATCATGATGGAAACAAAAATTAAACAGATTGTGCGTGATGTAAACGATTTCCCTAAACCCGGAATCGTATTTAAAGATATCACACCTATATTAAAGGATGCAGAATTATGCAATGCTATTGTTGTGGCGCTTGCTGAGCAGCTGTCGGAAATAAAGGTGGATGTAGTTGCAGGTATTGAAAGCCGGGGTTTTCTGTTTGGCCTGTCGCTGGCCAATTACCTGGGGGTGCCTTTTGTGCCGCTGCGTAAGGCGGGGAAACTTCCCTACAAAACTGTAAAACATTCGTACGACCTTGAATATGGCAGTGCCACACTGGAAATTCATGAAGATGCTTTCCTGCCTGGTCAGAATGTGCTGATCCATGATGATCTGCTGGCTACCGGCGGTACGGTGATTGCTGCTTCGCACCTGATCGAAAAACTGGGCGCAGTTGTGGCAGGATATTCATTTATCATCGCGCTTGATTTTCTGAATGGAAGAGAGTTGCTGAGGGAATTTTCTCCCAATAACTACGCGCTGGCCTCTTATTCATAGATTGGGACAAAATACCCTGAAATATTTTTTATCCCTTAAAAGCCTTTGAGCTGATTAAGATCAGGTAATTGAACTAAATACCATATCGTTCTTTTTGAGGGCAAATATTTAACTGTTGCTGCTGCATATATAATTTCTATCATTGCAGCAACAACACAAATATGCAGGATATACTCGCTCAGGATACAGGTTATGACTTTAGCATTTCGGAGAATCAGCAGATGATCCGCCAGATGGTCAAAGAGTTTGCGGAGAGGAACATCCGTCCGCATGTGATGGAATGGGATGAAGTACAGCATTTCCCTGTTGATCTTTTTAAAGAGTTAGGTAAGCTTGGCCTGATGGGGGTACTTGTACCTGAAGCTTACGGTGGCTCCGGATTCGGATACCAGGAATATGTGGATGTAATTGTGGAAGTGGCCAGGGTCTGCGGATCTGTTGGTTTATCACTTGCAGCACATAATTCTTTATGTACCGGGCATATTCTTGCTTTCGGTAATGAAGAACAGAAACAAAGGTGGCTGACTAAACTATCGACTGCTGAATGGATTGGTGCCTGGGGTCTTACTGAAGCCAATACGGGTTCTGATTCTCTCAGAATGCTGACTACCGCTACACTGGATGGTGATCACTATGTGATCAACGGCTCGAAAAACTGGATTACCCATGGTAAGTCTGGTGATCTGGCCGTAGTGATGGTACGTACGGGCGACAAGGGGGATTCCAAAGGTATTTCTGCGATCGTAGTTGAACGCGGGACACCTGGATTCAGCGCCGGTAAAAAAGAGAATAAACTGGGGATGCGTGCATCCGAGACTACAGAAATGATATTTGATAATTGCCGGGTGCCGGTTGCCAATTTGCTGGGCAAAGAAGGTGAGGGCTTTAAACAGGCGATGAAGGTGCTGGATGGCGGAAGGATTTCTATTGCAGCACTCGCCCTGGGTATTGCCAAAGGTGCTTACGATGCAGCCCTTGCCTATGCGCAGGAGCGTCATCAGTTTGGGCAGCCGATTTCAAGCTTCCAGGCGATCAGCTTCAAGCTGGCAGATATGGCAACGGAGATTGAGGCGGCAGAGCTCCTGATCAGACAGGCAGCTGATATGAAGAACCGTGGTGTAAAGATGACCAAGGAATCTGCCATGGCGAAATACTTCGCTTCTGAAGTTGCCGTAAGGACAGCCACTGAGGCGGTGCAGATCTTTGGGGGATATGGATATACCAAGGATTTCCCGGCAGAGAAGTATTATCGTGACAGTAAGTTATGTACGATAGGCGAGGGCACCTCAGAGATACAGAAGATTGTGATTGCCAGAGAGATATTGAACGGATAGTTGCCGTTCAGCTATAAACGAATATTCTAACCAAATATAATTACCAATCCGGTGCGCTGAAAAAGTACACCGGATTTTTCAATTAAAGGCTTTTTTTAATTTTAATGCTGATAATCAAATTAATGTATTACCTTTGCAGTCCTAAAAACAACGAGAGGAGGTATTTTAACGTTATGATCATCATTAATATTAAAGACGGCGAATCACTTGATAAAGCCTTAAAACGTTTCAAAAAGAAATTTGAGAAAACTGGTGTGTTGAGAGAACTACGTAGCCGTCAGGCATACGAGAAAAAATCTGTTGCTCGTCGTACATTAGTTAAACACGCGATTTATAAAGAAAATATGCACCTGGAAGGAAAAATTTAATCCTGTCAGATATTTTATTTTAAATATATTAAGCGCCGAAGGAAATATCCTCCGGCGCTTTTTTTATATATACATTTTGTGTACATTGACCTCAGGGGTTAACAATTTTTGATGCATGTCAGTAGAATCCTTTTTAATATATATCGAGCACGAGAAGCGCTATTCTCCACATACCGTACTTGCCTACAGAACGGACCTCCTGCATTTTACAGACTTTCTTGAACATACTTTCGAACTGCAGCCCGAAGCGGCTAAACATATCCATATTCGGGATTATATCGTGCGTCTGATGGATGAGCAGATCGGTGCCAGTTCTATCGGAAGAAAATTATCCAGTCTGAGGAGCTTTTATAAGTACCTGCACCGCCGCAAAATCATTACCGGCAGTCCGATGACCATGATCAAAGCACCAAAAGTTCCTGCCCGCTTACCTGTATTTGTTGATGAAGAGAAGCTGGATCACCTGCTGGACTCAGGAGAGTTCTTTGATGAGAGTTTTCCCTCACAGCGGGACAAGCTGGTGATCGAAGTTCTCTTTGGCACAGGGATGCGGCTTGCAGAGCTCCTGGGTCTGAAGGAATCTGACATTGATTTTTATGAAGAAACCATCAGGGTTTTGGGAAAAAGGAAAAAAGAAAGAATAATTCCGGTGACCAAACAGCTTGTACTTCAGCTAAAAACGTATATTGACTTCAAAGCATCACAAAATTTTGATAACAAAATTGAAGACTTGTTCGTTACTAATAAAGGAACGGCTGTTTATCCGCTGTTTATTTATAAGATTGTAAAGAGTTATTTGACGTATATTTCTACACAGGACAAAAAAAGCCCCCACGTATTGCGGCATTCCTATGCCACAAGTCTGCTGAACAGGGGGGCAGACCTGAATGCGATAAAGGAGTTGCTTGGGCATGCCAGTCTGGCGGCCACACAGGTATACACCCACAATTCTATTGAAAGATTAAAAACAATATATAAACAAGCCCATCCAAAGGCATAAAAAAGGAGGAAAACATGAAAATTACAGTTCAATCGATCCATTTCAATGCAGACCACAAATTGTTAGATTTTATTCAGAAGAAAGTTGACAAACTGGAGCAGTTCCACGATCAGATTATAAATGGTGAAGTCTATTTGAAATTAGAGAATGTAGAAGATGAGGCTAATAAAATAAGTGAGATAAAACTGAGTGTCCCGGGTGGGGTATTGTTTGCAAAGGAACAATGCAAGAGCTTTGAAGAGGCGACAGATTTATCTATTGAATCGCTAAAAAAACAAATCACTAAACATAAAGATAAAACAAGAGCAAAACTTTCAGAGCATAAGGCTTTGCTGAATGCGAATGAAGTGACTGATTATTAGGGTACTATTTTCAGAACTTTTGAGGAAAAAACCAGCGGCAACTTAACTGCTGGTTTTTTTTTGAAAATAGTTTTGCAAGTAACAATTATTCTTGTAGATTTGCATTCCAATTCGGAACAGGGGTTAACCCTTAAAGAGCTGGTTTGTTCTGTGAATGTTTAGTAAAAAATAATAAAAGCCTCCTTAGCTCAGCTGGTAGAGCAACTGACTTGTAATCAGTAGGTCATTGGTTCGATCCCGATAGGAGGCTCTTTTAAACCTGCATCTGTGATGAGACGGTTTATTAGAATGGGGGGATACCAGAGTGGCCAAATGGGACAGACTGTAACTCTGTTGTCGCAAGACTTCGAAGGTTCGAATCCTTCTCCCC
>Ga0157373_10002242_pt1 | contig 14634 bp, 15 predicted proteins | sample C65metaG_FD_113460 | JGI IMG/M metagenome (GOLD analysis project Ga0157373, IMG submission 113460) | Corn rhizosphere microbial communities from Kellogg Biological Station, Michigan, USA - C6-5 metaG | ecosystem: Host-associated > Plants > Roots > Rhizosphere > Soil | place: USA: Michigan... | reverse complement strand
CTTGGGGCTGTCCACGTGCGGGATGCGGATCGAGGCCGAGCGGTTGCGCGAGGAGTAGGCCAGCTTGACCGGCGCTTCGTAGCCCGGCACCAGGCGCTTGTAGCTGTTGGTGGTCGAGTTGGAGAAGGCGTTGATGGCCTTGGCGTGCTTGATGATGCCGCCGATGTACCACAGGCACAGGTCGCTCAGGCCGGCGTACTTGTCGCCCGCGAACAGCGGCTTGCCCTTGGCCCAGATCGACTGGTGGACGTGCATCCCGGAGCCGTTGTCGCCGAACATCGGCTTGGCCATGAAGGTGGCCGTCTTGCCGTAGGCGGCGGCGACGTTGTGGATGACGTACTTATAGAGCTGCAGCCGGTCGGCCATGGTGACCATGGTGTCGAACTTCAGGCCAAGTTCGTGCTGGGCGGGCGCCACTTCGTGGTGGTGCTTTTCGGGCTTCATGCCGAGCTCGCCCATGACCGCCAGCATTTCGCCGCGCAGGTCCTGGGCGCTGTCGACCGGGTTGACCGGGAAGTATCCGCCCTTGGGCCCCGGACGGTGGCCCATGTTGCCGCCCTCGTAGACCTTGGCGGTGTTCACCGGCAGCTCTTCGGAGTCGTAGGAGTAGCCGGTGTCGTGCGGCGCGGTGCTCCAGCGCACGTCGTCGAAGATGAAGAACTCCGCTTCCGGGCCGAAGAAGACGGTGTCCCCGATGCCCGAGGACTTCACGTAGGCCAGCGCGTTCTTGGCGATCGAGCGCGGGTCGCGGTTGTAGGGCGTGCCGGTGTCGGGGTTCACGATGTCGCAGAACAGGCACAGCGTGGTCTGCTGGTAGAAGGGGTCGATGTAGGCGGTGTCGAGGTCCGGACGCAGCTTCATGTCGGACTCGTTGATGGCCTTCCAGCCCGAGATCGACGAGCCGTCGAACATCGTGCCGTCTTCGAGGAAGTCCTCGTCGACCAGGTCGATGTCGAAGGTCACGTGCTGCATCTTCCCGCGCATGTCGGTGAAGCGGACGTCGACGTATTTGACGTCCTTCTCCTTGATCATGTTCAGGATGTCTTTGGAGCTTGCCATTTGCCCTTATCCCCTAGGCTGATGATGCTTGAGTTGCGCGGGCCCTAGATGGCCAAGGCTCCGCTTTCGCCGGTGCGGATGCGCACCACGTCGATGATTTCCGAGACGAAGATCTTGCCGTCGCCGATGCGTCCCGTGCGGGCGGCGTTCTGGATGGCCTCCAGCGCGCCGGCGAGCTGGTCGTCGGCCACCACCACCTCGATCTTGATCTTGGGCAGGAAGTCCACGACGTACTCGGCGCCGCGGTAAAGTTCGGTGTGGCCCTTCTGACGGCCGTAGCCCTTGGCTTCCAGCACGGTCATGCCCTGGACGCCCATCTCCTGAAGGGCCTCCTTCACCTCGTCGAGCTTGAACGGCTTGATGACGGCTTCGATCTTTTTCATGGGCCCGACTTGATACTGGAAAGCGCCTCGACCCGCTGGGGGCCGGGCGTGTTCGCCGCGTAGGAACATGGCGACGTGCGGGTCACAAGCGGCGACCTGCCGCGCCCCCCGCGCGGACCGCCCGGAATCCGCACGGCGCCGCAGCTTTAGGCGCCCGGCGCCCAATTCACAAGCAGTGATGTTTTGCGCTTGTTACGGGCGATAACCCGCCGATAGATGCCGCCGAACAATCGTTTGAAGGGGCGTTTGGGATGCGAGACGACACGCCGGTTCTCATTGGGGCGGGCCAATTCACGTATCGGGGGCAGGCGGCGCAATCGCCGACGCCGCTCGAATTGCTGAAGATTGCGGCGGAAAAGGCCGCGGACGACGCCGGATTGGGCGCCGGAGCGCTTGCGGGGATCGATGCCCTGGCCGTCGTCGGCTTCACTATCGACGCGCCGGGCCAGCTGGCGCAGATGCCGATCCCGCGTCTCAAGAACCCGCCGGCGAGCTTCGCCAAGGCCATCGGCGCCGTGCCGCGCTGGAGCGCCTACTCCTACATGGGCGGCAACACGCCCCAGCAGGTGGTCAACCTGCTCTGCGAGAAGATCGCGCGCGGCGAGACGGAGTTGGGGCTTGCGGTGGGCGCCGAGTTCCTCGGCTCGCTGATGAAGCGCGTGAAGACGGGCGCCGGCTTCGAAGGCTACGGCGACGACGAGCAGGACGAACCCCAGCGCATCGGCGACGGACGCCCGGGCGTGACGCCCTACGAGGCCGCCCACGGGCTGAACTTCCCGACCAATACCTATCCGCTGTTCGAGAACGCGCTTCGGGCCCGTGACGGCCGCTCAATCGCCGACCACAACCGGCGCATGGGCGAGCTGTTCGCGCCGTTCACAAAGGTGGCGGCCGCCAACCCTTATTCCTGGTTTCCCACCGAGCGGACGGCCGATGAGCTGATCACCGTCGACGACAACAACCGCATGGTGAGCTTTCCCTACCCGAAATACCTCAACGCCATCATCCAGGTGGATCAGTCGGCCGGGGTGCTGATCGCCTCGGTGAAGAAGGCCCGCGAGCTGGGGGTGCCGCAGGACAAGTGGGTGTTCCTGCACGGCTGCGCGGACGCTTCCGACCTCTGGTATCCGCTGGAGCGGCAGAACTTCCACTCCAGCCCCGCGATGCGGCTGACCGGCAAGCGGGCGCTGGAAATGGCGGGGATCGGCCTGTCGGACATTTCGCTGATCGACCTCTATTCCTGCTTCCCCGTGGCGGTGGAAGTCGGGGCCGAGGAGCTGGGCCTGTCGCTGGACGATCCGCGCGGCTTCACGGTGACCGGCGGGCTGCCCTACTTCGGCGGGCCCGGCAACAACTACGCCATGCACTCGATCGCCGAGATGATGCGTCTGCTGCGCGCACGGCCGGGCGAATACGGCCTGTGCACCGCCAACGGCTGGTTCCTGACCAAGCAGTCGACGGGCGTCTATTCGACCAGGCCGGTCGAAGGCCACTGGGAGCGCGAGGACCCGAAGGTCATCCAGAGCCAGATCGACGCCCTGCCGCACCCGGAGATTATCGAGACGCCGGAAGGTCCGGCCACCATCGAGACCTACACCGTCATCCACTCGCGCGAGGGCTATCGCGGCGGGATTGTCATTGGCCGAGACGCCCAGGGCCGCCGGTTCGTCGCCGTGACGCCGGAGGATGAGGCGACGCTGCGCGGTCTCGAGGAACGCGAGGGCGTGGGCCGGACGGGCACGGTGACCCGGCATCCGGACGGCAAGCGCAACCTCTTCACGCCGGCCTGATGACCTACGTCTATCTGATCCGCCACGGCCGTCCGGCCTCGACCTGGGGCGGCGATGACCTTGATCCCGGGCTGGATGAGGTCGGGCGCGAGCAGGCGAGGGCGGCCGCTGAGGCGCTGCTGGCCATGCCGGAACGACTGACGCGAGTGCTCTCATCGCCCTTGCGGCGCTGCCGGGAGACCGCCGAGCCGTTCGCGCGGGCGCTCGGCGTCGCGGTCGAGATCGATCCGGCGGTGGGCGAAGTCCCGACGCCCGCGAGCGTCTCGCATGAAGAGCGGGCCGCCTGGCTGCAGAGGGCGTTCGCGGGACGCTGGAACGAGATCGACGGCGATCTCGACTACGAAATCTGGCGGCGGGAGGTCGCAAAAGCCGTGGCGGGCTATGCGGGCGCGGCGGTGTTCAGCCACTACGTCGCCATCAACGCCGCGGTTTCAGTGGCGCTCGGCGACGACCGCGTGGCGGCGTTCCGGCCTGACCACTGCTCGATCACGGTGCTGGAACCTGACGGCGACGGGTTGATCCTGATCGCGAAAGGCCGTGAAGCTGCGACCAAGGTTCTCTGACCCGGAGTCGCAATGCCGCGTGAAATCCTGACCTGCGCCGAAACCGCCGCCGCCGACCGCGCCGTCATCGAGGCCGGCACGCCGGGAACGGTGTTGATGGACCGGGCAGGCAAGGCGGTCGCGGCCGCGGTTGCCGAGCGCTTCCCGCGCCAGCCGGTGGTAGTGCTCTGCGGCACCGGCAACAACGGCGGCGACGGCTATGTAGCGGCGCGCGAGCTGCGCGAACTCGGGTGGACGGTGCGGGTCGAGGCGCTGGCGCCGCCCTCGACCGATGACGCCAGGGACGCGGCGTCGAAGTGGACCGGCGAGACCAGCCCCATCGGCGGCGCTTTCGAGCCGGGCGTTCTCTACGTCGACGGCCTGTTCGGCGCGGGCCTGTCGCGGCCTCTGGAGGGTGGGGCGCTCGAGCTGGCGCGCAGGGCGGCAGACGCCGTGGGCCAGATCGTCGCTATCGACGTGCCGAGCGGGCTGTCGGGAGACACCGGCCAGCCGCTGGGCGGCCAGTCCTTCCACGCCGCCCTGACCGTCACCTTCCACCGCCGCAAGATCGCCCACGCGCTGGAGCCCGGCCGCTCGCTTTGCGGTGAGGTCGTGGTCGCCGACATCGGTCTCGGCGCCGTTGGAACGCAGCTCTACGAGAACGGCCCCGAACTTTGGGGTGCGAAGTTTCCCTGGCCCGGCCCGCAGTCCCACAAGCATGCGCGCGGCCGCCTGGTGGTCGTGGGCGGGGAGGTCTGGAAGACCGGCGCGGCGAGGTTGGCGGCGCGAGGGGGCCTGCGCATCGGCGCGGGGTTGGTGACCGTGCTCTCGCCGCCCGCCGCGCTTCCCGAAAACGCCGCCCAGCTCGAAGCCATCATGCTGCGTCCCTTCGAGATCGATCTGGAGCTCGAAGCCGCCGCCGCCAACGCCGACGCAGCGGTAATTGGGCCAGGCGCGGGGGTAGGGGCGTCGACGCGCGCCAACTTGCTGGCTCTGGTCCGAACCGGCGCGGCGCTGGTCGTGGACGCCGATGCCCTGACCACCTTTCAGGATCGGCCGGGCGACCTGTTCAACGCGCTCGATCGCGACGATGTGCTGACGCCCCATCCCGGCGAGTTCGAGCGGCTGTTTCCCGGCCTCCTGAAGAAGAGCCCCCACCGCATCGCGGCTGCGCAAGAAGCCGCGAACGAAGCCGACTCCGTCGTGCTCCTGAAAGGTCCGGATACCGTTATCGCGGCCCCGGACGGCCGGACCGCCGTGAACATCAACGGCTCGCCCTGGCTCGCGACGGCAGGTTCCGGCGATGTGCTGGCCGGTTTCATCGCGGGACTGCTGGCGCAGGGGATGGACAGCTTCGAGGCCGCCTGCGCCGGCGCCTGGATTCACTGCGAATGCGCCACGGCGCATGGCCCGGGCCTGATTGCCGAGGATTTGCCGGGCCTGGCGCCGGCCGTGCTGGCGCGCCTGTACGCTGCCCGATAATCCACTTTCCTCCCCCCGAAGGGGTGCTACAGTCGCGATAGTTGAATGCAGGGGGATATATGTCCTTTCTAGCTGTACTGTTTGCTGCGGCCGTCCTTGATGCGCCGCCATCCGATCAGCCCCCGCAGCCGGAGGCACCGATCACTGTCCAGGAGGCGACGGTGATGGGAAAGGCGGAGCGGCCCATTTGCCGCACGGTGTCGGTGACTGGTTCGCGCTTTGACAGAAGGATTTGCGAAACCCCGTCGGCCGCAAAGGCGCGCCGGCAGGAGTTACAGCAGGCGCTGCAGCGGGACAGAGACCAACGGCCCTATGATAGGCGTCCACCGGCCCTTGACGAGCAGTGATCCGCGCGTCAGTTCCGTTCCCGCGCGGATGTGGCGGAACTGGTAGACGCACTGGATTTAGGTTCCAGCGCCGCAAGGCGTGGAGGTTCGAGTCCTCTCATCCGCACCAGCTCATCAGCGGGGGCTTGGCCCCCATCGGGGCGCGTGACATAAGTCCCGCCTCATTTTGCGCCGTCGGCCTACAGCCCGGCGGATACGGAACTTCAGAATGTCGATGCAGATTGTTGAAAAGTCGGGCGAAGGCGCCAGCAAGGTTTATGGCGTCACCGTGCCGGCCGCGGAACTTGCCCGCCGCCTGGATGCGCGGATCGCCGAGATCACGCCGCGCCTGAACATCAAGGGCTTCCGCCCCGGCAAGGTCCCCGCCGCCCACATCCGCCGCCTCCACGGCAAGGCGCTGATGGCCGAAGTGATCGAGCAGGCGCTGACCGAAACCAGCCAGAAGGTGCTGGACGACAACAAGCTGCGCCCCGCCACCCAGCCGGATCTCAAGCCTGAATCCAACATGGACAAGGTGCTCGAGGGCAAGGAAGACCTGTCCTACGAGCTGGCCGTCGAGATCATGCCGGACTTCGAGCCGGTCGACCTGGCCAAGATCAAGCTCAAGCGCCCGGTCTATGAGCCGACCGACGCCGAGATCGAGGAGGCGCTGGCCGACCTCGCCAAGCAGACCCGCACCTACGCGCCGCGCACCGGCAAGACGGTGAAGGCCAAGGACGGCGACCAGGTGCTGATCGACTTCGTCGGCCGCCTCTATGGCGAAGCCTTCCAGGGCGGCTCGGCCGAGAACCACGAGCTGGTGCTGGGCTCCGGCTCCTTCATCCCGGGCTTCGAAGAGCAGCTGGTCGGCGCCAAGCCCGACGAGACCAAGACCATCACGGTGACCTTCCCCGACAACTACCAGGCTCCGCACCTCGCCTCGAAAGAGGTGGAGTTCGAGGTCACGGTGAAGGAAGTCCGCGCGCCGAAGGACGCCAAGGTCGACGACGATCTGGCCAAGCAGCTGGGCCTCTCCGATCTCGCCGCCCTGCGCGAGGTGCTGAAGAAGAACCTCTCCGATCAGTACGCCAACAATTCGCGCTTCAAGCTCAAGCGCGCCCTGCTGGACGAACTGGACACCAAGCACGACTTCCCGCTGCCGCCGCGCATGGTCGAGGCGGAGTTCGAGGGCATCTGGCGCCAGGTCGAGGCCGACAAGGCCAAGGGCGAACTCCCGCCCGAGGACGCCAAGAAGAGCGAGAAGAAGCTCAAGGCCGAATACCACCACATCGCCGAACGCCGCGTGCGGCTGGGTCTGGTGCTCGCCGAGATCGGCCGGCGCAACAACGTCCAGGTCTCCGACCAGGAGCTGACCCAGGCCATGCAGCGCGAGGCCATGCAGTACGGCCCGCAGGCCCAGCAGGTGTTCGACTTCCTGCGCAAGGACCCCAACGCCGCGGCCCAGATCCGGGCACCTCTCTACGAGGACAAGGTCGTCGAGCTGATCTTCGGCCAGGCCAAGATCACCGACAAGAAGGTCTCCAAGGACGAGATCCTCGCCGAGGACGATCTGCCGGAAGGCTATTGATCAAAGCGTCGCCGCCGCCTTGCAACCGCGCGGGCGGCACGCAATATCCGGATGACGGTCAGCGCGACGGGGAGTCGCGCGCCTCATCGAAAAAAGGATTTTCCATGCGCGATCCCGTGCAAACCACGATGAACCTCGTGCCGATGGTGGTCGAGCAGACCAGCCGAGGCGAACGCGCGTTCGACATCTTCTCGCGCCTGCTGAAGGAGCGGATCATCTTCCTGACCGGGCCGTTCGACGACGGCATGGCCTCGCTGATCTGCGCCCAGCTTCTCTTCCTGGAGTCCGAGAACCCCAAGAAGGAAATCTCGATGTACATCAACTCGCCGGGCGGGATCGTGACCTCCGCCTTGGCGATCTACGACACCATGCAGTACATCAAGAGTCCGGTCTCGACGGTGTGCATGGGCATGGCGGCCTCGGCCGGATCGCTGATCCTGGCCGCCGGCGCGGCGGGCCAGCGGATTTCGCTGCCGAACGCCCGGATCATGGTCCACCAGCCCTCCGGCGGCTTCCGCGGCCAGGCTTCCGACATCGAGCGCCACGCCGAGGACATCATCAAGACCAAGCGCCGGCTGAACGAGATCTACGTCCACCACACCGGCCGCACCTACGAAGAGGTCGAGAAGACCCTCGACCGCGACCACTTCATGAGCGCCGAGGAAGCCAAGGCCTGGGGGATCGTCGACCACGTCTACGAAACCCGCGAAGGGCCCGACGCGGCCTAAGAGGCCTCGCTGAGCAACCGCATCAGCTCGTCCCGTTCAGCAGGATCGCTGACGCGCATGCGGGTGAAGTCGTCGCCTGTCAGCCGCACGTCGGCGAACAGGCCGGCGGGATCCTCATGGAAGTGCAGGAAGGCGCGGGTCTTCAGATAGAAGGTCCCGCGCGCCTTTTCCTTCAGACCTGGCAGGGTGCGGACCCTCGCCAACAGCGGCTCAAGCGCGTCGAGCGCCGCCGGGCCCGCGTGTTTCACGGCTTGCTCTTGAAGACGCGATAGCCCTGCTCCTCGGCGATGGCGAGCATGGCCTTGTCGCCGGAAGTGTCGCCATAGGCGGCGGCTAGGCGGATGTCGTCGCCGAAGTGGGCCTTCAGGCGCCTCACCTTCTCCTCGCCCCGGCAGTTGGGCGTCGCGAACGCGCCTGTGACCCGGTCCCGCGCGTCGAACGCCAGCTGGGTGCCGATCAGCACATCCGCGCCGAGCGCCTTGGAGAAGGGCGCGACCACGATATCGGGAGAGGCCGTGACGATGGCGGTGATCGCTCCGCGCTGGCGCCACCAGCGGAAAGTCGCCACCGCATCGGCGCGCAGCAGGTCCTGGGCGCATGCCTTGGCGAACTCGCGGGCTTCCTCCTCCAGCTGCTCGCGGGGCACGCCGTAGAGGAACTCCTTCGCCGCCGCGGCCTTGATGCGCCCGCGGTCGTGGTCGACCAGGTAGGCGAGGGCGGACGGGGTCAGCCTGACCAAGCCGACATTGTAGCGCGCCGCGCCGGCCCGCCACTTCAGGAAGCTGGTGAAGCTGTCGCGGACCGTCAGGGTGCCGTCGAAGTCGAACGCGACCACGGGCGGCGAATCAGGCAGGTCGGATGTGAAATCCGAGCTGGCCCGGCCTTTCAGAGGTCTGCGTCCCATCGTCCCACCGCCCGGCGACTCACCGGCCGCCGATTCGCATTGTTGTGTCCCGATAAGAGACTTCTAACGCGGCCCCGCAAGCGCTGTTGCGCGAGCGCAAGGCGCTTTGCGCCCCTGTGAGGCAGCTTGTGGGGGCAATTTGCGTTTCCCATCTGCTTGTAAAGCTGCGGGAAAGCATCTTTTGGCCTTATGAGGCGTGTAAGGGTTGAGATCGGAGCCCGGATCAGGGATTGTCAAGGATTAGGGAACCCGAAGCAGGGTAGGCTGTCCCCGATCGACAGCTTTGTCCTTCCCAGGGGGCGGCGGGCGGCTCCACTCAACGCCAAACGCCGCTGTAGCGTGAGAATGCGATCATGACGAAGGCCGCCAGCGGCGACACCAAAAGCACCCTCTACTGCTCTTTCTGCGGGAAGAGTCAGCACGAGGTGCGCAAGCTGATTGCCGGCCCCACCGTGTTCATCTGCGATGAATGCGTCGAGCTCTGCATGGATATCATCCGCGAAGAGCACAAGATCGCCTTCGTGAAGTCGAAGGACGGCGTCCCGACGCCGAAGGAAATCCGCGAGGTCCTCGACGACTACGTCATCGGTCAGGACCACGCCAAGAAGGTCCTCTCCGTCGCGGTTCACAACCACTACAAGCGGCTGAACCACGCCCAGAAGAACAACGACGTCGAGCTGGCCAAGTCCAACATCCTGCTGGTCGGGCCGACCGGGTCGGGCAAGACGCTGCTGGCCCAGACGCTGGCGCGCATTATCGACGTGCCGTTCACGATGGCCGACGCCACCACGCTGACCGAAGCCGGGTACGTGGGCGAGGACGTCGAGAACATCATCCTCAAGCTGCTGCAGGCGGCCGACTACAACGTCGAGCGGGCCCAGCGCGGCATCGTCTACATCGACGAAGTCGACAAGATCAGCCGCAAGTCGGACAACCCCTCCATCACCCGCGACGTGTCGGGCGAGGGGGTCCAGCAGGCGCTTCTGAAGATCATGGAAGGCACCGTCGCCTCCGTGCCGCCGCAAGGCGGACGCAAGCATCCCCAGCAGGAATTCCTGCAGGTCGACACCACCAACATCCTGTTCATCTGCGGCGGGGCGTTTGCGGGCCTGGAGAAGATCATCTCCATGCGCGGCACCGGCACCTCGATCGGCTTCGGCGCGAAGGTGGTCGATCCCGATGAGCGGCGCACGGGCGAGATCCTGCGCGGCGTGGAGCCGGACGACCTGCTGCGCTTTGGCCTGATCCCCGAGTTCATCGGCCGCCTGCCGGTCATCGCCACGCTGGAAGACCTCGACGAAGAAGCGCTGGTGAAGATCCTGACCGAGCCGAAGAACGCGCTGGTCAAGCAGTACCAGCGGCTGTTCGACATGGAGAATGTCGGGCTGCAGTTCAGCGACGACGCCCTGCACGCGATCGCCAAGAAGGCCATCCTGCGCAAGACCGGCGCGCGCGGCCTGCGTTCGATCATGGAAGGCATCCTGCTGGAGACCATGTTCGAACTGCCGAGCTTCGACGGCGTCGAGGAAGTGGTCGTCAACGGCGAGGTCATCGAAGGCCGCGCCCAGCCGCTGCTGATCTACGCCGAAAAGAAGGCGGGCGGGGCCTCGGCCTAAGCTTTACCGCAGAGCTGAAAAGAGGTTTCCTCATCGCGTGAGATGGGGAACTTCGTCATGCGCGCCCTGATCCTTGCCCTCCTGCTCATGGGCGCCCAGCCGGCGGTCGCGGGGGAGCCTCTGCCGGGTGCGGAGGTTCCTCCGCCCGGGTTTTCCGATCCGGTGTGGACGACCGGACAGGACTTGGTCACCGATTGCCAGCATGCGTCGGGCGACCTGCAGGGTCATTGCGATTTCGAGGTACTGATGGGCGTGGTGCAGCTGCGTCAGGCCGAACCGGGCAAGCTCTGTGCGCCCAAGCCCGCCGGCGACATGAGCCAGCAGGACAGCGATCGCTGGTTTCACGACCGCATCGAACAGCCGGTCTACGACTGGATTGCGGCCCGGCCCGACGCGTTGGCGCGGCCGTGGGGCGAAAGCGTCGGCATGGCGGCGCTGGCCCTCTGGCCCTGCTCCTAGCTGTGCGCGGCCACGCCCTTCACGCAGATACTTACATCCATGTAAACTCGCGACTCGGATCGAAGAGGGATGAGCGCGATGGACACCATGGGACTGCAGGACGCCGCCGTCGGGGCCGTGGGAGGGTTCTTAATTGCCCTCCTCATCCTTTACCGGCTCGTCCAGCCTTCGGACGCTTCGGAGCAACGGGTCTCCATGCCGCGCCGGTGGAGGATTGTCGGGCTTTCGACGCTGTTGGGCGCGGTGCTGGTCTGGCTCTACGGGGTGATCCGTTCGCCGGGCCTCGGGTTCGACGTTGGTGTCGGGGCCGTGGGAGGCCTCTTCATCGGCCTTCTCGTTCTCTGGCGTATCGGCGCGTCGGATGAAGCGTATCAGCGCATCACTCGGGAGCGCCGGTGGGGGATCGTCGGCATTGCCGTCGCGCTCGGTGCGGTGCTGATGGGGGTCTACGGCTACATCCGCTGACGCTTACGCCGCTTCCAGCGCATCGCCCTGGAGGGTGATGCGGTGCATGAGGCGGTAATGGCCGTGGTAGTCGTTCTTGGCGAAGTGCCAGGTCGCGCGGTTGTCCCACATGGCCACGTCGCCGTCCTGCCAGACGACGGTGTGGACGCGGCTCTTGTCGATGCAATGGGCGAAGAGCTCCATCATCAAGGGCATGCTCTCCTCGCGGGTCTGGCCCTCGAAGCGGATCGTGAAGGCCGGGTTGATGTAGAGCGCCGGCTTGCCGCTGCCGGGGTGGCGGATGATCACCGGGTGCAGCGTCTCGGGCAGGTCGCGGCTGCCGGACATGACGTCCTGATCGGTCTGGGCGTAGGCGCCGCCCGCGCCGAAGATGTGGGCGGAGGAGTGGATGGCGCGCATGCCGCGCAGCTTTTCCCGCATCCCCGGCGCCAACGTCTCGTAGGCCGCGTACATGTCGGCAAACAGGGTGTCGCCGCCCGAGGGCGGTAGCTTGCGCGCCACCAGGATCGAGCCCAGCGCCGGCTCGGCGTCGTAGCTGTGGTCGGTATGCCAGCCGCCGCCGATGTTGGTGGTCTGGGTCTCGGTCTTCTCGACCTTGGCGATCTGAGGGTAGGCGGGATCGGCCGGGAAGAAGCGGTTGACGTCGATCGGCCGGAAACGCTCGGCGAGCTCAATGTGCTGGGCGGGCGTGATCGACTGGCCGGAGAAGAAGAGCACCCCATGGTCGTAGAGCGCCTGGCGCAGGGCATCGACCTCGCCGTCGGTCAGGCGCGTCAGGTCGACGTTACGGACATGGGCGCCGCAGCCTTCGGCCTTCTCGACTTTCAGAGCTGTTCCCAGCATGGCGTCCTCCTGCTTCGTGAGGCCATTGGCGCACAGGGCTGGCGCGGTAATAGTCACCCAAGTTACATTAAGCGCATGGACGAACGCGCGCGCATCGCCGCCATTCCCTGGTTCGCCGGTCTCCAGCAGGCCATGCGGGCCGACCTGATCGGACGCGGCCGCGTCCAACGCCGCGCGGCGGGCGAGTGGCTGTATGGCGAGGGCGATGAGGACACCGGCCTCGTGGCCGTACTGGAGGGCGGTCTCAATCTCTATTCGCAGGCGCCGGGCGGACGCGAAGTGCTGTTCGGGACGCTGCCGGCGGGGGCGGTCATGGGGCAGAGCGCGGGGCTTGGGGGCGGCCCCCGACTGGTGACCGTGATCGCGGCGACGGACTCCCTGCTCATGACATTCTCCGACCGGGCGCTGCGCGAGACCGCGGCGGCCCATCCGGTGCTCTGGCGCAGCATCTCGACGTTGGCTTACGGGCAGCTGCGGGCGGCGCTGCAGGGCTGGGCGGAGGCGGTTGGATTGCGGCCCCGCGAGCGGATGATCGCGCGGCTCGTAACGCTCTCGGCCGAGAGCCGCACCGTGCCGCTCTCGCAATCGACGCTGGCGGAGATGGTCGGCGTCACTCGCAAGGCCGTGAACGGCTGGCTGCGCGAGCTGGAGGAGGGCGGCTTCGTGGCGCTCGGCTACGGCCGCATCGAGGTCCGCGACCGCTTGGGCCTTGAGCGAATGTTGGCCGAATGAGCTAGAGAGCGGCGATGGCCAACCTTTTCGATGTGCTGACCGCCAACGCCATACCCTCCGCGCCCTTCCTTGAGCGGCCGGACGGAACGGTGGATGCGTACGCCGACCTGATGGCGCAGACGGCGCGGCTTGCGAACGCGCTGGTCGCGCGCGGCCTGCGGCCCGGCGACCGGGTGGCGGCGCAGCTCGAGAAGACGCCGGAGAACCTCTACCTCTATCTGGCGACGGTGCGGGCCGGCGCGGTCTTCCTGCCGCTGAACACGGCCTACACGGATGCCGAAGTCGACTACTTCGTCAGCGACGCCGAGCCGAGGCTGCTGGTGCGCGACGACACGCTGGCGGAGCTGGCCGAGGAGGCGAGGGGGTTTGCGCCGGAGTTCGACACCGTCGCTCGCGAGCCAGATGACCTCGCCGCCATCTGCTACACCTCCGGCACGACCGGACGGTCGAAGGGCGCGATGCTGACGCATGCGAACCTGGCGTCGAACGCGGCGACGCTGACGAAGCTGTGGCGCTTCACCGCCGACGACGTCCTGATCCACGCGCTGCCGATCTATCACGTGCACGGCCTCTTCGTGGCGACCAACGTTGTGCTCAGCGCCGGGGCCTCGATGATCTTCCGGTCGAAGTTCGATGCGGCGGAAGTCCTGAGCCTTTTCCCGCGCGCGACGGCGCTGATGGGTGTGCCGACCTTCTACACGCGGCTGTTGGCTCAGCCGGGACTGACGCGCGAGGCCGCCGCTCACATGCGCGTCTTCATCTCCGGCTCCGCGCCGCTGCTGGCCGACATCCACCGCGAGTGGGCCGAGCGCACCGGGACGGCGATCCTGGAGCGCTACGGCATGACCGAGACGGGGATGAACACATCCAACCCCTACGACGGCGAGCGGGTGGCAGGCACCGTGGGCTTTCCACTGCCGGACGTCGCCTTGCGCATCGCCGATCCGGACACCGGGCGCGTCCTTCCGCGGGGCGAGATCGGCGTGATCGAGGTGAAGGGCCCCAACGTCTTCGCCGGCTACTGGCGCATGCCCGACAAGACCGCTGCCGAGTTCCGCGCCGACGGCTTCTTCATCACCGGCGACCTCGGGAGGATCGACGAGCGCGGCTATGTCCACATCGTCGGCCGGGGCAAGGACCTGATCATTTCGGGCGGCCTCAACGTCTATCCGAAGGAGGTCGAAACCGAGATCGACGCCCTTCCAGGGGTGGTCGAGAGCGCGGTGGTCGGTTTGTCGCACCCCGACCTTGGCGAGGCCGTAACCGCGGTCATCGCGGCCGCGCCGGGTTCCATTTTAACCGAGGCAGAGGTGCTTTCGGCCCTGTCAGCGCGGCTGGCCAAGTACAAACAACCAAAGCGGGTTCTGTTCGTGGAAGACCTTCCCCGAAACGCCATGGGCAAGGTGCAGAAGGCGCTGCTCCGGCAGCAGTACGCGAAGCTTTACGCCTAAGCCTCGGACGAGGGCCGGTTTCCGGCGAGGCTTGAACCCGCCCACAAATGATCCACATAAATTGCAAGCACCCGCTCAGTTGAGGGCGGACGGGCCGTCCGATTCAGGCGCATCGTCTGACTTACCGCGGTTCGAAGGACCGAGCGCGACCAACGCGCCGGTCAGGAGTTTACGCATCATGTCCGAGATCAGAACCCTACCCGTCCTGCCCCTGAGAGACATCGTCGTCTTCCCGCACATGGTCGTGCCGCTCTTCGTGGGCCGCG
>Ga0157373_10002239_pt1 | contig 14653 bp, 11 predicted proteins | sample C65metaG_FD_113460 | JGI IMG/M metagenome (GOLD analysis project Ga0157373, IMG submission 113460) | Corn rhizosphere microbial communities from Kellogg Biological Station, Michigan, USA - C6-5 metaG | ecosystem: Host-associated > Plants > Roots > Rhizosphere > Soil | place: USA: Michigan... | reverse complement strand
ACTGGTAGGATTTGGCTTTACTAATTTTGGTAGCGAATATAAAAGTTCTGACATAAGGCGTTTTCTCAATTTCATCCTTTTCCATAATTTGGAAATAGTTGAATTTATAACTGACACAAATATAGTACTTTATAACAAATGAAAAAATAATGAATGAATTAATCATTTTTATTACTAAATTTATTAGCACATTTGTATAAGAATATCAATTGATAAATGTTATACGCAGTAGTAGATATTGAAACCACAGGCGGCTTTGCTTCCGGCAACGGAATTACCGAGATTTCCATCCTTGTTCATGATGGTTCAAAGGTTATAGAATCTTTTGAAACACTGATCAACCCGGAGCAGGAAATTCCCTTTTATATAGAAAGTCTTACCGGCATCAGTAATGACATGGTTCTCGATGCGCCATTGTTTGCGAATGTTGCTCCAAAAATATATGAGATGCTGCATGATAAGGTATTTGTTGCGCATAATGTAAATTTCGATTTCTCCTTTGTGCGGCATCAGCTGGCACAAAGTGGCTTCAATCTGGTTTCAAAAAAGCTATGTACAGTACGAATGAGCAGGAAGATTATTCCAGGTCACAGTTCGTACAGTCTCGGAAAATTGTGTCAGGCACTGCGGATTCCGCTGAATGATCGTCACCGTGCCGGTGGAGATGCTGCTGCAACCGCGTTGCTGCTGAGCCTTCTGCTGGAAAACGATACGGAGGGACTGATCTCACAGTCTTTGCACAAAGCCTCAAAGGAGCAGGTTTTACCGGCCAATTTATCGAGGTCTGCCATAGATGCCCTGCCTTCTAACCCCGGCGTTTACTATTTTAAAGATAATAAGGGTAAAATCATCTACATCGGCAAGGCCGTAAATATCAAAAAACGTGTGTGCTCACATTTTTCGGGAAACAGTATCAAGAAACAGCGACAGGAATTTCTTAAAAATATCCATCAGATTGATTTTACGATCTGTGGAACTGAACTGATGGCGCTGATCCTTGAAGCCTCAGAAATTCAAAAGTACTGGCCCGAGAATAACCGTGCGCTGAAGCGTTTTGAGCAAAAGTATGCTCTTTATACTTTTGAAGATCAGAAGGGCTACATGCGGCTGGGTATTGATAAATATAAAAAGAACACCAATGCGCTGTTTACCTTCAATAGCATACTGGCAGGTCAGAGCATGTTGAGGGGAATGATTACCGAGCATGAGCTGTGTGAAAAGTTATGTTTTATTCAGAAGAACAGGGCTTCATGCACCGCTGTGGATACCGGCAATTGTCATGGGGCCTGCCAGGGGCTGGAACATCCCTACAGTTACAACACCCGGGTGAAAGCAGCTGTTGCGCATTTAAAATCCACCCTACCCTCCTTTGCCTTGATTGATTCTGGCAGAAATGAAGATGAACAGAGCTGTTTGTGGGTAGAAGAAGGGAAATTTTATGGTATGGGGTATATTTCTTTCCATACTGATGTCAGCGACATGGAAAGTTTGAAGTCCTGCATAGAGCCTTATCCTTCAAATGATTATATTTTGAATATGGTTTTAGATTATGCAGAAATGAATCCCGGCAAGAAGATCATGAGTCTCAAAGAAGCATAATTATGATATTATTTTAAAATAGATTTGCTGATATTCCACATTAATTCTATCTTTGGCGCTCCTAACAGGGAAATACGCATCCATAGCTCAGCTGGATAGAGCAACGGTTTTCTAAACCGTAGGTCATAGGTTCGAATCCTATTGGGTGTACCATACAGGAGTCAGTTCGTTTTTTCGACTTGACTCCTGTTTTTTTTTGAGGTACTTCCTTGTTTATGAAGTAGATCAATGAGGCTGCTTCATTGGCGCGGGTGGTTCGATGTACAAGATGAATATATCTATATATTTTCTCATCAACTTCACCTTTTCACAAACAAACATTTTACGTATCCGCGGTTCCTTTATGTATTGTGATATGCGTGACTATCCCATATTAAGTTACCTTGACTATGAATATCCATAGTCAAGGTAAAACACATTTCCCTTGACTATGGATATTTTTAGTAAATTTGTAGTGTATGAATTTAAGGGATCATCAATCAGGAATATTTACTAAACAATTTGGCTACAAAAGCTTTTCTCCTAATTCAATTAATTTTGAGTGGAATATAAATAGTCCAGAAATCAATACGTTGTTAGAAGATGCTAATCTCCATTTAGGGGAACTCAATGCTTTTTCTAGTTTTGTCCCGGATGTGAACGTATTTATCAGAATGCATATCGTGAAGGAAGCAACCCAATCAAGTCGTATCGAAGGAACCCGCACGAGAATGGATGAAGCTGTGCTGGAAGCAAAAGATATTAGCCCAGAATCTAAAGATGATTGGCAGGAAGTGCAAAATTATATTGAAGCTATTAACTTTTCGATTGATCAACTGGAAAAGTTACCCTTATCTTCCAGATTAATAAAAGATGCGCATAAAATATTATTGAAGGGTGTGCGCGGGAAAAATAAACTTCCTGGGGAATTTAGAAGCAGTCAAAATTGGATAGGTGGAGCATCAATAAACGATGCTTCATTTATACCGCCCCATTTTTCTCAAGTTGACGAATGTATAAGCGACCTGGAAAAGTTCTTGAATAATGATCAGATTAAAGTACCACATTTAATTAGAATAGGAATAGCTCATTATCAATTTGAAGCAATCCATCCTTTTTTAGACGGGAATGGAAGGATCGGCAGGCTATTAGTCACACTTTACTTGATAAACCAAAAAGTCCTTACCAAACCAACATTATATTTATCTGATTTTATAGAAAAGCACAGGTCTATATATTACGATAATTTAATGGGCGTGTCGATACATAACAATCTGGAACAATGGCTAAAGTTTTTCCTTGTTGGCATTATAGAAACAGCAAAAAATGCAATCCTGACATTTACAAAAATTATCGCCCTCAGAGATCAGGTTGAAAAAGATACAATAATGTCATTGGGAAAAAAATTGCCGAATGCAAGAGCATTGCTTCAATTCCTTTACAGCAAACCAGTAATTACCGTCTCAGATGTCATTGAGGTATTAAATACCAGTAAACAAAGTGCAAATGCCTTAATTAAAGACTTTTGCAACTTGGGTATTCTAACTGAACAAACTGGATATAAACGGAATCGCATATTTACTTTCACAGAATATTTGAAATTATTTCAGGAGTGACCAAGTTTAAATCCTATTTGCTGGGACTGATTGCGTCATTAACAACGTCCTTAATAGTTCACTCATACAGAGGGTGGTAAAAATTCATGTAATGATATCAGATAATTTCCTCAAATCCTCAGCAAACTGGTTCGATATTAATACAATTGGGTGTACATCTTAAAAAGCAGCTTCTAAAAAAATAGTCGCTGCTTTTTTTATGCTTTCCTTTTTACTCCTGCAGCTGCGCCCTTTTCTTCATGGCATGGTCGACAGAGTAAGGTCCCGAACCTGTAACCCAAAACAGAACAAGTAATAACAGAACGATCAAAGACAGCCATAACTCTGAGTTTAACATGCTGAAACCTCTTGATACATTCACAAAGAATACAGCCACCAGAAGAATAGGAATCTGCATGACCGCAGAAAAGCGCGTCAGCAAACCGATGGCAATCAGGATTCCGCCCACGAGATGCACAAAACCGGCAATGTGAATGACTACACTGGCCATTAAGCCAGAAAAACCAAACACACTCTTCTCCAGCAGGAATTCCTGCAGTACCTGCGTGTTGCTTACAATTGCAATCCCTTTGCAAAAAATAAGAATTCCTAATCCGATGCGAACAATGTCCAGCGCTTTAGTGGTATGCAGATCGCCCCAGCGCTCAATTTTTTGAATAACAGTCATGATAGTTCCTCCTGTTTATAATTGGTATATTAAAGCTACAAACAAATTACAAGAATATCAATAGTAACACACTAACAATCAATCCTTTTATTAAACTCTGTAACTAATTAACCAATTTGCTATCTAATGATAAAAACCAACCATGAACTTTATAGGCAATATTCTCTGGATTATCTTTGGCGGAATCTTTATCTTTTTCGAATATCTGATCGGAGGATTTATCTTATGCCTCACCATTGTTGGCATTCCCTTTGGCCTGCAATGTTTTAAATTTGCCTTCGTAGGCCTTGCCCCTTTTGGGATCAGGATCACAGATACTTCTTCTAATACTGGCTGCCTCTCCACCGTCATGAACATCATCTGGCTGTTATGCGGAGGGATCTGGATTGCATTGACCCATTTGTTCTTCGGTATATTGCTTTGCATCAGCATTGTAGGTATCCCTTTCGGACGCCAGCACTTTAAACTGATGAACCTTGCTTTCAGTCCTTTCGGTAAGTCGATCAGCTAATTTAACCCACGGATTTTTTTCTTCATCAATAGTCTTTTCCGAAAGATTGTTTAGGTTTACCATATACCATCAAATCCGGGTCATTTATGTTGAACAAAATACTTCCTTTATACGGCATTGATCCATCTGCATCTGAGATCAAAGCATTTGGCGACGGTCTGATTAACCACACCTGGATAGTCAAGACTGATACCGGAAGATTTATTTTGCAACAGGTAAACCATCAGGTATTTAAAAAACCTTTTGATATAGATCATAACATCAGGCTGCTCAAAGAATACCTTGACACTGTCTACCCTGATTATCTTTTTATAGCAGCAGAAAAAGATCTGTCGGGAAAATCCATGCTTCAAATAGAAGGAGCGTATTACAGACTGTTCAGGTTTGTCGAAACATCTCATTCCCTGAATGTTGCAGAACACCCTGAACAAGCATTTGAAGCTGCAGGGCAATTTGGAAAGTTCAGCAGGCTCCTGAGTGGTTTCGATGCCAGTCAATTACGTGCAACCCTTCCTGATTTTCACAATCTGAGTCTTCGCTACCAGCAATTCCTCCATGCATGTGATCATCCTGTATCGGCTGAAAGGAAAATGCTTGCTGCAGAGCTAATCTCCTGTATCATTGAAAATAAAGATATAGTAGAGACTTTTGAACAGATCAGTACTGGAAATGAGATTCCCTTGCGCGTTATTCATCATGATACCAAAATCAGCAACGTCCTTTTTGATGCACAGGAAAAAGGTCTTTGCGTTATCGACCTGGATACGGTGATGCCCGGATACTTTATCTCTGATGTCGGCGACATGATTCGTACCTATGTATGCCCGGTAAGTGAAGAAGAAACTGATATGGGAAAGATTGAAGTACGAATTGACTTTTATCATGCGATTTATAAGGGATACACAGCAGAAATGGGAAATACCCTTACCGACCATGAAGCATCCTATTTTTTCTATGCCGGCAAGTTCCTGATCTACATGCAGGCCCTTCGTTTTCTGACGGATTATCTACTGGACGATGTGTATTATGGCTCCAGGTATGAGGGACACAACCTAAACCGTGCAAAAAACCAATTGGTGCTGCTGAAAAGATATATGGAAAAAGAAGAGCTACTTAAAAGTCAACCTCAGGGTGGTTCCCGCTCCCGGGCTGCTGATGATATGTAATTCCCCCATCAGCTCTGCGGCCCTGCTCCTGATATTGTTCAGTCCATTTCCTGAAAGGGAATCCGATTGGTCAGATACCACTGCATCCACATCATACCCGGCTCCGTCATCAGTAACTGAGATATCGAATACTGCTTTCCTGAGCTTTATGTCTACAGTGATTGATGTACATCCGGAATGTTTTACCGCATTGTTGATCGCTTCTTTGAGAATAAGATATAAGTTCTTGCGCAAAGTCATCTCCAGACTGATATCCATCAGCTTTTCATCAGCATTCAGCTTATACAGGATATCACTGGCAGCACACAGGGGCCGGGCATATGAATTGATACGCTGGATGATACTACCCATGTTATCATTTTTGGAATTGACTGCCCAAACAGTATCCCCCATTTCACTGATCATTTCGATAGCAGTGGTTCCTATCGTCTGTAACACCTTCACCAGCTGACTTCCCTTATCCTGCTCCTGGTAGATTTTGGCGACCTCACTGTATACTGAAATGCTGCTCAGCGTAGATCCGATATTATCATGCAAATCCTGTGCGATCTGGTTCCTGACCAGCTGTTGCCGGTAAATCTCCCTGATCCTGTAACTGTAGATGCCATAGATGATCAGTGCCAGGAATGACACTACAATCAGGAAAAACCACCAGGTTAACCAGAAAGGAGGAGCGATAGCAATCACCACAGCGCTATACTTGCTCAGGGGACTTCCCTTCCAGTTACCTGCCCTCACTTTAAACGTATATTTACCACTTTTCAGATTGGAGTAGCTCGCCACATTTTGCTTGCCTGAGCTGATCCAGTTACGGTCTATTCCTTCCAGCATATACTCATACTGAATGTTCTCTCCCGAAAACTCAGGAGCAGAAAATTCAAATGAGAAATAATTCTGATCATGAGTCAATCTGACGATTTTTTCAATCAGCATCTCGTTGTAGGAGACATTAAAAATCTTAAAATCGGTAAAGAAAATCTGCGGTTGATTGTCGATCAAAGCCACAGCATCAGGGTTGAAAGCGACATAATAATCATCCCCCGCAGCATACATATTTCTCTGGTTATCCTTGTAGATATACCCTTTTACGCCATCTGATATCCGCAGGCCTGGCAGGTCATAACAGCTGTAATTTTTCTTTAAGGGGTCATACCGGTGAAAATGTCCGTTACAGATCATCCATAAGTTTCCGCGAATATCCAGCTGTAGACCTTCGCTGAGGTTGCTGGACTCACTGATGTGGGTAAATTTGCCTGAACGCGGGTTTAAATAGTTTAAGCCTCCTCCATAAGTGCTTACCCAATAATTTCCTTTGACATCTTCTTTGATATCAAAAACGTCATTACTACTGATCGTCGCTTTGTCCTGAAGATCATAGGTATGGTAGCTGACCGGCCCGGTATTGCCTTGCCGGTTACCCAGCCCTTGTCTGGTAGTAGCCAGCCAGGTGAGCCCCTGACTGTCCTTATAAATTTTCCGGATCAGGTTATCTTTGATATTCAGCTCCTTAACAATGTCCTTTCGCTCGGTTTTTCTGGAAAACCATTGCTGAAGCGTAAAATCATAATAAGTCAGATAATGTCCGTATGGAGATACCAGCAATACAGGATGCTGATCTATCGTATCCCGTACAATGGAGACGATTCTGGAACTGATGATCTTTTTCATCACCGGATCCTTCAGCGTATTTGGCAGCAGGCTCAGTTTATTGCGAAGCTGATCATAGAGAAACAGCGTATAATCAGTACCCAGGTAAAAAGACCCGTCCTGGTCAGCAAAAAATTTGGTAACCGACAGCTGCTGCCCCTGATAGACGATCCTGCGATGCTCGAAACCCGTTGAGCCGGGCGACTTGATATAAATTCCTGCACTTGTCCCAATCCAGAGTCTTGACTGTTTATCCTTGTAAAAATCATAGATCTTTATGGGCTGATCAGTATCCGGCAGATAATTAAAGGTAAATGGAGAAAAAAGAGCATTGAGCATACTTACGCCATTATTGGTACCTATCCATATAATCCCTTGCCTGTCCCTGTAGATCACATTGACCTGGTCATCACTCAGTGATCCGGGCTTAAGAGGATCGTGCCGGTAACTCGTAAACTGCCCACTGTCTTTATTGTACACCATGACGCCGGTATTCTTTCCCGCCATCCACACCTGTTGGTTTTCATCTTCGGCGAAAGAAACATAATCATCCGGAACGACACCCTTCATACCCTGTGAAGGCAGGATAGCTTTAAAAACCCCACTTCCTGCACGCTGGTGATAGACCAGCTTGTCCCAGCTGCCATACCAGAGGTCGTACTCATGATCCCTGAAGATTGCTGCGATACTGGCATGTGGCAATTTAGCGTACAAGTTTTTATAGCGTTCATCGTACTTAAAATCAAGCGTACGGGTGTTAATACTCAGCAGTCCACCTCCTGCCCTGCCTACCCGCAGGGTGTCATTGGTATCCATCAACAATGTCAGAATACCTGAGGTACCGGATTTTACCGGCGTATCAAATCTTCCGCTTTGTTTATTCAGGCGGACGACATAGTTGTTGCTGGTTGCCAGCCACAGTTTTCCGCTACGGTCTTCAACAATTTTCTTTATGGCATCTTCGGGGATACTTTTGGGATCATGGGCATTGTGTCTGAACTGTCTGAACTGCCGGGAAACAGGCTGACGGTAATCATACCTGCTGATTCCCCCATCTGCAGTAGCAATCCATAAAATACCCTCTTTATCTTCATAAAGGTCAGTGATGATATTTCCGGACAAAACGGTGGTATCATTGGGCTTACTCTTAAAAACAACATAATATTTACCGTCAAAACGAGTCAGCCCATCTTCTGTCCCAAACCAGATAAAACCTCTGTGATCTTTGAGAATACAGTTTACTTTATTGTGTGACAGCCCATTTTCAGTCTTTATCGTTTTGAAGAAGGGATCAGCAGCCTGCGCAAATACACCGGCAACAGAAAAAATCAACGCTGCAATAAGAAAGGCAAAGAAACTGGCAGAAAAACTATGTTTATACGATATCAAAAGATAAGTTTTTTATCTCGTAAAGATACATTTTATTCAAGAGTTGATAAAAAATATTGACATATAAGCTTTTACATTTGAAACATTAGAAGTAAATTAGCTAACAAATTACATAATTATGAAAAATCTTGTAATACTCTCCATCCTTTCAATGCTATTCTGCTCCTGCAGCAGGCAAAATAACAGCAATAAACGTAATGAGAATTTGGTACTCCCCTATTTTGAATATTTCAACCAGCACAACTGGCAGGCCATGGCCGGTATGTACGCTGATACCGCTGAGTTTAAAGATCCTTCCCTTGGGCAGGGAATCGTCAGTCAAACGAGAAAGCAGGTAATTGCCAAATATACCGAGTTGAGTCAGATTTTCCCTGACCTGACCGACAAAGTGATCAAGGTTTATCCTTCAGGGCCGAAAAATATAATTGTAGAGTTTATCTCCACAGGGACAGCAGCAGACGGTTCAAAATTTCATTTACCCATCTGTACCATTTTTACCATTGAAAACAATCTGATCACACAGGACTTTACCTACTATGATAATTTTGAGGAATGATGTTGCCTCTGCATGATCAGTAAACCAGTGTCAGACCAGCCCCCCATCCCATATCACTATCATAATGGCTGGATAATGAGATATATTTGGACAGGCTGTATTTCAGCCCGGCAGCATATTCCTTATCCGTATTGGCCATAAAGTTTGCACGCATTCTTCTGCTCAGCGGAATATCCTCTCTGCTGAGCTGAAACCTGTATTTACCATCGCCGTCAATCCTGGCATCGGCAATAAGCAGCATGGGTAAGGTATAGGCAAAACCGGCAACCACCGTCTTGCGGTCGTTCTTGTTGCTGCGCTGCCCGAACAGGTTTTTTTCCTGTTCATCCGTCCTTCTATAGTGGTAATCAAAACCAACATATGGCATAAACCACTGCATCTCACCAATATATTTCCCTACCATTGTTTCACTTTCATATCCTTTGCTTTTGCTGGTTCCCAGGTGCCACAGGGTATTGATCTTCCAGCGTGTATTCGCAATGGCCGCCGTACCATCAGAACCATTGCTTTCCAGACCTACATTTGCTGTTGCATGAAATTTACGATCGTCTTTGTAGACCTGGCGTAAGGCTGCACGCGGGTCAGGCAGCTCAGGATTGGGCGGAGTGTTTTCGTATTCAAAGATCCTTCCCATGCCGCTCATCATGTGATAGAGAATATGGCAGTGAAAAAACCAGTCGCCACTCTCCGTTGCTGCAAACTCGATCGTATCAGTCTCCATGGGCATAATATCCAGCGTATTTTTCAGCGGGGAGTAGTCGCCCTTCCCATTGAGCACCCTGAAGAAATGTCCATGAAGATGCATAGGATGGCGCATCATCGTGCGGTTAGTGAGGACAATCCTGATATTTTCTCCTTTTCTGATCAATATTTTATCAGCCTCTGATACGGTTTTATTGTTGATCGACCAGACATAACGTCCCATATTACCGGTCAGGTCAAACTTCAGCAGCTTCACTGGTCCGGCAGGCAGCGTCGTTTTAACAGGAGATTTCATCATCTCATAACTCAGCGTACTGATGTCCCCCTCCGGAACTTTACCATCTGCAGCACCCGTGATTTCGGGATACATCACATTGTTCATGTCCATCTGCTGATTTGTCATCACCATCCCCTCCATATTCTTCATTCTGCCTCCGGGAGTGGACATCTCGTTCATCATCTTCATGCCCTCAAAATATTTCAGTACCGGCAGCACAGGAGCATTGGTTCCGGTGCCTTTTCCCAGCCATAGGGAAGTAAACTTCGTCCTGTCTTCTGAGGTAGCCCGAAATTCAAAACTTCCATCATCCGGGATGGTAACGATCACATCATAGGTTTCAGCCACGGCAACGATCAGGCGATCTACAGTCACAGGAACAACATCCATTCCGTCATTGGCCACCACAGTGATCTTTCCGCCTCCGTAAGTCAGCCAGAAATAAGTGGAAGAGGCACCGTTGACTATCCTCAGCCGAACTTTATCGCCTGCTTTGTACTGCGGCTGCTCGTCCACAGTCTTTCCATTAATCAGGAAGCGGTCGTACGCAATATCACTCACATCCATCGCCGTCATCCGTTTCCATTCATTTTTCAGCTTCGTTTTCAGATGGCCTTTGCCGATCGCTTCAGCATAACTTTGTACAGAATTTTTCTGAATGGCAAACCAGTCTGATCCGTTATGCAGACTGCGGTCAATTTCCATGGCATCCATATCCGCCCAGTCGCTCAGTACCATAGTATATTCCTTCACCACTTCCGCTATTCTTTTGTGGATGATAAAAGCTCCATACAGCCCCATCTGCTCCTGCATGGTTGTATGTGAATGGTACCAGTAAGTACCGTTCTGCACCAGCGGGAACTTGAATACATGGGTTTCACCAGCTTTGATAGGTTGTGTGGTGAGATAAGACACGCCATCATAGCGGTTAGGCAGAATTAATCCATGCCAGTGGACAGAGGTTTCCTCTTTCAGGGTATTGTGAACATAGATTAACGCAGTATCCCCTTCCGTAAATTCGAGAACCGGTCCTGGTATTGTCCCGTTGATAGCCATTGCCATGCGTTCCTTGCCGGTATAATTGGCCATTTTATGGCCTATTGTTAAATCGTACCGTTTCGTTTTTGGTTTGGAAGCAGATGGCTCCTGTGCCTGAGCACCCTGGATAGATGTTATTAAAAGGATGATGCTCAAGACAAAGTAAGTGCTGAATTTCATGATCTGGATCTTATCAAATTATACTGACAAAGATCGGCAGCAGCTTGCGGAGGGATTTACAGAATTAGAGTTACTTTTTATATAATTACTATAAAATTAAAAATCCCGGCCGGCAGATGCCGGTCGGGATTTTTGTAATAGCTTGCTGTTCGCGAAACTAAAGTATCTTATTTAGCGCTGTTTTTCTTTTCAGTCACTTCAGTACGGATGTCCTGAGCTAATGTTTTTAAATCTTGCATTGCTTTACGTACTCTTGTTCCGGCAGCACCGTTACCTGAATTGTAAAACTTGTCTGCATCAGCCTCAACTCCGGCAATTAGTTCTTTTAATTTTGCGAATTTTTCCATGATATTTTGTTAATTAAATTTGATTTATGGCTCTAAAGGTAATAATTATTGGTTTTCTTCCAAATCAATAACGCATGAATATGCGCTTTTAATATGCGCACAAGCATATTTAAAACCATTTGAAGGCGGGTTTGTTAGATAATGGACATCTAAAACAAACAACACCTATGGAAAATCACAAAGAAGAGCAAAAAGACAAAGCTCCTGATAATGAGCACTATGACGTAGAGAATCCTCAAAATATTGCGCAACCTAAATTCAACAGCACCAGTACACACAGAGGTGGTGCCGAATTACCTGCTGTTGAAAACTTAAATCAAATAAAAGAAGAAAAAACCTCTAATGAGGAGAAAAAAAGTACCAATTCGGGCAGTCCTCTTCCCCAAAACGATGAATCTCTACACGGTAAAAACACCAAAACCGACCTTGGTGGTGGTCAGAGAGATGATGACGAAGATGAGGATGAAAAGATCATCCGCACCTAATATCCTACAGGTGATGGCTGACTTGCCAGCAGGTTAATTCTTGTTTTGTTCAGGTATGGAAACAGAGCGATGACCAGCAGGATGACAAACAGCACGATACTGATGAAAAGATAATAGTCCATCATTGTACGGAGTGAAGCCTGAGCATCCACTGCCCTGCCCAGCAGGCCCCTGGCTATGCGAACCGATTGATCTGGCGCTACTCCCTTTGCGGAGAGCGCCTTTGCATAGGCTGTAAGCCGGTCGCCCGCAATCCCGTCTACCCCGCTCAGCTGATCCTGAAACCTGTTCACGTGAATCGCCTTATGCTGTAGCTGAAAGTAGTTGATAATCGCGATACTGCTGCAGAAGCCCAGAAACCTGAAGAAGACACCCATGGCAGAGGCAGAACCTGCCAGCGCCGCGGGTACTGAGGAAATCATAAAGATAATAATCGGCGCCATCAGCATTCCTGCACCTACGCCCTGTACGATCAGGGGAATGATAAAAGTACCGGCATCTGCCTGAGTACTGAAGAGGAACCACATCCATACATGAAATATCAGGAGCAGAAAAAATCCGTAAAGCCAAATCAGGCGCATCGGCCTTTTTAAGATAATCAGTCGCGATGATACCAGCACCCCTAAAAAGATCCCTCCTATATTCGCGATCATCAGGTACCCGATATGTATTGGGTCCATCCCAAGGACAGTGGCGAAATACTGTGAAGTGATACCCAGCGCACCACGTACAATATATAAGGTCAGGATCATCAGTATCCCAATATTAAAATTACGGGATTTAAATACTGCCAGATTAAGGTACGGCCTTTTCAGATGCAGCTGACGGAATATGATCAGCGCCAGCAAGGCGATACAGGCCATTGCATTGTAAACAATCCTTTGATCCTGAAACCAATAATACTGCTCCCCGTATAAAAGGATATACCCCAGGCTGCAAAGCAGACACGAGTACAAAAAAAAGCTATAAAAATCAAGCTGGTAGAGTGGCATCTTTTTGCTGAGCCTGATATTATTCATAATCAGCAGCAGTAGCAATGTTCCGGGCACGTATGCGAAAATGATGAATTTGTACAAGACATTGAAGTCGAACGCATCGATGATTGGCGCCGTAACAATTGTGGATACCGGCGTGATGCACAACAGCAGTCCGTAAAAAACCGAATAGCCGATCTCCCTGGCCCGCTCACTTCTAAGACTTCCAAAAATCAAAGTAATACAGATACTGGTGGACATACAATTGGCCATCCCCTGTATAAACCTGAAGGCAAACAGGACAGATAAACTATGCGTATGAAAACATATGTAAGAGGTGACGACCTGCAGCAGTGTGCTGATCAAAAAGTACTCACGTGTGGCAGTAAAGACAAAAAAACGTCTTTCCAGCGCAAAAAAACCTGCTACAGCAGCATAAAATGCGATCATAGAGTACTGCACATCTGCAGGCTCTATACCATAGTACCCTGCGGCTCCCGCGGCACTTGCTGTGGACAGCCCAAAAAGCAGCAATCCGGGGATAATTACAATAAACATCGTAATCCTGATGAGCCATACAGGGACCCAGGATTTAAAAACTGGTAATACGGGATTCATCTAATCTTTTTTTATACTGATATTGGCGTTCATTCCGGCGCGTAACTGGGCAAGTGCCTGCGGACTTTCGGTCAGTTTAATCTTTACCGGTATCCGCTGCACGATCTTCACAAAGTTACCCGTAGAGTTATCTGGGGGCAATAAAGAGAAACGTGCTCCTGTTGCCGGGGATAAGGAAATAATTGTACCCTTAAAAGTATGATCCGGAAAAGCATCTGCAGTAATTTCGGCAGTACCGCCAACATGCATATGCGCAATCTGCGTTTCCTTGAAGTTAGCGATTACCCATTTACCCGCATCCTGGTCTACAATATAGGCCAGGGTTTGTCCTGCCTGTATCAACTGCCCCTGCTGGATCGTCCTTCTGCCCATTTTTCCATTGTATGGCGCACGGATCACGGTATAACCTACATCGAGTTTACTCCGGTTTAACAATGCCTTACGGCGTTTAATCTCTGCCTGGTATACCCCTTTCTGCGCTCTGATGTCATTGACCTTAGACAGTGAAGCCTGGTAATTTTCCTGAGCAGAGCGAAACTCCGAACTGGCTACATCCAGCGCCGCGCGACTGTTCTCCAGCTGCTGCTGCGTAGCAGATTCTACTTTAAATAGTTTGGAATAGCGGTCGTAATCCTGCTGAGCCCGGGTGAGTTTAGCCTGGGCAGAAGCAATCTGCGACTGGCTTGCCTGCGACATTCTTGCACTGGTCTCTACATTACTCTCCAGCACCCCGATCTGTGCCTCGGCGTTCGTCAGCGCTGCCTCCCCTTCTTCCTGCTGTAACTGGTACTCGCTGTTGTCGATGATCAGCAGCGTGTCTCCTTTTTTTACTTCCTCATTCTCCTCATATCTGATCTCCCTGATGAAGCCCGTCACACGTGAGGTCACCGGGTTGATATATT
>Ga0157373_10002238_pt1 | contig 14653 bp, 20 predicted proteins | sample C65metaG_FD_113460 | JGI IMG/M metagenome (GOLD analysis project Ga0157373, IMG submission 113460) | Corn rhizosphere microbial communities from Kellogg Biological Station, Michigan, USA - C6-5 metaG | ecosystem: Host-associated > Plants > Roots > Rhizosphere > Soil | place: USA: Michigan... | reverse complement strand
CCTGCAGATCTGCCTTCGAGGCGTTGCCCCTGAACTCGACCTTGCGCTTGGTCAGCTCGGCCTTCAGCTCGGCTGCGGTCAGGTCGGCATCGCCGCCCGTGCCGGCGCCGGCTTCGGCCTTCTGACCAGGGCGTGCCGGGAGACGGCTCTCGACCACTGCCTCGGACTGCTTCGAGAACGTGTCGCGGCCCTGAACCATGCCCAGCTCTTTCGACACGTCGGCAATGCCACGCGGGAAGACCTGATCGACGACCGGCCGATACTTTTCGCCGAACTTGGTCACCAGCCGCTGGTACTCCTGGGCGCCGTTGTTCGGCAATTCGATGGCGTGGTAGTCATCGTTGAGGACGGTCACATTGTCCTCGCCGTGGATCAGCTCCAGGATCGGCACCTCGTGCTTGAAGAACGAATCGGTGATGGTCACCTCGGAACTACGCTGGATAGCCACCTGCTGCAGGGTGACGATGACGGTGTTGTTGCTCATGTTCCCTCCTCGGGAATGGATGAGCGGCCCCTACGCGAGGCCGCAATAGGGTTCAGCCAGCCGCCATGTAGACGGTGCCAGCGGCTGACAACTTGATCCACTGCGGCAGGTTCTGGACCTCGGTCTGCGCATTCGCTGCCAGCGTGGCCAGCGTGGTGTAGGTGCCTGCTTCGGTATCCGAACCCTGCAGCGTTGCTGCGGTGTCGGTGAAGTTCGAGAAGGTGGCGCTGCCGCCACGCAGGAACGGGCTGTTGCCGGTCTTGAAGGCGGTGTTGGTGATCGGGGTGGACTTCATGAGATGACTCCTGGATGGCCGAATAGACGCCCGGAAGCCCCGGCCGGAGCCGGGGCCGCCGAATCAGGCGATGGACAGGACCGCGTGCGCGTTGCGCTTCTTCGCGGTCAGGCCGTACTTGCTGGTCTGCGCGTAGTAGGTGACGTAGCGGTCCGGCAGCTTCTCCGGCTTGCGCTTCTTCATCCACTGGCCCGGCAACGGGCGGAACTTCAGGAAGTTCTCGTTGATGAAGTAGCAGCGCTTCGTCCACGGGTAGGTGATCGCGCCGAGCTTGGCGTCCAGCAGTTCGAAGGTCGGGTCCCACACCACTTCGAGACCCTTGTAGTAGACCGTCGAGACGCCCGGATCCAGCGCAGTGCCACCCTTCGGAGTGACGATGATCTGGCGGTTGACCTCGATCTTCGCCTCCGCCTTGTAGGCATTGAGGAAGGCCTGGCCGCACACAATCTTGGTCGGCAGGCCGCCGCCATACCGCATGCAGGCATCCCACATGGCGTCCATCGCAGCCACCACGCCGTTCAGCGGGATTGCCATGCTGGCGTTGTTGCGCCAGTAGGTGCTGGTGCTGGCGTTGATGCCGCCGACGACATCGCCAGTGCCCGGGGTGGTGGAGATGATGTGGTCCAGGCCCGGCATGGCCTTGGCCGACTGCGAGCCGTTCTGCAGGGCTTCCAGTGCCAGACCTTCCTGCGTGCCCTGCTTCAGGGCCTGCCAGCTGGTCTTGACCAGGTTGACCAGCTGCACCTTCTCGGTGGAACTCGGTACGGCGACGCCTTCGTCGTCGATGCTGATGCCATTGGCGATCAGGCGGTCCTCGTCGAACCAGAAGCCTTCGTGGTTGCTGTAGTACTGGAACTTGGCGAAGCGGTTCGGGTCGCGCTCGTTGTAGGTCACCTGATCGGCGCCGCTGTAGTTCTGGTAGTTGCTGTCGTTGGAGACGAACAGCTTCTCGTTGAAGATGCCGTTGCCGAAGATCGACTCCTCCTTGCCCTGGATCAGAATGTCGAGGGTTCGGTGGGCGACGCTGATCTGGTCAATCGGGTCGTTCTTGGCGTAGCTCTCCAACGTGTAGTTGGCGCCAGCCGCGATCTGTGCGGTGCTGAAGGGCATGAGGGTGTCCTCGAAGGGGAATGGGGTTGTTGCGTTCCATCCACGTTCGAGGGGGGCGAGGCCTCTTACTGCCCTACCGGGCGCGACTCCGGCGTACTGCATGCGTGGTGCGGTTGTCAGCCGCAGGGCCAGATTGCCCGTATTGCGGGATGCGTCAACGGACACAAGAAACCCCGCCGAAGCGGGGTCTTGTCAGGGCCGACCTTGGGCTCGGCTCAGCCGCCGCTTGCCTGCTGGATGCCGTATTCCATTGCGTCCAACGGGCTGGCGAAGGATGTTGGATCCATCGCCGGGCGCGGGCCGCTCGGGCGCATCGGGCCGGGGCGCGGCGTCGCAGGCTGGGCTGGGGCTGCCGGAGGCGCAGCAACTGCCACCGGTGCCTGGATGCGGGCATAGGCCAACGCGGTGCGCTGCGCCCACTCGCTCGGGTGGTACTGCTCGCGGATCTGGCGGACGGCCTCGTTCAGCGCCGGCCGTTTTGCCTCATAGGCAGGGTCTTCCTGTCGCATGTCAGCATCGAACTGCTGCAGCCACTGGATACCACGCTGCTCCGCCTGCTGGGCGGCCTGCTGCGTTTCCTGCTGGTGGCGCTGGACGGTGCCCGTGTATTCGGCCCGGTCACGCTGGCCGGCGATTTCGATGGCGCGTGCGCGCGGCAGGTCGCCGGCTTCCACCTCGGCGCGCAGGTCGGCGTGCGCAGCCAGCGGGTCGTGGATGCCGGGCGCTTCCTTGCCGAGCATCTTGGCCAAGGCGGCGTATTCCTTGCCCATGACCTCGTAGGCCTTCTCGGCTGCGGCGAGGTCGCCCTGCCCCGCCTTCGCCACCAGGCCGAGATAGTCGAGCGCCATCCCGTACTGCTCGGCGCTGGTACCGGTCTTGCTGATTTCATCGAACAGGAAGTCGCCAGCCTCGGCGCGCTTGACCACGTCCGGCAGCTTGGCCACGTCCTCGATGCCTGCCGCCTTCAGCGCGTCGCGGATCGGGGCCAGTTCCTTGACCTCGCTGGCCAGCGTGCGGAAGCGCTCGGCGGTCTTGTCCTTCAGGCCCAGCGAGGCGATCTCTGCCTCGGTCTCTGCGTCCGGCTGGGGCTCCCCCTCAGCGGCAGCGGGCGGCTGGCCATCGGCCGGAGGTGCACCATCCTGCGGCTGAGCCGGGGGCTGACCGTCAGCGGGCGGCGTAGCGTTCGGGTCGTCCGCCGGCGGCGTCGCAGCATCGGCCGGCGGGGCCGCTTCAGCCGGCGGCAACTCGGCGGCCGGCGCCTCCTCAGCATCAGCAGCAGCGATCCCCGCGTCCAGCGCCGAAAGCGCGTCGGTCGTCAGGTCGGTCGGGGTGGTGTCCGGCTCGGTCGCCGGGGTGTCTGCGTCGACGTTCATCACTTGCTCCAGGTTGCGAAGACCCGCCAGATGGCGAGCGTCAGGGGGTGGTGGCGCATCTCAGCTCCTATCAGGCTTGGATGGGATCGGCGGCAGGCTCGCCGCCAGGAGGTGCTGCGGGGACGGGCGGCTGCTGGCCACCCTGCGGAGGCGGCGCACTGCCGGGCACGGCCTGAGCCGGCGCGGCCTGCTGGCTGCCGTCGTTCTGAGGGATGAGCTGGTCGATGTCGAAGCGCTCGCCGCTGCGCTCGGCGGTCAGGCGCATCAGCTGCTCCAGCGAGTCGGCGATGCTGTCGGGCGAGGCGCCGCGCAGCTGGCCAATCTGGGTGATGCCGGTCTGCAGCAGCGGCAGCAGGTTGGCCCATGACTGCCGCTCGAGCGCGGTGTTCGGCTTGCCCGACGAGCCGGCGCGGATCTCGATGCGCACGAACTCGGCCAGGTCGTCCGGCCCCATGTACGGCGGCCAGAACGCGGTCGGCCCGGCGATGAAGCGCACGTCCTCGTCGCTCAGGTACACGCGGGCGATCTGGCAGGTGTACTCGGCCAGCTCGCTGAGCACCGATTCCATGTTGTCGCGCCGGCTGCTGCTGCGCGCCTGGAAGCCCTGCTGCTGGATGTCCGCCTCGGTGGCGGTCTTGGCCGTGTTGATCGAGCCAGTCAGCGCTTCCTGTACGCCCCAGATGCGCTCCAGCTCGGCGAGAATGCGCGTGCGGTCGTACAGCGATGGATCCATCTGCGCGTAGGTAATCGGCACCAGCAGCGTGCGCAGATCGGCGTTCGGCTGGGTCGCCTTGATGGCCACCATCTCGCCGGTATCGGCCTTCGCCAGCTTCTTGGCCTCCTCCTCATCCATCGCACCAGCGTGGAATGCCGTCTTCGGCTTGATGCGCCGGCGGTGCTCCGTCTCGGCCGAGCCGATTCGGTTGTATTCGTCCATCAGCTTGGTCGAGCGGCTGACCAGGCTCTGCGGGTGGCGCTGGCCATCCACCTCCGACGTGCAGATCACGAAATACGGGTAGAAACGGGTCGTCGCCGGCGGGTTGAACGCAGGCTTGACCCAGAACGGAACGCCGGTGATCGCGGTCAGGACGGTGTTGCTCTCCGCATCCCAGATCTCGATGCGGCGCACAAAGCACCCGTTGGCGCCGCCGTCGGCATTGGCGGTGTAGGCGTCTGCCTCCTCGGCCGTGGCCGAGTCGCCGGTTAGGCCCACGCTCTCGTTCTTGCCCATGCAGGGCTTGCGCGGCGCGTATCGGGCGGCCTTGCACAGGATGTTCTCGGCCTTGCCGTCCTTGTCGAACTGAGCGAGGTACGGGCCGTGCTCGGCCAGCGCATCCTCGTAGGACGGGTAGGAAATTTCGGCGTTCCAGGGCGCATCGACGTGATTGGCGATGGTGAAGCCCGGCGCCACCTGGAAGTTCTCGCCGGCCACGTTGTCGATCGCGTAGCCACGGGCCACGACACGCTCGGCCCCGTTCTGGATGGCGGCCAGCTGTCGCTCCAGGTCGGCGACCTTGGCCTCCTCGTTGTTGCCGAACACGCCCTTGACCGTGTCCCATGCCTGGGCGCCGAAGCCGGCCGTGCCGTCTTCCAGCTCCTGCTGCAGCGCCTTGGCCCGGGCGATGTTCTGCTGCAGGTCGTTGATCGCCGTCTGCGTCTCGGGCGAGATCTCGGTGCGCTCCTGCCACGTCGCCTTCAGCACGCCCGGGCCGATGGTCAGCGAGGACCGGACCCACGGCCGGCCGCGGCGCTTCAGCTGCGCGTCCTTCCACATCTGGGTGCCCACGGCCTCCAGTGTCTCGGCGAACTGCTTCATCTCCCGCGAGCGCTTGGCGTACTGCTTGCGCAGCTTCAGCACCTCATCGCCGACCAGCTTCTCCACCGCACCGGTGGCCAGATAGCTCTCCTGCGCCTGTTGGCCCTGCTGGAACGCCTCATCACGGTTGACGCCCCGCGCAGCCATCTGCACGGCGATCTGCCGGCCCACCTCAATGGCGTCCTGCTCGGCCTGCTGCTGGATGCCAGCCATCACCTGCTCGTCGGACTCGATGATGTCGCGCAGCTGCTCGGGCGTCGGCATGCGATGCGCCGGACCGGGCGACACGTCGAAGTCCGGGTTGCGGGCGTAAAGGAACGCCTCCTGGATATCGATGTAGGTACCGATCAGGTTGGCGTCGACCAGGAACCCGGAATCCCCTCGCGCCTGGCGCCGGTCCTTCACATACTGCTGCCGGGCGTCCTTGTCGAACTCGCGGGCCTGCTCGAAGCGATCCATCCAGCGCTTCACGTCAGCCTGCATTCGGCTGATCTGCTTGGCGCGCGCCGGATCGGGATCAGCGGCGGCCGCGATCCCGGTTTCGAGTGCTGCGATGGGTTGGTCTGCCATGGTCGGGCCGGTGTGCGAACTGCCCCCAAGGTGCCCGGTCTGCCAGAGGCATCAACGGTAGTAGCGAGCTGCCTGCTCGTCCTCGTCGCGGTCGGCGGCGTCGCGCTGCCTGAACCACTTCTCGGTAAACGGCGCCGGCGGTGCCGGCTTTGCCTCGGGCGGCAGGCTGCCGTCCGCCATGAGGTCGATCCCTCGGCCGAACAGGCTGCATACGTCCACCATGTCGTCGCGGCGGCCGTCCTCACCGGTGAAGGCGCACAGCTGGTCGATCAGCCTGTCGCCCCACTCGGTGTTCGGGATGTGCACCGAGCCCGTTGCAGCGCGGGCCGCGAAGCCCAGGGCGCGGTCTGCCTTGCTGCCAGCACTGGCCAGCGGCACCCGATGCACGAATGTCTGCGTGGCCTTGGCCGCTCGGCGGATGGCGCCGTCGGTCGTGCGCAGGATGACGCCCATCTCCTCGAACGCCATCACCGGCTTGTTGCGCCGGCCCATCTGCATCAGGGCAGCGATCCACACGGACGGGTCTTCCTGCCCACTCCACCAGTCGGTGAACCACATATCGCCGATGTGATCGAGACCGGCACAACCGTGCTCGGTCCAGTCTGGATCTGCCTCGGGGTCGTCCGGGTCAGGTGCGCCGGCATAGTCGCTGGCCAGGTACTTGCGCAGGCCCTTCGGCTCGTCGCCCAGGTTGAAGCGCTTGAACCAGTGCCGCTTGAACAGGATGCCGGCCTTGGCCCGGGGTTGGCCGCCGAAGATGTGATCGTGCAGGTCCTGCGAGATGGCCAGCGTCTTCAGCCGCTCCGTCTCCATCGGCTGGTTCCACCACGGGTTATCCAGCCAGTTGATCTGGATGACGATCGCGTCCGGGTCGTTGCCCAGCACCCAGCGCTTGTAGGCATAGTCGTCCTGCTGGTCCGGATTGAAGGTGACCCATATCTCGGCGCCGGTCGTGCGGACGATGGTCGGGATCAGCTTGTTCCAGCTGTTGGTCGAGACGTTGGACGCCTCCTCCACCCACACGATCGTCGCCCCTTCGAACGACTTGATGCTGTCGGCGGTGTGGTCCTGCAGGCCCGTGAAGCTGAAGGTGGAGCCAGTCAGGATGCAGGTGATCTGGTCCTCGCCTTGCTTGTTGATCTTGAAGTAGGCGCCCAGGCCCATCCGGTTGATGTAGTCCTCAATGACCCGCTTGGAGGACTGAGCAATCGACTTCTGGATCTCGCGCACGCACAGGATGCGGTGCTTGGCCTGCATCGACAGCATCACGAGGATCTGCGCCACGGTATGCGACTTTGCCGAGCCGCGGCCGCCGTACAGCACCTTGAACTGCTTGGGCTTCAGGACCGGCAGCAGCTTGGCCGGAATGTGCACCGGGGTGTGCGGTGCCAGCGGGTTCGGCTGGGCCGCCACGCTCACTCGCCCTGCTTGGCCGGAACCACGCCCATCACGTAGAACGGCGGCGGGGCCGGCAGCTTCTCGCCATCAGCATCGGCCAGCTGCACCTTCTCGCCGTAGCGCTTGGCGTTCTCCTTGCCGGACTGCCACTTGATGGCGTCCATCATCACGCGGGCAGCGGCCGGATCCAGCAGGCCGTCCTCGACCTTCTGCATGATCTCGTCCAGCCGCTCGAAGCGAGCATCGGCACGGCTCGCGCGCGCGCGCATGTACTGCTGGCGGAAGGATGCGGGATCATCCTCGTCCCCGCCAGCGTTGGCGGCCAGCCAGCGGAAGATGGTCCGGGCGTCGGGCATGCCCTCGGTCTCGCCGATCTTGGCGATGCTGTCCCCTTGGGCGATCAGGACGCACACACGCTCGGCCAGGTCCTGCGTGTACTTGCTCGGGCGCCCGATGGACTTGCCCGGCTTCTTGGCGGCTCCGGCCTTGGGCTGCTTACCGGCCATTGGCGGCCTCTGCGGCCCTCAGCCGCTCCAACACCTTGGGCAGGCGCTGGATCAGATCTTCCACCACGGCAATGTCGTCAGCCAGGAACGCGTCTCGGGCAGTCTTCTCCGCCTTCTCCTTCTCGACCTGCTTCGCTATTACCTTGGCGGTGTAGCGTGCGCCCTCCACGATCTGCCGGTCACGGGGAGCGAACCCATCGCACCAGACGAGGATGATCCCATCGACATCGCCGCCGGCACGAACGCACTCGCTCACTTCCTTGATCAGTTTTTCCTTCTCGGCGCTGGACAGCCAATCAGCCACGATCCACCTCCGCCTGCAACCGCACCTGCCCCTGCCGGGTGATGCCGAAGCGCTCGCCCTTCTCCTGCGCGTAGCCGTGGCTCACCAGCGAGTCCAGCAGCGAGTCGCCGCCGCGGTGGTGGTCGCGCCACTCCTGGCGGGTCAGGCTGAACTGGCCGGCGAGGTGCTGCAGGCCCTGCGTGATCGGGTCCAGGCTCACGGCAGGGCCTCCTCGGTCCCACGGGCGATGAGTGGCACGGATCCGGGCTGCAACCCTTCTCCGCCGCCGCAACGCGGCAACCCGTTCCCTCGGTGCTGGCTGTTGCCCACCTGCCAGCTGGGGCTACCGATATCTCCCTCGGTAGACGGGCGCATGTAAGCGGTCACGCGGCACGCTCGGGCAGGCCGAATAGGTCCAACTGCACAGGCATGGCGCGCTTCGGTGCCGGCGCGGTGGCGATGCCCAGGTGCTCGAAGATGTCCTCCAGCACGTTCGCTGCGGCCTCGGCCGTCACGCGCGGGAACCGATACATGCCCACCAACCACGGCCAGTACGGAGACCGCTCGCCCTTGCGGGCCATCTCCACGGCCACCGGCTTGTCCTCTTGCAGGACGAACGCCTGCGAGGTCTCCGGGTTGATGAGCAGGTAGCTGGCTACCGAGCATGCGCGTTGGTTCTCTGCGATTCGTGGGAGGATCAGTTCAAGGGCGCCAGCCGGGTTGATCGGGTCGACCACGCAAACCGCGCGTGGCTTCCAGACCTGCCGGAACGGAACACCCTCAGTTGTACCGGTGCGGCGCGGAGCATCAACGGACGCGGCCATCTTTCGACCTCCGGTGCGGGGTTGGGTTACCTGGCTCATTGGCTTGCCTTCCTGCGGTTGATCTCGCGGCGCATCAGCTGCGCCTCGGTCTTGAGCGCACGGGCCTCGTGCAGCACCTCGCGCATGTCGTAGCCCTTCCGGTGCAGGCTGAAGATCTCGGCGGCCAGAGCGTGGTCGAGGCGTGCGACGACCTCCAGCTCCAGCGTGGTGTACTGGCTGAAGGTTGGGGTCATCCCTCCGGCCCCCCGGTGATCCGCACCACCACCTGACCGCCCTTGCGCACCTCGGTGCTGACCAGCGGATGGCTGATGAACCGCTTGTCATTGATGCCCAGTGCGTCGGCGATGCCATCCCGGTATGGCTTGAACCGGGCGAGCATGTTGTCGTCGTCCGGCAGTAGCTTGGTCGGCGGGTGGAAGGTCACATGCAGATGCAGCCGGCCCTCTGGTAGCGCCCAGCCCTTGCACCCAGCCTCCAACGCAGTGACGGCGCCGAGGTGCCGCGCCAGCCGGGCAGCGCCCGACCGCTTCGACCAGTGCACACGGGCGTTGGGCGATAGCCGCTTGTCCGGCCACGGCAGGATCAGCTCCTTCATGCGCGCACCCGCAGGTAGCCCTGCTGCCACAGCTGGAGCATCGTCAGGTCGTGCGCCCGCTGCCAGATGTCGGCCTTCTCCTCGCGGGTGAAGCGCTTGCCCTGGTCCAGCTCGCGGTGGCAGCTCCGGCACCCACTGGCGAAGAAGCAGTCGTGCGCCTTGATGCTCCCGCCCTTGCCGTGGCGGGACTGGTTGCTGTGACAGGGCTCGCCCGGGCCGCCCTCGCACACCCCGTCGATCTGGAGGGTGCAGTTGAGTTGGTAGGCGAGGTCGAGCAGGCTGCGGTCGCGGTAGTTCATCGGCGACGCTCCCCGTGCCGCTTTATTGCCGCGCATCGGTCGAGAGCAACAATTACGCCTAGCCTGATCCGGGCAACGTCTTTCGAACGGCCAAGGACGCAGAGCTGCGCCAGTACGTAGTCCAGTGAGCTGCCCATCACGGCACCTCCGGGCAAGTGGCAAGCCGTTTGGCCAGCTCTTGTGCATACGGCAGAGACAGAAATCGCTTGGCGGTGTCGACCATTGCGCCCTTCGCCTGACGCTCGACGTACTTGGCAAACTCAACCGCCTGAGCAAGCGCAACATCCTTGTCTGATTCACTCAGCGCCTCACCCTCGGGCGGCGTGAGGGCGGCACGCAGGATCCGCATGACCACGTGCAGATTCACCACCGTCATCCCTTGGTAGCCAAAACACTCTTTGGCAAGATCCGGAATTTCGGCCATGACGAGTTCCCTCGCCCGCTGCTCGATGGCGTCCATCAAGCAACCCTCCTGCTCGGCGGCGCGAACTGCGCCAGCTTTTCCACTGAGCTGTCCGACCAGCGCACCCGGTCCGAAAACTCGGCGTGGATGAAGGTGAGGAAGTCGCCCATCTTTCGGCGGCTGTACTTGCTGGTCCGGGCGCCGAGCATCACCACGCCGCCGCGCAGGCCGGGCGCCCACTCGGTCTCCTCCTCGAACGCAGCGGTGAGCACGTCCTTCCAGTCGTAGGGCGTGGCCTGCCTGGTACTGCCGTCGCGGCGGGTGATGACCAGCGGCACCTGCTTGGCGATGTCGCTGAGCGCCGGCCACATCGCGGCGTTTTGGTCGAGCGTCCGCTTCGGCTCGTCCAGGGTGATCTGCACCGGGCCGCCCTTGATCCAGTCGTTGATGCCGCTCACGACGTTGGACAGCACCTGCGGCCAGTTGCGGTTCCCCTGCGGGTCGATCAGGAAGGTGCGCTTCATCGGCTCACCTCGATCTTGATGTTGGTGATGCGCTGCCCGCGCGGCGGGAACGCGAAGGCAGCGGCGTAAAAGGCCAGCGCCATTCCGTCGGCGAACAGCTCGGCCACGCTCTTGGGGCCGACGTTGTGTCCGAAGTAGCTGGTTTCCATCCACCACCACAGGACGCCGAGCGCCACGATGGGCCAGTTCACGCGCTTCATCCCTCCACCTCCGGCGGAGCGGACAGCGGCTGCCAGTGGGTCAGCCCCTGAATGTCGTCGTGATGATCGCCGTCGTCCCAAGTGCCATAGCCCACGTTGAAGTAGGCGACGACCTGGTCACCGTCACCGAACAACAAGATTCGCGTCCCGTCCTTCGGCGCCGACTCAATCGGCTGCCACTGCGGGGCGCGGGCGTTCCACTTCTCCGCAGCTTCCCGCTTCTTATCTGCGCCATACACGGACCCAGCGGAGGCGCCGCATTTGCACTGAACTTCCACCGATCCCTCGTGGTATCCCCAACTTTCTGGCTGAACCCGGACATTCGGCTTCGCGCCACAGAACGGGCACACCTTCAATTCGATCTTGCTCATTCGTCTTCTCCTTGGCGCGCGCGCCGGCTGCCGAGCCGCGGCGCGAGCTGGCGGCTCGGCCTCTTCGGCTCGGCTGGGGCTTCGTTGAACTCGTAGGTGGGGCCGTCCCAATCGACGGCTCGCTGGTACTGGTACTGGTTGCGAAGGGCAACGACGGTGCCGGTCTGGATGTTTCGGCCCTTGCCGACGATGACCTCGACCAGGCCGGGCCGGTCGTTCGGGTTGTAGACGTCGGGTCGGTGCACGAACAGGATCACGTCCGCCACTTCCTCGATGCCGCCGGAGCCGCGGATGTGCTTGACCTCGGGGCGCTTTGCCTCGGCGCCGGCGCGGTTGAGCTGTGCGAGCACCACCACCGGGCACTTCAGGAACTTGGCCAAGCCCTTCAGGTCGCGCAGTGCCTGCCCACGCTCCAGCGCCTCGTCCTGCTTCCCAGGCAGCGTCATCTCGTGCAGGTGGTCCAGCACCACCAAACGCAGCGGCTTGCGAGCGTGTGCACGTTTGGCGCGGGCCACGATCTGCGGCGCGCTCAGCTGCGGGTCGTCGTCCAGCAGGATCGAGGCGCCCATCATGTCGCTGATGGCGGCGGTGGCGCGGGACCAGTACAGGTCGGCGTCCTCGTTCCCGTCCGAGCCCTCCTGCCCGATGATCCACTGCAGCGGGATCTCGCCCAGCGCGGCGACGTCGCGGGCGGCCACGTCGGTGTCGTTCATCTCCATGGAGAACACCGCCACCGCATCGCCGCGCAGGCCGGTGAACCTGGCCAGCTGGAACCCGAGCAGCGACTTGCCCATGTTGGAGCGCGCCGCCAGCACGATGACCTGGCCGTCCTGCAGCCCGCCGATGGCCTTGTTCACGTCAGCCCACGGCGTGGGCATGCCGATGGGTTTGCCGTCGCGGTGCCGGGCCAGCAGCTCGTCCGAGAATCGCTTCATCACCTCGCGGTACGGCCGCAGGCCCGTGGAGCGCACCGGGGCGATGCTGTTGAGGCGCGAAGCCATGTGCGCGGCCAGTTCCTCGGCCGAATGCCCGCGACGGTTGTAGGCCGCCTGCAGCGCCTTCTGGCAGATGTCGATGAACTGCCGCTTGTGCGAGTGCTCAACGATCACCTCGGCGTAGCTGACGACGTTGGCCGAGGTGTAGGCGCTGCCGGCCAGCTCCAGCGCCAAGGTCACGAGGTCATCGGCACCGCTCTCCACGTTGGCGTAGATCCACTCGCCCACGGTCACGGCATCGGCTGGCTTGTTGGCCCCGCACAGGGCCACGATCGCTGAGTAGATGGCCTGATGCTGGTAGGAATAGAAGTCCTGCTCGCTCAGCCAGTCCTGCACGTTCGCCAGCTCGGCGTTGTGCAGCATCAGGCCGGCCAGCACGGCTGCCTCGGCGTCGAGGTTGTGGGGCGCGCTGTCGCCCATGTTCTCCATGACGGCGTTCATCGGCGCAGCTCCAGGTAGTTCCCTTCGATGACCTTCGCGAAGTTCTTAGGCCTGACCAGCCACTCCAGCGTGCAGGCGAAAGCGCGGCCCTCGCGGTCAGTGCGCTCGCCCATCAGGAACGGCATATCGCGCACCGAGGTGAAGAATTCCCGCCACCAGTCCAGGCTCTGCCGCTCCGGCGCCCCCTTCCAACGAGCTCGCAGCAGCTCCTTGCGGTCCTCCTCCCACACCCGGACCTGCGCCAGCTCCGGGAGCACCTCGTGGTACAGGTCGATGATTTCCATGTGCGGGCAGTTGGGCACTGCCGGCTTCTTCGGGCGGTTGCCGAGCAGGTCCTGCCCTTCTTCGGCATCGTCATCGGTGTGGTCGTCAGGTGCGGCATCGCCGCCGCCTGTCGACAAACCCACGTCAGTGGGTACTTCTGTTCTGTTCTGTTCTGTATCTGTTCTGTTCTGTTCTAGGGCGTCACCATTCGTCACATGTGACGTCACTGCCTTGTCGCGCTTCCTTTCACGATAGGTGCGAGTCCTTGCGGCGCTTGAGTCCGAGGCAAACTGGCGCTTCTCCCAATTGAGGACGTTCCAGCTCTGATCGATGAATCCCTTGCGCAGGAAAATGGCCTTCGTCTCGGCCAGCTCCTCGGCCGTTATGCGCATCTGAAACGCGATCTCGTCGTCACTCAACGTCACTGTGACGTCACTGCAACGCATGCAGAACACCATCAACAGACGGCGTTGCATTGCCTCACTCATCATCTGCACCTTCGCGTCAGATGCGAACTCGGCGTACATGCGGAACCAGGCATTGGCCATCACGCAGCTCCCAAGAGGTCAGGCTGCGGCGTAGCCGAACGCCGGGCTTCCGCCCTGGCCTGCTCGGCCGCGCATCGGGACAGGTGCGCGACGATCTGCTCGCGCGTCATGGGCGGGCTGGACTCGATAACCCGGATGCACTCGTCCAGCCTTTGCAGGCACTCGGACTTCTTCATTGGCGGACCTCATCAGGTCGGCCAGGCGCTCGACCTCGCAGATGCCGTCCAGGGCGGCCTGCAGGTTGAGGAACTGGCGCAGAAGGTTGGAGCCGGTCGCAGCGCACAGAGGGCCGACCAGCTTCTCGGGGATCGGGCGGACGCCGTTCTGCATCCGCGAGACGTAGGACTTCGACTTGCCGATGCAGGCCGCCACGTATTCCAGCTTGTGGTGGCCGGCGCGGATCATCACGGCCAGCGCGTGCGCCGCCGATTCGATCTGCCGGACGATCTGGGAAGGCGCGTCCTTCGCGGCGTGGTGTACGCCGAACGCGAGCCTCAATTCTTTTTGGTTGCCAGGGGTTGCCATGCGTTGCCTATCGTTGCCAAGCCCTCTCGGGCGGAATAAAGGCCCAACCCACAACGGATTGAGCCAAGTGAATTCAGAGATGAAGCGTTCGAGCGGTGTCGTGGAGCTGGTGCCGATTGCCGGCCGGCTGTTCGTGTTGCGGCATGTCGGGGATCGCGTGCGGATCACGCAGGTGCATCGCCGTGGCCCTGCCCCGGCCGCCGGCAGCGGCACCGTGGTGCCCTTCCCTGCCCGGGGCCGGTGAGGTGGTCATGTCAGGCGCGCCGGCGGCGAGCCTTGCGAGCGACGGTGCTGGCCAGATCAACCAGGGCCTTGCCGGTCTCGTAGGACGGGGTGACGACCTGCCGGCGAATCCGGTTGATCGTGGTCTGATTGACGTTCAGCTCAGCGGCGATGGCCTGTTCGGTCATGCCGCCGGCCACGAGGGATGCGATGGCGTCGGAGGGGTTCATGGCAACGATTATGCATCGTTGCATCGGTCAGTCAATGCATCGTTGCATTCGACCCGACGAACGGTCATGCCCGACCATTCCGGGATGAATTACCTCGCCAAGAACCTGCGCTACCTGGCGCGCAAGTCCGAAATCAAGCAGGCCGCCCTAGGCGAGCGGCTCGGCGTCCAACAGTCCACCGTGCAGCGGATCATGTCCGGCGCGACCGAGTGGCCTCGACTGGATAGCCTCCTTGCCATCGCCAATTACTTCCACTGCTCGTTGGACGAACTGGTCCACCAGGATATGGAGAACGCTGGCGGCCCGTCTCAGCCGGTGGGATTCAGCGATGCCACCATGACTCAGGCGGTAGAACTGCTGCACATGTTGGCCGAGCT
>Ga0157373_10002237_pt1 | contig 14656 bp, 14 predicted proteins | sample C65metaG_FD_113460 | JGI IMG/M metagenome (GOLD analysis project Ga0157373, IMG submission 113460) | Corn rhizosphere microbial communities from Kellogg Biological Station, Michigan, USA - C6-5 metaG | ecosystem: Host-associated > Plants > Roots > Rhizosphere > Soil | place: USA: Michigan... | reverse complement strand
GGGCTGTCGCCGGTCCGCGTGCTGTCGATCAGCGCCTGCAAGTTACTGCCGGTGCCGGACAGCAGCACCACGACGTCACAGGTTGCAGGCATGTTTTCCTGCATCAGTGAGCCTTGAGGTTTTCAGCTCGACCTGGGCAGCGCCTTCGGCCGCGGTTGCGATCTGGCCGATGACCCAAGGCTGTTCGCCCGCTTCACGCAGCACGTTCAAGGCGGTCTCGACGTGCTCCTGCGCCACGCAGATCACCATGCCCACGCCGCAGTTCAGCACGCGGTGCATTTCGGTTTCGTCGACGTTGCCTTTCTCTTGCAGCCAGTCGAACACCGCCGGACGGGTCCAGCTCGCCACGTCGACCACCGCCTGGGCGCCTTTTGGCAGGACACGCGGGATGTTGTCCAGCAGGCCGCCGCCAGTGATGTGGGCCATGGCCTTGACGGCACCGGTGTCCTTGATCAGCTTGAGCAGCGGCTTGACGTAGATGCGGGTCGGGGCCATCAGCAGGTCGGTCAGTGGCTTGCCGTCGAGCTGGATGTTTTCGATGTCGGCGCCGGACACTTCGATGATCTTGCGGATCAGCGAGTAGCCGTTGGAGTGCGGGCCGGAAGACGGCAGGGCGAGCAGGGCATCGCCGGTGGCGACTTTCGAACCGTCGATGATCTCGGCTTTTTCCACGACGCCGACGCAGAAGCCGGCCAGGTCGTAGTCTTCGCCTTCGTACATGCCTGGCATTTCAGCGGTTTCGCCACCGACCAGAGAGCAACCGGACAGTTCACAGCCGGCACCGATACCGGTCACGACCTGGGCGGCGGTGTCGACGTTCAGCTTGCCGGTGGCGTAGTAGTCGAGGAAGAACAACGGCTCGGCGCCGCAGACCACCAGGTCGTTCACGCACATGGCCACCAGGTCGATGCCGATGCTGTCGTGCTTGTTCAGGTTCAGCGCCAGGCGCAGCTTGGTACCCACGCCGTCGGTGCCCGAGACCAGCACCGGTTGCTTGTAGCCGGTCGGGATCTCGCAGAGGGCGCCGAAACCGCCGAGGCCGCAGATGACGTCCGGGCGCGCAGTGCGCTTGGCGACGCTCTTGATGCGTTCGACCAATGCTTCACCGGCGTCGATGTCTACACCGGCGTCCTTGTAGCTCAGGGAGGGTTGCTTGCTCATGATCCAGGCCTTTAGGGGGGATTTCTGGGTAACGACCGATCGCCGGGGCCATTGAATAACCGTTGTACGAATTATTCCGGGTGCCCGGCCATTGCCGGTCTGCGAAGGCGCGCGATTTTATCAGGCTTGTGGGGCAGCGGCCATCCTCGCGCCGACGGGCAGGGACATATCCGAGGAAAAAAACCGATATTTCTTCTGTTGGTGCTGCGCGGTGCGCCTGTATAAGGTGTAGCGGTAACCGGCTATGGTTACGCGGTGCGAAACTTCCATCGGGTGTGTGAATGTTTTGCCAGGTGCTGTGGTCACAGCCATGCTCAGTTTCTTCACACGGCTTGTTCCAGTCGTTTATGTCCGGGAATATTCCATGCGTTTGTTCAAATTCTTGTCCGTGGGCTGCTTGTCGCTGATCAGCCTGGCGAGCCATGCCGAAACCCTCAATGGCCTCTATCAAGTGCTCGAACCGGTGAGCAGCCAGACGCCAGAAGAGCGTAACCAGGCGACGCTGCGCGCCCTGGATACGCTGGTGCTGCGCCTGACCGGCGACGCCAAGGCCGCCCAGAGCCCGGGACTGGCGGCGATCCGCAAGGACCCGCAGCAGATCATTATTCAATATGGCTACGACGCCGGTCCGCCGGAGAGCCTCAAGGTCGACTTCGATCCGGCGAGCACCGACCGGGCCTTGCGCTCGGCAGGGTTGTCGCTGTGGGGCGTGAACCGACCGTCGATCCTGGGCTGGTGGCTCAACGACTCGGCTGAAGGCTCCAGCCTGGTGGGCGATGGTCAGGCCAGCGCCACGCCGTTGCGCCGTGCCGCCCAGCACCGGGGCCTGGCGCTACATTTGCCGCTGGCGGACTTGAGCGAGCAGATTGTTGCCACCGCGCCGAACCTGGAAGGCAGCGATCCGGCGCCGCTGCACGATGCCTCGGAGCGATACGCGGCGGATGCCTTGCTGGCGGTCCACGCCAAGGAAGAGGGCGGGCAGTGGCACGGGACCTGGCGCCTGTGGCTGGGCGACCAACGCGAGCAAGGCACTGTCCAGGGCGCCGATCAGGCTGCGCTGGCCGATGCAGTGATGCTGGCGGTGAGTCAGCGCCTGGCGCCGCGCTTCGTGGCCAAGCCGGGCGTGGCCACCGAGCAGTCGTTGGAGGTGCAGGGCATGAATCTTGAGCGTTATGCCGCCCTTGGGCGTTTGCTCGAACCGTTCGGTGGGCAGGTGCAGCGGGTCGAAGGCGACCGGATCGTCTATCGGGTCAATGGCAGCGCAGAGCAATTGAAGGCGCAACTGGCCCTGGCGAAGTTGCAGGAAATTCCCGCCGGTGAAGCGGTGGCCCCAGTGCCTGCGGTTCCGCCGGCTGCCGATGGGGCGGCTCCGACCGCAACACCGGCGCCCGCGCCGACGACCAGTCTGCGGTTCCGCTGGTAGGTTTCTTTCTTTATATAGCTGGAGTGGTTCATGGGCGATACGCGGCGTTGGTTCTGGTTGGGCGGGGTTGCCCTGCTGTTCGCGTTTATCTATCTGCTGCATCCGATTCTCACGCCGTTCCTGGTTGCGCTGCTGTTGGCTTATCTGTTTGACCCGGTGGTCGATCGCCTGGAAAAGCTCGGTCTGTCGCGAACCTGGGGCGTGGTGACGGTATTTGCGCTGTTCACCTTGATTGTCGGCGCCCTGTTGCTGGTATTGATACCGATGCTCGCTAAGCAGTTGGTGCGTCTGTACGAACTGGCGCCGCAGATGCTCGACTGGCTGCAGCACACGGCGGTGCCGTGGGTGCAGTCGAAACTGGGGTTGGCGGATGGTTTCTGGAAATTCGACAAGGTCAAGGCGGCCATCAGCGCGCACATGGGCCAGACCACCGAGATTGTCGGCGTCGTGTTGAGCCAGGCCACTGCCTCGGGCCTGGCGCTGATCGGTTGGCTGGCCAACCTGGTGCTGATTCCGGTCGTGAGTTTCTACTTGCTGCGGGATTGGGACTTGATGATGGCCAAGGTTCGCAGCCTGCTGCCCCGCCACCGCGAAGAGCGCATTGTGACCCTGGCCGGTGAATGCCACGAAGTGCTGGGCGCCTTTGTGCGTGGGCAATTGCTGGTGATGGTGGCGCTGGGCTTCATCTACGCGGCCGGGTTGATGCTGGTAGGGCTGGAGCTGGGGCTTTTGATTGGCATGATCGCCGGGTTGGCCGCCATCGTTCCGTACATGGGGTTCGTGATCGGTATTGGCGCCGCCTTGATCGCCGGGCTGTTCCAGTTTGGCGGTGATCTCTACCCCATGGTCGGCATCGTGGCGGTGTTCATGGTTGGCCAAGCCCTGGAGGGCATGGTGCTGACGCCGTTGCTGGTGGGCGATCGGATCGGTCTGCATCCGGTGGCGGTGATCTTCGCGATCCTGGCGGGCGGCGAGTTGTTCGGCTTCACCGGCATCCTGTTGGCGCTGCCGGTGGCCGCGGTGATCATGGTGCTGGTGCGTCATGTACATGATCTGTACAAGGATTCGGATATCTACAGCGGCGCCGAAGACCCCGAGCTGTAGGATTAAATGTCAGGAAAACCGTCGCTCCCTGGCGTTGTCGCTGCAAACCTTTGATTTTGCTCGTGGTCCGGCGCATTGTGCGGTCCGCGCCACGGGTATAGACTTTGCCAACTTTACACAGAGGCCACTCACGGTTCCTTTGGAGCTGTCCAGCCAGCATGAAACCGATTCAGCTGCCCCTAGGTGTGCGTCTGCGTGACGATGCCACCTTTATCAACTACTACCCAGGCGCCAATGCCGCTGCACTCGGCTATGTCGAGCGGCTTTGCGAAGCCGACGCTGGCTGGACCGAGAGTCTGATCTATCTGTGGGGCAAGGACGGGGTAGGGCGCACGCACCTGTTGCAGGCCGCTTGCCTGCGGTTCGAGCAGTTGGGCGAGCCGGCGGTGTACCTGCCGCTGGCGGAGTTGCTGGATCGCGGTGTGGAAATCCTCGACAACCTTGAGCAGTACGAACTGGTCTGCCTGGACGATCTCCAGGCCGTTGCCGGCAAGGCTGACTGGGAAGAAGCGCTGTTCCATCTGTTCAACCGGCTGCGTGACAGCGGCCGGCGCTTGCTGATCGCTGCCTCGACGTCGCCACGGGAGCTACCGGTGAAACTGGCGGATCTCAAGTCCCGCCTCACCCTGGCGCTGATTTTCCAGATGCGGCCGCTGTCCGATGAAGACAAACTCCGTGCCTTGCAACTGCGTGCTTCCCGCCGTGGCCTGCACCTGACCGACGAAGTCGGGCATTTCATCCTCACCCGTGGCACCCGCAGCATGAGTGCGTTGTTCGAATTGCTCGAACGCCTCGATCAGGCTTCCCTTCAAGCCCAACGCAAGCTGACTATTCCTTTTTTGAAAGAAACCCTGGGCTGGTAGAACCGTTGCCCGTAGTGGCTCCTGGCCTTGTCTGGACACGGCGAAACCCGCGGTCCTGCTGGGCTGCAGGCCACATGACTTTCAAAATGGGCTTAAGCGCTTAGATGTAAACGGAAAACCGGGAAGTCACATTTGCATCGATTGAATTTGCAAATGAAGTCGATAGAGGGCATAGTCTCGCCATCTTTACTACTTCAGCCACGGTCGTGCCCATGCTAAATCGCTTCGCACCCCTCGTGCCTCTCGCACTCGTTACCCTGTTGTTCGGTTGCGCTGCCCACTCCCCAGTGTCCCAGCAAGTACAACAACCACAGGTTCAGAACACCGTTACCGCCCAGTCTTCCTCCGTCTCCTTCCAGGAAGAAATGGCCAACGACAAAGAGCTGGCAGCTTTCGCCGGCAACAAGCCTTACCAGCTTCCGGTGCTGGCCGACAGCATCCTGGAACGTGGCATGTCGTTGATCGGCACCCGTTACCGCTTTGGTGGCACCTCTGAAGCCGGCTTCGATTGCAGCGGTTTCATCGGCTACCTGTTCCGCGAAGAGGCCGGCATGAGCCTGCCACGCTCCACGCGGGAAATGATCAACGTGAACGCCCCACTGGTGGCACGTAATCAACTGGAGCCCGGTGACCTGCTGTTCTTCAGCACCAGCGGTCGTCGCGGACGCGTCAGCCACGCCGGTATCTATCTCGGCGACAACCCGTTCATCCATTCCAGCAGCCGCCGCAGCGGTGGCGTGCGGATCGACAGCCTGGGTGACACTTACTGGAACAAGACCTTCATCGAAGCCAAGCGAGCCCTCGCCATGGCACCGACCGTGGTCACCGCTCGCAAGTAAGCGCACAATTTGTAAGGTAAACTTAAAGTCTTACTTGAAGTTTGCTTCACAGGCGCTAGAATCCTTGATCATTGATTGATGGCAATCCGCCTGCGTACTCCGCAGGCGGATTCGTTTTCATGTCCACGGCAGAAAAGCCGCATCCAGATCAGGATTGTTCTGCATATGTCGACGTCGGCCCGCCTCGCTCTTATCTGCCTTGCCGCACTGCTCAGCGCATGCGCAAGTCGTACGCCACCGCCCGCGCCCGTTCGGGCTCCTGTGGTCTTTGCTCCCTCGCAACCCTTGCCTCCGGCCGCCGAAGATGTGCTCTTCCGGGCCTTGGGCCTGGTCGGGACGCCTTACCGCTGGGGCGGCAATACGCCGGATTCGGGGTTCGATTGCAGCGGCCTGATCGGTTACGTCTACCGTGATGCCGCCGGTATTTCCCTGCCACGTTCGACCCGCGAGATGATCGGCATGCGCGCACCGGACGTCGGCAAGGACGCGCTGCAAAGCGGTGACCTGATTTTCTTCGCCACCAACGGTGGCTCCCAGGTCAGCCATGCGGTGATCTACGTCGGTGAGGGTCGCTTCGTTCATGCGCCGGCCACCGGTGGCACGGTCAAGCTCGACAGCTTGTCCAAGGCCTATTGGCAGAAAGCCTATCTGAGTGCCAAGCGGGTGCTGCAACCGGAACACCTGGCGCGTTATCCCTGATTCGCGGAGGTTGTCATGACCGCTCGCACCCTCAATCTCGATGATGCCCTTTACCAGTATCTGCTGGACGTTTCCCTGCGGGAGACGCCTTTGCAGCGACGTCTGCGGGACGAGACCCAGGCGCTGCCCATGGCGCGCTGGCAGATAGCGCCCGAGCAGGGTCAATTCCTGGCATTGCTGGTGAAACTCACCGGCGCCCGGCGCTTGTTGGAAGTCGGTACGTTCACCGGCTACAGCGCGTTGTGCATGGCCTCGGCCCTGCCGCCGGATGGTTCGTTGATCTGTTGCGATATTCCCGGTAACTACAACGCCGTGGCGCTGCGTTTCTGGCGCGAAGCGGGACTGGCCGAGCGGATCGAGCTGCGCCTGGCGCCGGCCCTGGAAACCCTCGACGATCTTGAGCGCCAGGGGCAGGGTGACACGTTCGACCTGATCTTCATCGACGCCGACAAGGCCAACTACCCGGCTTACCTGGAGCGCGCGCTACGGTTGCTGCGCCGGGGTGGGCTGGTGATGTTTGATAACACGCTGTGGAGCGGACGGGTGCTGGAAGCCCAGCCCCAGAGCGAGGACACCCGCGCCATTCAGGCACTGAATCTGGCTTTGAAGGATGATCTGCGGGTGGATTTGTCGCTGCTGCCGCTGGGGGATGGATTGACTTTGTGTCGTAAGCTTTAAGCGCAGTTCCTGGTTGGAATGACATTTGTGGCGAGGGGATGAATCCCCTCGCCACAGAGTTGTCCGCAGGCCATCGACGGATTATTTACCCGACACCCGCCATACCTTGTTTCCCACGTCATCGGCCACCAGCAAGCCGCCTTGCTTGTCGATCACCACGCCCACCGGGCGCCCTTGGGCTTTTTCGTCTGCGTTCAGGAAGCCGGTGAGCACATCCACCGGTTTACCCGCCGGTTTGCCGCCGCTGAACGGTACGAAAATCACTTTATAGCCACTGTGGGGCTTACGATTCCAAGAGCCATGCTGGCCAATGAACGCGCCTTCGGTGAAGGGCGCTGGCAGGGCGCTGCCTTCGGCGAACGTCAGGCCCAATGAGGCCGTGTGGGGGCCGACGGCGTAGTCCGGGGCGATGGCCTTGGCCACCAATGCCGGGTTCTGTGGCTCGACCCGCACGTCGACGTTCTGCCCGTAATAGCTGTAGGGCCAGCCGTAGAAGGCGCCGTCCTTGACCGAGGTGATGTAGTCCGGCACCAGGTCGCTGCCGATCTCATCGCGCTCATTCACCGCTGTCCACAACGCACCACTGCGCGGTTCCCAGGCCAGCCCGTTGGGGTTGCGCAGGCCCGAAGCGAAAATGCGGTGATTGCCGGTGGCGCGGTCCACTTCCCAGATCGCCGCGCGGCCTTCCTCCGCCTCCATGCCATTTTCCGCGCCGTTGCTGTTCGAGCCGGTGGTGACGTAAAGCTTGCTGCCGTCACGGCTGGCGATCACGTTCTTGGTCCAGTGGTGGTTGATGGTGCCACCTGGCAGATCGACGACCTTGGTCGGCTGCGCTTTGATTTGCGTGTCGCCGTCCTTGTAGGGGAAGCGGATCAGCCGGTCGGTGTCGGCCACGTACAAGTCATTGCCCACCAATGTCATGCCGAACGGCGAGTTGAGGTTTTCCAGGAAGACCGTGCGGGTTTCTGCGATGCCATCGTGGTTGGCGTCGCGCAACAACGTGATGCGATTCGGGCTGGGGACGCCGGCGCCGGCGCGGCCCATGACTTTTTTCATCACCCAGCCACGGATGCCCTTGGCGTCGTCCGGCTTGGGCGGGGCATTGGTTTCCGCCACCAGCACGTCGCCATTGGGCAGCACGTAGAGCCAGCGCGGATGATCCAGTCCTTCGGCGAACGCCACCACTTGCAGGCCTTCGGCTGCGGTTGGCTTGGCGCCCTGAGGCCAGCCGACCGCTTCGGCGATGTTGACGGTGGGGACCAGGGTCTTGTTCGGTTCGGGCAGCTTTGGCGATGGGCCGGTGCCGTCGGAGACTTGCAGTGTGGAAGACTCGCCACAAGCGACAAGCCCTGCGGCGAGGGCGACGATCAGGAGGTGCGGTGGCTTGAGCATGCTGGCTTCCCTATGAATGCACGTAGTTATTCATAGAGAAGCATAGACCGCTGATGGTTCAACCGGTCAGCCGTGGGCCTGCTTGAACAGCACGGCGATACCCGGGTGGTAATGACCGGCCTCGTTGCGCAACTTGCGATAGTTGTAAGGGAAGTACCAGGCCACGGCGCAGGTGTTTTCCTTTTGCAAGTCATCGATCATGTCCTGGAGTTCTTCAGGCGTAGCGCTTTGCTGGGCTTTTTGCGGGGCGACGAATAGGCAGCCCAGCTTCAGGTCAGTGGCATAACTGATGCGCTTGGCGTCGCTGGTGACATCCTGCAGGGGCTGGGTCAGGTTCAGGCTCTTCACCGTCGGCCAGCGTTGGGTGGCCTGGATGAAAGCGCGATCCTCGGCACCGGCAATGAACAGGTCGGCGCTGACGTTGCGTTCGCCTTCTTCATTCTGTTTGCGGGTCGCGGTGTGCTGCAGCGTGACCATCTCGGCCATCCAGGCGGCGGCCGAGAGCAGACCGAGGTTGGCCTTTTCATCGAACCAGTAAGGTGTATCGTTATCGCCGCGCACGGCGTTGTAGCGGTCGATACAGTCAAACCAGCGTTCCAGCACCGGGCGCAGGAATTCCAGCCTTGGATTGCTGATGATCATGCCTTGCATGTTTTTGCCCTCTTGTTTTTGTGGTATCGGGTCGTAATGTCTATTTGATATCACTTGCCGTGTCATGACACAAGATTGGCGTCACTTTATTGATCCAGGCCCATGATCAGTGCCGGGCCCGTGGCGGCTTTAATTGACGCTCAACCCCCAACCCTCTAACCTTCGCGACTTGTTTCAGGTGCTCTGTGACCCGGGTCGACAGAGTGAAACAGGGAAGCCGGTGAGAACCCGGCGCTGCCCCCGCAACGGTAAATGAGTCAAAGCTGCCATCAGGGTTGGTACGAACGTCAACCCTAGTCACTGTGTCCATCGGCACGGGAAGGCGCGCAGCCAGGCGTTACGCCGCTCATGAGCCCGGAGACCGGCCTGATTCATCCAACGGCATCACGGTGGGCGATGCCAGGCTTGTTGCCGTCTTTTCCTGTGCCCGCCCGCCGTTATCCAGTTCCCAACGGAGGCTTCCCCATGACCGGCTTACCCAACACAGATGCGTCCGACCGCGACGAGCGTCACCTGGCGCGCATGCTGCGCAAAAAAGCCGTGATCAACGAGCGCATCGCCAACTCCCCGAACGAATGCGGCTTGCTGCTGGTGCTGACCGGCAACGGCAAGGGCAAGAGCAGTTCGGCATTCGGCATGCTGGCCCGGGCCATGGGGCATGGGATGCAGTGCGGCGTGGTGCAGTTCATCAAGGGCCGCAGCAGCACCGGTGAAGAGTTGTTCTTCCGGCGCTTCCCGGAGCAAGTGCGCTTTCATGTCATGGGCGAAGGGTTTACCTGGGAAACCCAGGATCGACAGCGCGACATTGCGGCGGCCGAAGCGGCCTGGGTCGTATCGCGGCAGTTGCTGAGCGATCCGTCCATTGGCCTGGTGGTGCTCGATGAACTGAACATTGCCCTCAAGCACGGTTATCTCGATCTTGACCAGGTCCTGAGTGATCTTCAGGCGCGTCCGCCCATGCAGCACGTCGTGGTGACCGGGCGCGGCGCCAAGCCGGAAATGATCGAGCTGGCGGACACCGTCACCGAAATGGGCATGATCAAGCACGCCTTCCAGGCCGGTATCAAGGCACAGAAAGGCGTCGAACTGTGAGTGACGCTTCATTGCCGGACCGCCAATGCCCGGCGGTACTGATTGCCGCCCCGGCGTCGGGGCAGGGCAAGACCACGGTCACCGCCGCCCTGGCCCGGTTGCATCGCAACCAGGGGCGCAGGGTGCGCGTATTCAAATGCGGCCCTGATTTCCTCGACCCGATGATCCTGGAGCGTGCCAGCGGCGCACCGGTCTATCAATTGGACATGTGGATGGTCGGCGAGCAGGAAAGTCGACGGCTGCTGTGGGAAGCGGCCGCCGAAGCGGACCTGATCCTGATCGAAGGGGTGATGGGGCTGTTCGACGGCACGCCGTCCAGCGCCGACCTGGCGCGGCATTTCGGTGTGCCGGTGCTGGCGGTGATCGACGGCACGGCCATGGCCCAGACTTTCGGCGCCCTGGCCCTCGGGCTGGCGCGCTATCAGCCGGACCTGCCCTTCGCCGGTGTGCTGGCCAACCGGGTCGGCACCGTGCGCCATGCGCAATTGCTTGACGGCAGCCTCACCGAAGGCCTGCGCTGGTACGGCGCGCTGTCCCGGGAAACCGGAATCGAACTGCCTAGTCGCCACCTCGGGCTGGTCCAGGCCAGTGAGCTGAACGACCTGGACCTGCGCCTCGACGCCGCAGCCGAGGCCTTGGCCGGCAGTTGCGAAGTGACGCTCCCGCCGGCGGTGACATTCGCCGCCCCCGAGGTGATTGCCGCGCAACCGTGGCTCGACGGGGTCCGCATCGCCGTGGCCCGGGACGACGCATTTGCCTTCACCTATGGCGCGAGCCTCGATCTGCTGCGGGCCATGGGCGCGCAGCTGCACTTTTTTTCACCGATCCATGACCGCGAGCTGCCCGCGGCGGACAGCCTGTACCTGCCTGGCGGTTATCCTGAGCTGCATCACCTTGCCCTGGCGCGGAACGTGCCGATGCTGGCGGCGATCCGCGCTCACCACCATGCCGGCAAGCCGTTGCTGGCGGAGTGCGGCGGCATGTTGTATCTGCTGGATTCACTGACCGATGTCGAGGGCAATCGCGCCGAGCTGCTCGGTTTGCTCGCCGGTGACGCGCAGATGCAGAAGCGCTTGGCCGCCCTGGCGCTGCAATCGGTGGAACTGCCGGAAGGCAATCTGCGCGGACACACCTACCATCATTCGCTGACCAGCACTGACCTGGAGCCGATTGCCCGTGGTCATAGCCCCAACGGCGGGCGCGGCGCGGAGGCGGTGTTCCGGCAGGGGCGGATGACGGCTTCCTATGTGCATTTCTATTTTCCATCGAATCCGAGGGCCATCGCCGCGCTGTTGGCGCCGGACCCTGAGGCCGCTTTCGCGAGCAAGCCCGCTCCCACAGGGAACTGTGAACACCCATCCAGCTGTGAACACCAACCCAATGTGGGAGCGAGCCTGCTCGCGAAGAGGCCATGACTGACAACGCATTCCCCCAGGCCGAACGCGACGCCATCTACCGCGCCATCGCCGAACGCCGTGTCATGCGTCACTTCACCGGTGGCACCGTGGAACCCCGGCTGCTGCGCCGTCTGCTGGAAGCCGCACACCAGGCCCCCAGCGTGGGCCTGATGCAACCTTGGCGGTTCATCCGCATCAGTGACCGCGCCCTGCGGGCCGATATCCGGGAGTTGGTGGAGCAGGAGCGCATTCGCACCGCCGAGGCCCCGGGCGAACGCAGCGATGAGTTCATGAAGCTCAAGGTCGAGGGCATCAATGACTGCGCCGAAGTACTGGTGGCGGCGTTGATGGATGACCGCGAGCGGCACATCTTCGGCCGTCGGACCTTGCCGGAAATGGACCTCGCCTCGCTGTCCTGTGCAATCCAGAATCTGTGGCTGGCTTCCCGCGCCGAAGGGCTGGGGATGGGCTGGGTTTCGCTGTTCGAGCCCCAGGCCCTGGCCGATCTGCTGGGCCTGCCTGCGGGCGCCAAGCCCCTGGCGATACTCTGTCTCAGCCCGGTGGAGGGTTTTTATCCGGCACCGATGCTCGCCTTGGAGGGCTGGGCACAACCGCGTTCACTCAATGAACTGCTCTATGAAAACCAGTGGGGAGTGAGTCCATGAGTGTCGCGCTGCTCAGTGCCGCCGCCGTAGCGCTGGATGCACTGCTGGGTGAGCCCCGGCGCGGGCATCCGCTGGTGGCGTTCGGTCGCTTTGCCGATCGCATCGAACAGCGCTTCAATTCCGGCGGGCGCGGCTGGCGCAGCCATGGGGTCACGGCGTGGGTCATGGCGGTGGTGCCGCTGACCCTACTCGTCACGGCCCTGTCCTGGGCACCGCTGGTGGGGTGGCTGGTGGATATCCTGGCGCTGTACTGCGCTCTCGGCCTGCGCAGCCTCGGCGCACATGTCGAGCCGGTGGCCCGGGCGCTGCGCAGCGGCGATCTGGACGAAGCGCGCATGCGTGTCGGCTATCTGGTCAGCCGCGAAACCCGTGAGCTGGACGAAACCGCCGTGGCCCGCGCGGCCACCGAGTCGGTGCTGGAGAACGGCAGCGACGCGGTATTTGCCGCACTGTTCTGGTTCGCCGTGGCGGGAGCTCCCGGCGTGGTGTTGTATCGCTTGAGCAATACCCTCGACGCCATGTGGGGCTATCGCAACGAACGTTTCGAGCGTTTTGGCTGGGCGGCGGCAAAAATCGACGATGTGCTCAACTACATTCCGGCGCGGCTGGTGGCGTTGCCCTACGCGCTGCTCGGCAAAACCCGCCTGGCGCTCCGGTGTTGGCGCAGCCAGGGCCCGACCTGGGACAGCCCCAATGCCGGGCCGGTCATGGCCGCCGGTGCCGGTGCGCTGGGCGTCGAGCTGGGGGGCGCGGCGGTGTATCACGGCGAACTGCACCAGCGTCCAGCGCTGGGCGAGGGCGTGCCGGCGAGCGCCGATTCCATTGATCGCGGCTGGCAACTGGTGCAGCGCGGCGTCTGGTTGTGGTTGCTGATTCTCTGCCTGGGAGCTGAGTTCTATGCTTGAGCACGGCGGACGCCTGCGCAAGGCAGCCCGGCAATATGGCATTGCCGAGGTGGATTGGCTCGACCTGTCCAGCGGTCTGGCGCCATGGCCGTTCGACGTCCCGGCGATTCCATTGCTGGCCTGGGCGCGCCTGCCTGAAATCGATGACGGGCTGGAGCAGGCTGCGTGCACTTATTACGGGGCGACCCATGTACTGCCGGTGGCCGGCTCGCAAATGGCAATCCAATTGTTGCCGCGCCTGCGTCGCAGCGGCAAGGTCGGCGTACTGTCGCCCTGTTACGCCGAGCATGCCGAAGCCTGGCGCCGCTGCGGTTACATCGTCCGTGAGATGCTGGAATCGGAAGTGGATTTCTTCCTCGACAGTCTCGATGTGCTGGTGGTGGTCAATCCGAACAATCCCACGGGTCTGAACCTGAGTCCCGAACGTTTGCTGGATTGGCACGCCCGGTTGGCCCAGCGCGGCGGTTGGCTGGTGGTGGATGAGGCCTTCATGGACGTCACTCCGCAACTGAGCCTGGCCGCCCATGCCCATCAGGTTGGGCTGATCGTGCTGCGTTCGTTCGGCAAGTTCTTTGGCCTGGCCGGGGTTCGCCTGGGGTTTGTCCTGGCCGAGCAGCATTTGCTCAGGTTGCTCGCCGAACAGGTCGGGCCGTGGGCGGTCAGTGGGCCGACCCGGGTCCTGGGCCAAGCCTGTTTGCTCGACACCGCCGCTCACACCCGTCAACGTCAGCGCTGCGAAGCCGCCAGTCAACGCCTGGCCCTGTTGCTGGTCCATCATGGTTTCAAGCCCCGGGGTGGTTGCGCGTTGTTCCAGTGGCTGGTCACCGAGCAAGCCCAGATGCTTCACGAGTTCATGGCCCATCGCGGCATTCTCTTGCGGCTGTTCACGAACAACAGCAGCCTGCGCTTCGGGTTGCCGGCCGATGAGGCTGAATTTTTGCGTCTCGAACAGGCTTTCGAGGCCTACGCCAAGGACTTCCCATGACCACAGTGATGGTGCAAGGCACCACGTCCGATGCCGGCAAAAGTACCCTGGTCACGGCGCTGTGCCGCTGGGTCAGGCGCCAGGGCGTAAGTGTGGTGCCGTTCAAGCCGCAGAACATGGCCCTCAACAGCGCAGTGACCACTGACGGTGGCGAAATCGGTCGCGCCCAGGCCGTGCAAGCCCAGGCGGCCGGTCTCGAGCCGCATACCGACATGAACCCGGTGCTGCTCAAGCCCAACAGCGACACGGGGGCCCAGGTCATAGTCCATGGCCGCGCGGTTACCACCATGAATGCCGTGGCCTATCACGATTACAAGGCCATCGCGATGCAGGCCGTGCTGGCTTCCCACGAGCGGTTGAGCGCAGCGTATCCGGTGGTGATGGTGGAAGGCGCGGGATCGCCGGCCGAGATCAATCTGCGGGCCGGTGACATCGCCAACATGGGGTTTGCCGAAGCGGTGGATTGCCCCGTGCTGCTGATCGCCGATATCAATCGCGGCGGCGTATTCGCCCATCTGGTGGGCACCCTGGAGCTGCTTTCGCCCAGCGAACAGGCGCGGGTCAAAGGCTTCATCATCAACCGTTTCCGCGGCGACATCGCCTTGCTGCAACCGGGCCTGGACTGGTTGGAAGCGCGTACCGGCAAACCGGTGGTGGGGGTATTGCCCTACGTGATGGACCTGCATCTGGAAGCCGAGGACGGATTGGACCAGCGCCAGACCGACAAGGCCGAGCAGGTGCTCAAGGTGGTGGTCCCGGTGTTGCCGCGGCTCAGCAATCACACCGATTTCGATCCGCTGCG
>Ga0157373_10002233_pt1 | contig 14667 bp, 11 predicted proteins | sample C65metaG_FD_113460 | JGI IMG/M metagenome (GOLD analysis project Ga0157373, IMG submission 113460) | Corn rhizosphere microbial communities from Kellogg Biological Station, Michigan, USA - C6-5 metaG | ecosystem: Host-associated > Plants > Roots > Rhizosphere > Soil | place: USA: Michigan... | reverse complement strand
GTCCGAGCTAAGGCGTTAACGCTTACCGCTCGCTGCGAGGTTTCCGTTTGAAAGCTGCCATCGTCAAAAAATACCGTCTGATCATCAAGACCATGGGCTATGTCGGCTGGTCGCTGTTCTGGCTGTTGCTCTGGGACATCGCCGTCACCGTCGACTTCATGTTGTTCCTCAACGCCAAGATCAACCTGCCGTTGATGCCCCTGACATTGCTGGGTTCGGCGCTCGTGGTGTTGATCAGTTTCCGCAACAGCAGCGCCTACAACCGTTGGTGGGAAGCGCGAACGCTGTGGGGTATGATGATCAACAACTCCCGCAGCTTCGCCCGTCAGGTGCTGACCCTGCTGGATGACCCCGATAGCGAAGTGAACCCGCTGAAGGCGACGCTGTTGCGCCGCCACGTGGCCTACGTCAATTGCCTCGCGGCGCATCTGCAAGGCCAGCCATGCCCGGAGGAAGTCCGCGCATTCATCCCGGCAGATGAGTTCGCCCGCAGCGGCACCACCAACAATTTTGCCAACGACATCCTCACCGGTTCCGCGTCCTTGCTGGCCCGGGAATACAAGGCCGGGCGCCTGGACAGCATTCGTCTGGCGCGGCTGGAATCGACGATGGTCGAGCTGTCCAACAGTCAGGGCGGCATGGAGCGCATTGCCAACACCCCGCTGCCCTACCCTTACGTGTATTTCCCGCGCCTGTTTATCTCGCTGTTCTGCCTGATCGTGCCGGTGGGGCTGGTGGAATCACTGGGTTGGTTCACCCCGCTCGCCTCGACGGTGGTGGGCTTCATGCTGCTGGCGATCGAACGCATCGGCACCGACCTGCAAAGCCCATTTCGCCATAGCGAGCATCAGATCCAGATGGAAGCCCTGTGCGAAACCATCGAAAAAAACCTGCAGTCGATGCAACGCGATTCATTGGGGGAAGTGCGCAGGGTTGAAGAAACGGCTTGAAAACAAGCTTAGGGGGAAGCTAGGGCGTAGAGCCCTAGCGAGTTGCAGCGATCATTTTTTCTTTTTCGCCGGCTTGTCTGCCTTTTTGGAATCCTTGGCCTTTTCCGGCTTGCTATCGGCTTTCTTCGCAGACTTCTTCGGTTCGGCGTCTTTCTTCTTGTCTTTCTTGTCGGAAGACTTTGAAAGCGCCGAGGCCGCCGCAGATTTCTTTTCCGGCGAAGACTTTTTGTCTTTCAAGTCCTTGCTGGCTTTCGAAGCGTCATCTTTTTTGCTTTTCTTCTCGTCTTTAGCCACGTTTGACCACCTCTCGGAATATGCCGGTATTGGCACAGCGCCTGTGCAATTGATCACAGGTTGATCATTAGGCGTACGCGTTCGGGCGGGGTTCAGATTATTTGGCGGTGTTGACCGGTTGGGGCCCAGGGCGGAAAGCTTTGATTCTTGACCGGCAGATGTCGGCCAATAGATGCCCGTCGCAATCGACTCGGCCCCTCATCTCCAGCAGCAGTCAGCCAGTGCGTTACTGGTGGAATCGTACGCGTGACGAAATGATGACGGCAGAAAGCTATTATTGTTAAGTTTTTCAACCCCAAGCCGATAAGCGCCAGGAGGCACAACTAGCACCCCGCAGTGGAGAAATCCGAATGTTGTCCAGCAGATCCACGTTGCCCGAAGGTTCCCGAGACGAGCGCTTCGACGGCCTGCTCCATATGGTCAGGAGGCAGTTCGGTGTTGTGGCCGTCCTGCTGACAACCGGCGCCCAGGACCTCCAGCGTTTTTGCGCTGGCGCCGGCCCAATTGCGCGCGACACACTGCCAGACCTCCACATGCCGCTTCCCTCCAATGCCAATGCCCATACATTGCTGCTTGTGCCCGATATCAGCCGCGACGAACATCTGCGCAATCACCAGCTGACAAAAACGTTTCCCGCGCTGCGCTTTCTCGCCGTGTGCCCCCTACAGGCTCCAGGTGGAGGGCAGCTCGGCCTGCTCTATCTGCTTCACGACCAACCCCGCGAGCTGGATTCCGAGCAACAGAAAGGTTTGCAGGAGTTCGCTCAATTGGCGGCAGGGGCGCTTCTGCTAAAGGACTCGGATCGAGCAGAGTTTGAGCTTCCGAGCGAAAGCGAGCGACGTAAGACGCTGGCCATCGCCACCAGCGGGACTGGTGTCTGGGACCGCAACATGCTCACAGGCAAAGTCAACTATTCCGATAGTTGGAAGGCCATGCTGGGGTACACCAACAACGAGGTCGGCGACGACGTCGCGGAGGCATACACCCGCATCCATCCCGCCGACTTCGCCTACGTGCTGGCTGTCTACCAGGAGGCCATCGACGGGCGCACCGAGATTTTCGAAGTGGAGCACCGACTACGCTGCCGGGACGGCAGTTACAAGTGGGTCTGCAGTCGCGGCAAGGTGGTGGAATATGACGGCGCCGGCAACCCCGTGCGCATGGTCGGAGCCACCACCGACGTCACTGCCATGTACGCCCTGTCGGAACAGATACAGCTGAACGCCGCGCTGCTGACCGACCTGACCAACGAAATCCCCGGTATGGTTTTCCAGAGTCTGCAGCGGTTGCATGGACAGTACAGCTTTTCCTTCGTCAGCATCGGGGCCCGCGACATTTACGGAGTGACGCCGGAGCAACTGATGCAGGATGCCGACATGCTGCACCTGATCATCCACCCGGACGATCTGCCTGCCTACCTCGGCTCCCTGGAGGCGTCTGCGAGGGATCTCAATCCCTGGAGCCTGGAATACCGGGTACTGCTGCCCGGTGGGGGTGCCGCCTGGCGTCAGGGTGCTGCCCGTCCAAGGGCATTGGCGGACGGCAGCGTGCTCTGGCACGGCATCATCACCGATGTCACCGAGCGCAAGCTAATCGAAGCCGAGCTGCATGTGCTCGCCAGCACGGATTCCCTGACGCAACTCTCCAATCGTCGCCATTTCATGCAGCACCTCGAAAGCGAGTTGGCGCGGGTACAGCGCTCTGCCAGCTATCCCGCGGTAATCCTGATGTTCGACCTTGACCACTTCAAAGCCATTAATGATCGCTGGGGCCATTCGGTAGGTGATCTCGCGCTGCAGCACTTCTCGGCCATTCTCCGCACACAGCTGCGCAGAACCGATGCCGCCGGTCGCATGGGCGGCGAAGAGTTCGCCGTGGTGTTGAGCAATGCCTGCGTCGACGAAGCCAAAATCTTCGCTCAACGAGTCCAGGATGAGCTGGCCAGTGCGCCGTTAGACCACGGAGACGAATGCCTGACACTGGCGGTCAGCGTAGGTATCGCCTCCCTCCATTCAACCGATGTCAGCGCTGAGGCCAGCCTGTCACGCAGCGACAAGGCGCTCTATTGCGCAAAACGTGCCGGGCGCAATCGCATCGAATGTTATTGAGCGCGCTGCGAGGCCGGACATCGCGAAGTCACAGGCGCCTTGATGTGGCGCGGCTTCACCAATCAATGACTACAGCGATTGCGCCAATAAGCAGGCAAACGCTCGCCACAGCCGTCAGGCGCAATCGCATCGGCAGGTACCAGGCGTGCAGGCTTACAGCCTGAACCAACCGCCGGTCCTGCCAGAAGTGCACGACAAATCCGACGATCAACAGCAAGCAACCCACAGGCACCGGCAATAACGTGCTGAGCCAGGCGATAAGCGCCGGGATGATGCTCCATATCAGCCGGTCGCGGCGCAGTTCGTCGCTCATGTTTTGTACTGACATGCCAAAGCCCCAGTGCAAGGCGCCGACGAAGCTCAGGATGACCGCGCCATAGTTGACCAGCGCCACCGCCCAAAACGGTCGATGTTCCAGAGACGTGAGGATGAGCAGCGCGAGGCCAATAAACGGTAACAAACCGCCGTAGCCCAGCAGGAAGATATACCTTGGCGGCGAGAGCGAGGACGACACGTTCATTTCAATTGCTTCCAGTGCCCGATATACAAGACTGTAGACCCAAAAGCTCCGACCTGATGCCAACGCCTTTCAATTGAAAAGCGTTCAGCCCTTTCCTTGATTGACCGGCCGTTTTGGCTGTTAGCAGCCAATTAAGGGTTTAGATTGGCCAGAGGCAAGCAAGCTGCCCCTGACCATGTGCCCTCCCCACTCACGCTTGATCCATCGCCTCGATCACGCCCTTGTCCTCGCCCAGGAATCCGCCGCTCTGATGCGCCCACAGCCGCGCATAGACGCCGTTCTTCTCAAGCAATTCACTATGGGTACCCTGTTCGATGATGCGGCCGTCGTCCATGACGATCAGCCGGTCCATCGCGGCAATCGTCGACAACCGGTGGGCGATCGCGATCACGGTCTTGCCCTGCATCATTTCATCGAGGCTTTCCTGAATCGCCACTTCGACTTCCGAGTCCAGCGCACTGGTGGCTTCGTCCAGCAGCAGGATCGGCGCGTTCTTCAGCATCACGCGGGCAATCGCCACACGTTGGCGCTGGCCGCCGGACAGTTTGATGCCACGCTCACCGACCAAGGTGTCGTAGCCGGTATGCCCCTGCCGATCGCTCAACTGGCTGATGAACTCATCGGCCTGGGCGTTGGCGGCGGCGCGGCGGATCTGCGCGTCGGTGGCGTCGGGGCGGCCGTAAGCGATGTTGTCGCGAATCGAACGGTGCAGCAGCGAGGTGTCCTGGGTGACCATGCCGATCGCGCTGCGCAAGCTGTCCTGAGTCACGTGCGCAATGTTCTGGCCGTCGATACGAATCTCGCCGCTGTCGACATCATAGAAGCGCAACAGCAGGTTGATCAGCGTCGATTTGCCGGCGCCGGAGCGCCCTACCAGACCGATTTTTTCCCCCGGGCGAATGTTCAGACTAAGGCCATCGAGCACCTGACGTTCGCCGCCGTAGTTGAAACTCACCTTGTCGAAGGTCACCGCGCCACCCGACGTGACCAGCACGCCGGCATCCGGCGCGTCCTGCACCTTGGTGCCCTGGGTCAGTGTCGCCATGCCGTCCTGGACGGTGCCGATGCTTTCGAACAGCGAGGTCATCTGCCACATGATCCAGTTCGACATGCCATTGATCCGCAACGCCATGGCGGTGATCGCCGCCACCGCACCGGCGCCGACATCGCCTTGGTGCCACAGCCACAGGGCATAGCCCCCGGCGGACATGATCAACGCCACGACCAGCGCCTGATTGACGATTTCGAACAGGCTGACCAGGCGCATCTGGCGGAACCCGGTCAGCTTGAAATCTTCCATCGCCGCCCGCGCAAAGTGCGCCTCGCGGTTGGAGTGCGAGAACAGTTTCACGGTGGTGATGTTGGTGTACGCGTCGGCGATGCGCCCGGTCATCATCGACCGCGCATTGGCCTGTTCCTGCCCGACTTTGCCCAGGCGCGGCACGAAGTACCACATGGCCAGACCGAACAACACGACCCAGGCCAGGAACGGCAACATCAGCTTCAGCGCAAAGCCGCCGGCCAGGGCGATGATCGCAATGAAATACACGCCGATCCCCGGCAAGATCTCGATCATCGTGAACAGCACATCGCGCACTGCCAGCGCCGTCTGCATCACCTTGGTGGTGACGCGGCCGGAGAACTCGTCGGAGAAAAACGAAAGGCTTTGCCGCAGCATCAACCGGTGGAAATCCCAGCGCAGGCGCAGCGGCAAGTTAATTGCCAATATCTGGTGCTGGACCATGGTGCGCAACGCGACCAGCCCGACACTGAACACCATGACGATGCCCATGCCCCACAACACGCGGCTTTCTTGCACAGCCGCTTCGCCGCCAGCCTGCCACGTCGAAAGCAGGTCCACGACCTGACCGAGGAACGAAAACAGCCACGCCTCGTAAATCGACACGGCGGCGCTGAGCAGCGCCAGCGCCAGGATGTAACCGCGTGCACCCCGGGTGCAGGCCCAGAGGAATTTAGCCAGGCCGTTGGGTGGCGGCGGCACCTCGTCAGGCGGGAAAGGGTCGAGTCTTCGTTCAAACACACGAAGCATGGTGTTCTCCAAAACAGTCAAGTCAGGGAGATTCTGCCATCGAATGGAGGCTGGGAGGTCTTTGTGAAAAACTGTGTGTTCGTCGTTGGCGCAATTGCTTCAGAATTGCGAGACAAGGACGTGGCGGGTCAATGCCGATAACCCCACGGTCATCAACCGAGGATCCAGCGACGGGTCATGCCTGATATCCTTGCCTCAAAGGAATTCAGGCCCAGCGCTTTCAAGGACGTAGTAAATGAACTCGCAAAATATCGTGCGTTACTGGCACGCTGTCGAACTGCTGCAACCCCAGGCGGTCCCCAAGCTGAAAAAGCGTGATGGCGACTACCAGCCCTTTTATCAGGACATTCCCACCTCGGCGCAAAGCCTGCCGTGGATGCCAGCCAATCCATTGAGCCGGCAACCCCTGCCGAACAAACGCGTATGGAGTCACACGCTCTACGCACACCTCTACAACAACCTGGATGTGTCTCGCCGGTTGGCAGAGCTGTACGGTGCAGACCAAGGCTACAAGGAACCACAGAAACGGATTTCCGCCCTGTACGCGCTGAAGTTCAACGACCAGGGCATGATGCTGGTCGACAGCCTGGTGTTGTCCAGCGAAGCATGGTTCGTCGGCTGCGCGATCAATAACAGGGACTGGACACACGGCTTCGAGGAAACCCAGGATTCCCTTCGTGAACAGTCCAGAAGCCTGCTAGGGGGTGTGGTTCAGGCTGCCGATCTGGCTTGCCTGACTGACTCCATCCGCAAAACCCTGGGACTCGAGGAGTTTTTCGGCGCCGTGCCGCGCGGGCATCGCTTTCGCTCGGCGCCCATCAACCCGAACAAGCCAGAACAGGAAGACGACCCACTCAACAGCTTCCTGCTCAGCGATCTGGCCGCCATGGCTGAAGCCCTTTCCCGTGGTGAAACGAGCGCGCCACTGGCCCACTATCTGAGCCATCATGATTCGACTCAGCGCCTGCATCTGGACAAGCCGGGTGCCGATCTGGCGCTGATCGATCGTCTTGCGCCTTCGCGCTACGCCGCCGGTTGCTGGCCCGCCGAAAAACATCTGGGCCTGGTGCATTCGCAGCAACTGGCAGTCAACAGCCTGCTGCAAAACCTCAGCAATACCCCCGGCATCATGGGGGTCAACGGACCACCTGGAACCGGCAAGACCACCCTGCTGCGCGACCTGATCGCTGCGGTAGTGACACAACGGGCCGACGTGCTGGCTTCTCTGGGCAGAGCCTCAGAGGCGTTTATCAAGGACGGTCGTGAAACCGCCAACGACGGTGGGCGCGATCGCTACGCCTATCAACTCGACCCGCGCCTGTTCGGTTTCGAAATGGTCGTCGCATCCTCCAACAATGGCGCCGTCGAGAACGTCACGCTTGAGCTACCTCAGCAAGACAAGGTCGACCCGTCGTGGTTACCCGACGCAGAGTACTTCAGCGACCTGGGCGAGTTGACCAGTGGCAAGCCCGCATGGGCAATGATTTCTGCGGCATTGGGTAGCAAAGCCAAACGCACGCAATTCGTCGACCGTTTTTTCTACGGCAAACTTCCGCCTGAAGCGGACAAGGCCAGAGACGAAGCCGAAACGCCTGACCCCGAGACAGTCGATATCTGGGGCCTGGACGAAGACATTTACGATAACGAGCCACCGGCTGATAGCCCCGAAGCCGACGACACTGAAGCCAAAACGCCCCCCAAAGGCATGCGCGAATGGCTGTCCGAACAAGCAGCGTTGATGAAGGCGCTTACGTCCAGTGAAAAAGCCGGTCTCTGGCGCGAGGCAGTCAAACACTATCAGGACGCCAAAGATGCAGAACAGGCTTTGCGTGGTCAGGTAGAAGATATTCTGGAACGGGTTCAGGCCGTGATCAGCGCCAAGGCCCGGGTCAAGCAGATGCAAGAGCATCTTCAGATCCGTCGCACCCAGCGCAGCGATCTCGATAAGGAACAAACGACGCTGGAAACCCTGCAGCTCGCACCTGCGCGCGAGCAACTGCAGGGCGAACTCCGGGCGCTTGAATCGCACCTGATAAAAAAACCTGGTTTTCTCGCCAACCTCTTCAGCCTGTGGGGTGCTTATCGTATCTGGGCTGCCCGTCAGCGTTTGCTTGAAGGTACACACGCCCTGGCCAAGGACGCGTTCGACAGTGTCCAACGCCAGTTGCAACGCATCGTTGGCCGACTCAACGAGTTAGATCGACAACTGGCCGCTGATGAACTGGAGATCGACGAAGCTGTGCGACATGCCGGTGTACAGCTCGACAAGGCACGCAGCGTTGCTCAGGCCGGGCAGGCAAAACATCTGTTGCTCTGGCTGGAACAGGGTCAAATCGGCAGAGGCAGCGAAATCGAATTGGCCGAGCCGTGGATCGTCGAAGGTTGGCGTCAGGCCCGGGCGAAGGTGTTCATCGAAGCACTCAAATTGCATCGCACGTTCTTTCAGATCGAAGCCTCGCGCATGGGCTACAACCTGACGTTTGTCACCAGCATGCTGACCGGTAGTCGTTATTTCGGCGTTTCCCAATCCGTGGTGCGCTCGGCATGGGCTTCGCTGTTCATGGTCGTACCGGTGCTCAGCAGTACTTTCGCCTCCTTTGCCCGTTCCTTCGGCAGCCTTGGCTGTAGCGAGATCGGGTGGTTGTTGGTGGATGAGGCGGGTCAGGCCACACCACAGGCTGCCGTCGGCGCACTCTGGCGCTCGCGCCGAGCGGTACTGGTTGGCGATCCACTGCAACTGGAACCGATCGTTACGGTTTCCGATGCGGTGCTTGAACATATGCGCACCCGTTATCAGGTCGACGCTCACTGGCTGCCGAACCGCCAGTCCGCACAGACACTTGCCGACGAGGCCACGTCCTGGGGGCGCATGGCCGGGCCCAGGGACAAAAAATGCTGGGTCGGCCTGCCCTTGGTAGTTCATCGTCGCTGCGATAGACCGATGTTCGACCTGGCCAACCGCATCGCCTACGACGGCGCGATGGTCTACGGAACGATTGCGCCCTCACATGCCAAGGAAACGCCAGCCTCTCTACTCACCGGGTGGGTGCATGCCAGTGGAAGGTCCTCTGGCAACTGGGTCGATAGTGAAGGTCAGGCACTGGACCGTTTGCTGGCCCAGCTCAAGGCCGACGGCGTACCGCTGGACAGCATTGCGGTCATTACGCCGTTTCAGGATGTGCGTAACCAGCTCAAGGATCGCCTGCACGCCAAGATGGTTCGCGGCACTATTCACACCATGCAGGGTAAAGAAGCTGCAGTGATCATTCTTGTGCTGGGCGGAAGCAGTGAAAACGATGGTGCTCGTGAATGGGCAGTGTCCAAACCCAATCTGCTGAATGTCGCTGCCACGCGGGCCAGGCGCCGGCTGTATGTGATTGGTGATCGCAACGACTGGAAGCAGCGCAAACTCTTTTGTGATGTCATGGAATTTCTGCCCAGCCATTCCGAGCTTACCGCCTGCAGTACGGTCTGACAGAAAACGTCTTGCCCCTTTGACCGTTCTTCGCACTAACGATCAGAGGGGCAATGTTCGTCCACCCCGGGCAGTCAGCCTGCTCACCACACCGCAATATGCGAATCCGCCCGCGGCTCAGTCCCCCCGCACAGCACGCCCGTCACCGGGTCACGCAGAATGATCTGCCCTCTGCCGTAATCCGTCAGGTCACTGGCGATCTGCACCGCATGCCCGCGCCGTGCCAGTGCATTGGCCAGATCGCGCGACGCGCCCTGTTCGATGCCGACCTTCATTCCGCCCAGCCATTGCCAGCGCGGCGCGTCCAGTGCCGATTGCGGATTCAGACCGAAATCCACCAGGTTCATCACCATCTGCACATGCCCTTGCGGCTGCATGTAGCCGCCCATCACGCCGAACGGCCCAAGGGCCTGACCGTTCTTGGTGAGAAAGCCGGGAATGATCGTATGGAAGGTCTTTTTGCCCGGGGCGAGCGCGTTGGCGTGGTCGGCGTCGAGGCTGAATTCCTGCCCGCGGTTTTGCAGGGCAATACCGCTGTCAGGCAGGACCACGCCCGAGCCGAAGCCGTGGTAATTGCTTTGAATGAACGAAACCATATTGCCCTGCCCGTCAGCCGTGGCCAGGTACACCGTGCCGCTGGCGTGAGGGTCGCCCGGTTCTGGCGGCTGAGCCTGCTCGCCGATCTGTAGCCGGCGCCGAGCGCTGTAGCCATCACTCAGCAGATCGGCCACGGCCACCCGCATGTGCAGCGGATCGGTGATGTAGTGCAGGCCATCGCTGTAGGCCAGTTTCATTGCTTCCAGTTGCCGGTGCCAGGTCTGCTGGCTGTCGCGGTGATCAAAGTCGAAGCCTTCAAGAATCTTCAGCGCCATCAGTGCGACCAGCCCCTGTCCGCTCGGCGGGATTTCCCAGACATCCACACCGCGGTAATTGACGTGGATCGGCTCCACCCATTGCGCGCGGTAATGCGCCAGATCCGTCGCCCGCAGATAGCCGCCGGTAGCCCGGGAATGCGCATCCAGGCGTTGCGCCAGCGCGCCGCGATAGAAACTCTCACAGCGGCTCGCCGCCAGCTCTTCAAGGGTGCGCGCCTGCGCCGGGTTGCGGAACAGCTCCCCTGCCTTGGGCGCGCGACCGTCAATCAGGAACGTATCGAACCAGGCCTGCAACACGTCATCACGATGGGGAGCAAACTCATCCAGCGCGATCTGCCATTGATGGGCAACCACCGGTGACAGCGCAAAGCCGTCTCTGGCCAGACTGATCGCCGGCTGCAGCAAATCGGCGAACGGCAACACGCCAAACCGCTGCGACAGCTCGGCCCAGGCTGATGGGCAACCGGGCACCGTCACCGGCGTCCAGCCATACAGCGGCATCTGTGCATGACCGGCCGCCTTGACTGCTTCGATGCTCAGACTGGCCGGGGCATGGCCATTGGCGTTGAGACCATGCAACTGATCCTTGAACCAGACCAAAGCAAAAGCATCGCCGCCCAGGCCACAGCCCGTAGGCTCGACCACGGTCAGCGCCGCTGCCGTGGCGATGGCGGCGTCGATGGCATTGCCGCCCTTTTGCAGCATCTCGATGCCGGCCTGTGCTGCCAGCGGCTGGGACGCCGCGACCATGCCGCGACGGGCGAACACGCTTTGACGTTGCGATGGATAGGGATACTCGTGAGCAGAGAATTTCAACATGGCAAAGGCTCTTCAAAACAGGATTTCATTGGCCGGACTTGATCCGGTTCCATTCGCGGGTGATCAGGCGCTGGATGTTTTCCGGCAGATCGGCCGAGACGAAGGCATGGTTGATCACTTCGTCAGTCGGGTAGATCCCCGGATTGCCGCTGACCTTGGGGTCCATCAGGGCCGTGGCGTCCTTGTTCGGGTTGGCGTAGCCGACGTAGTCGCTGACCGGCGCAATCACCTCGGGACGTAGCAGGTAGTTGATGAAGGCATGGGCGTTGGCGACGTTGCCGGCATCCTTGGGGATCGCCAGCATGTCGAACCAGAGGTTCACGCCTTCCTTGGGAATCAGGTAGCGGATGTCGATGTTTTTCCCGGCCTCGCGCGCCCGGGTTTGGGCCTGCATCACGTCACCGGAGTAGCCGATCGCCACGCAGATATCGCCATTGGCGAGGTCGGCGGTGTACTTCGATGAGTTGAAGTAGGTCACCGAGGGACGCAGAGTCATCAACAGTTTAGAGGCCTGTTTGTAGTCGTCAGGCTTGACGCTGTTGGGGTCCAGTCCGAGATACAACAGAGCCTGGGGAATGATCTTCACCGGTGCATCGAGAAAGGCCACACCACAGCTTTTGAGCTTGGCGAGGTTGTGCGGATCGAACACCATCGACCAAGAATCCAGCACCGCGTCCTTGCCCAATACCGCGCGGACTTTTTCCTCGTTGTAGCCGATGCCGACGGTGCCCCACATGTACGGCACGGCGTATTGGTTGCCCGGATCGGCGGCCTGCAAGCGCTGCATCAGACGTGGATCAAGGTGCTTCCAGTTATCGAGCAAGCCGCGTTGCAGTGGCTGATAGGCACCGGCGCGAATCTGCTTGGACAGAAACTGGCTGGACGGCACCACCACGTCATAGCCCGAGTGCCCGGAGAGCAACTTGGCTTCGAGCATTTCGTTGGTGTCGAAGATGTCGTATTGAACCTTGATCGCGCTGTCTTTCTCGAAACTCTTCAGCGTGTCGGGACCGATGTAATCGGACCAGTTGTAAACCTTCACCACCGCATCGGCAGCCTGCAGCATGGGCACCACGGCGACGCAGCACAGCGCCGCGAACAAACTCGATAAACGCATCGTCGATTTCCTTGTGAAGTTCACAGCACGCGGCTGAGAAAGGCCTGGGTACGGGGATGAGTGGGACGACTGAAAATCTGTTCCGGCGGGCCCTGTTCGATCAGTTCGCCCTGATCGAGCACCACCACCCGGTCGGCCACCTCGCGGGCAAACCCCATTTCATGGGTGACTACGACCATGGTCATGCCTTCCTCGGCCAGCTCCTTCATGACCTGCAGGACCTCGCCAACGGTTTCCGGGTCAAGGGCGCTGGTCGGTTCGTCGAACAGCATGGCCTGGGGCTTCATCGCCAGCGCCCGGGCGATCGCCACCCGTTGCTGCTGGCCACCGGAAAGCATCGAGGGGTAATGACTGGCCTTGTCTGCCAGACCGACCCGCTTGAGCAATGCTTGCGCCTGTTCCAGCGCAGCCTGGCGTGGCACGCCCAACACCTGAATCGGCGCCTCGATGATGTTTTCCAGGGCGGTCATGTGCGGGAACAGGTTGAAGCGCTGAAACACCATGCCGATGTCCCGACGCTGGCGAGCGATGTTGCGCTCGGAATCGCGTACCAGGCTGCCGTCAGCCCGGGTGCGATAACCCATGGGCCGGCCGCTGACCCGAATCTCCCCGCCCTGAATGTCTTCAAGCAGATTGATGCAGCGGATAAACGTGGTCTTGCCCGAGCCCGAAGCACCGATCAGCACCACCACCTCGCCGCGTCGCACCTGCAGGGAGATGCCCTTGAGAATCTGCAGATCACCGAAGGACTTGTGGATGTTCAGCGCCTCGATGATCAGCTCGTCACTTTGATGCGCCATGATTAACGTCCCCTCAGCAGTTTAAGGGTGCTGCGACCGAACATCCGGCTGGAGGCCGGTGGCGGCGCGGAAGGTCGGTCCGACTGACCGAAGCGATGCTCCAGCCAGCGCTGAAAGAAGCCCCACAACGTGGTGAGCAGCAGGAAATAGATCGCCACCACCAGGTACAACTCGAACACCCGAAAGGTTGCCGAGGTGACCATCTGCGTGCTGAGCAACAACTCCTGCACCCCGATCACACTGACCAGCGTGGTATTTTTCAGCATCACGTTGAACTCGTTGCCCAGCGGCGGCACGATCACCCGGAACGCCTGCGGCAGGACGATGCGGCGCATCAGTTTGGCGAAGGTCATGCCCAGTGAACGGCCAGCCTCGTACTGGCCCTTGTCCACGGCGCCGATCCCGGCACGAATGATCTCGGCCATGTACGCGCCTTCATTCAGGCCCAGGGCGATGATCGCGGCCTGGATGTTGCCGGGGATCACCAGCCCGAACAGCTCGATGTCTTCGAAGCGAAAAATCCCGCCCGCCGCCAGCGCCGTGTAGAGGAAAACGATCTGCACCAGCAACGGCGTGCCACGCATCAGCCACACGTAAAAACGCACCGGCAGATGCAGCAAAGGGTTCTTCGACAAGCGCAACAATGCGGCGGCCAGCCCCAGGACACAGCCCAGCAACATCGCCAGCACACTGATCAGACAGGTCAGCCACAGCCCGGTGAGGTACACCCCACTGGGCTGCAACAGGTACTGCCAGAACACATCCCAATTGAAATTCATCACCGCTTACCTCAATCGAGTGTGTCGCTGGAAATGTGCCATTTACTCAGGAGTTGGTTGTAGCTGCCGTCGCTGCGCATGTCGGTGATGATCTGCTGCACGGCGGCGCTCAACTGCGGATCGTCCTTGCGAATGCCCAGGCCGGTGAGGATCCGGCTGAAGGCCGGAACGCCTTCTTCGAACAGGTCCGGGGCCATCGCGGCGTAATACCCGGCGGTTTCGACCGTGGTGCCGTAAGCGTCAACCTGATTGATACGCAAGGCCTGAAAGGCATCGGTGTCAGTGTTGTAGACCACCAGTTTCATCGGTGGCTTGCCGGCCTTGGCTAGGCTTTCATTTTCGGTGTCGAGCAAGGTCTTGATGGTCGAACCGTTGAGCACCGCGATCTTGTGAGTGCTGAGGTCCGCCAGGGTCTTGAGCCCTTTCGGATTGCCCTTGGGCACCACCACCGCTTGACTGGAATACATGTAGTTGACGATGTCGATCACCTCGCGGCGCTCGGGCTTGTCGAACAACTGATCGACGATCATGTCGCACTGTTTGGCGAGCAATGCCGGGAGCAATCCGGAAAACGGAATCACCCGCCAATCGACTTTTTTGTCGCCCAGACGCTTGGCGATTTCCAGCCCCAGATCGACGGTCAGGCCCTTGGGTTTTTGCGCTTCATCGAAGGACACCAGCGGCGGTGAATCCATGCCCGAGCAATAGGTGAGTTTGTCGACCTTGACCAGGCGCTCCGGCACCGTGGGGGCGGCGACCGCCCACTGTGTACAGAGTCCCAGGGAAATTGCAGCCAGTAACAGGCGAGACGTATGCATGACCAGACACTCCAGTTCGGTTAGTAACGGGGCAGTACTCAAAGTCAAAACATCGGCGGACT
>Ga0157373_10002232_pt1 | contig 14670 bp, 15 predicted proteins | sample C65metaG_FD_113460 | JGI IMG/M metagenome (GOLD analysis project Ga0157373, IMG submission 113460) | Corn rhizosphere microbial communities from Kellogg Biological Station, Michigan, USA - C6-5 metaG | ecosystem: Host-associated > Plants > Roots > Rhizosphere > Soil | place: USA: Michigan... | reverse complement strand
GCCCTCCTCGACCATGCTCACCACCCGATCGACCAACAGCGCATTAATCGAAACATCTGGATACTGCGTCAGATAACTGGTCATCAGGGGCGTGACAAACAACTCACCGAACAACACCGGCGCCGTCACCGTCAATTGCCCACGGGGCTGGGCGTGACTGCCCGCCGCCGAATCCTCGGCTTCCTGCACCTCGGCGAGAATTCTCCGACAGTCTTCCAGATAACGCTGACCCGCTTCGCTGAGGTGCACATTGCGCGTGGTACGAATCAGCAACTGCGTACCGATGCGCTGCTCCAGCGCCGCCACCGCCCGGGTGACACTGGCGGCGGACAAACCCAGACGACGCGCCGCTGCCGAGAAGCCCTGCTCCTGGGCCACCGTGGCGAAGATCTGCATTTCCTGGAAGCGGTCCATGGATGTCCTCGAATCAGATACAAAAATCGCAGCCGAGGCTGCGATTTTTGCGGGTCTGATCTTAAACAATTAAGTCAGTCTCGTCGGCTAGCGTACATTGGCGTCTGTAGGCTGCCAACTTTGAGTTTTAAAGTCAGTCTCGCGAGGCCGCCAACGTGAGCTTGCCTCGCAAAAATAATTAAGTCAGTCTCGCTTGAAGAAAAGGCGTCCGTGGGACCAGAGGCTGAACAGACATTTCAAAATCAGCAATAATGGCTTACCGCTACCAAGGAATGCGTAGACCATGGCACGAAAAAACACCTCTGTTACACCTCCGCAGCCGAAGCTGAGACTGACATCTCAAGAGATCGATCGTGGGCTTGCTCGGCTATCTGAACGAATTGCAGAGCTTCGCGCTTTTGACCTCAATACCGTCCGGGATGGGAATACACCCGAGCTGAAGGCTTTGGAGGTTGCTATCAAGGATAGTCTGACCAGATGCTTCGGGGAGGAAACCAGCGCCTATCGCACCTACGCTGCCGCTACTGACCTCACGTATTACCCGATGATGATCGGTAGCGGACAGCAGATCGATTACCACTCGCCAATTCAACGCCGGGTGCTGAACTCTATTGCTTTGCTAGAGCAAGCACAGAAAAGCTTGAAGGAGGACTTGGCAGATCTCCCATCATCGGAGGGTGTCGAGACCGCCTCGGCCCATGAAATTAAAGCTGTGCATTCAGATCGAGTATTTGTGGTTCACGGCCATGACGAGGGAGTTAGAGAGTCGGTGGCTCGATTCCTCGAGAGACTTGGTCTTGAACCAGTCATTCTCCACGAACAGGCAAACCGTGGTCGCACCGTAATCGAGAAAATTGAAGGACACCGAGACGTCGGATTCGCGGTGGTGCTGCTCACGCCTGACGACGAAGGCTGCGTAAAGGGCGGACAATTGGAGCCACGTGCCCGACAAAACGTTCTGTTGGAGCTTGGCTATTTTCTTGGCTACCTAGGTCGTGACCGAGTCTGTGCACTGAATCGTGGACATATAGAAATTCCAAGCGACTTCGCAGGCGTGGTATGGACTTCGATGAATGACGAAGGTTGGAAGCAAGCCTTGAGCAGAGAGCTTCAGGACGCTGGGTACGAAATTGATTGGAACAAAGTGATGCGCAGCTAGGCAGGCGGGACTAAAGCCCAGACCTGATCCTTGCTGACAAAGGTGGCCGGAGGTGTAGCTTTCGATGGTCTGCTCCGATACTTTGTTGGCAAATTGCCTCCCCGTGGAGACACGCGAGAGCCCGCCCCGGAAGTAGGCTTTTTCGTATCTGCCAGTAAAAGTCCCATCAGACGATCTCAATTTCCGTCACACAGTTTCTGCCTCGACTCGAGCGCGTGAAGACTCGCGCTCAGCCTCACCCTCACCCTCACCAATTGCTACCAACGTAACCATGCAGGAAGGTGGGCGATGGATTTTTCCACGTAGAACTCAACCTTCGCCTCTTTTCCATTACTTGAAAAAGATGGAGAGCCGCTGAGAAGCGGCCTTTCAACCACTTGCTTGGAGTCAATGCTCTCTAGGCTTATGGACTCACCAAGACCTAAGATTTTCCTTGCTATCGCCTGGACCTTTCTGCTCTGTCCCAGCTTAGCGTTGAATGTTTTTTTATCATGCCGGCTACCATCATCGTTCCAGGAAACCTGCTTGCCTTTTGAGGATCGATGCTTAGTTTTGGAGATATGGACGTGACATTTTGAATTGTTTTTTTGATCCTCTGCGTCTAACCGAGCAGACCAAACACTGTCAATTTCCCTCCAGCTCCCTTCGAGGGAAATGGTCACGCAACTGAAGACCTCTGCTGGTAACGTCACGTACAGGTCGGTGATTTCATCAAGCTCGTCGCTTGACTCGGAATTCAATGCAGCTTTCAGGTAATCGCTGAGGCTCATGTCTCTCACTGCCTATTTCCGGGTGTTCGCTCTGCCTAGATTTGTGTTATCAGACGCAATTTAATAGACGCAGCCACTCGCCCAGCATCATCGATGTCCACCGTATGACAGACCGGATTGAGCTGCGCATTCAACCCTCGATGCACGATCCGTTCATCATGATCAGGGAATTTTGCACCGAACCGCTCGAATCATGCCATAGATGCAAATGTACATGCTGTCGATGCCCGTGGTTCCCTCTCCGGTGAAGATTCTTGCGGGATTGTAGTTCGAGCTGAGTAGGCGATGACTCGGTCACCCCATCAGGAGCTCTTAGGCTAGTCCATCGATGAGTTGACATCCGATGAACGTTTTCCAAATTTATGACCCCAGAGCCTCCGTCCAATCAATACTAGCTCTTGGGTACCCTTATCTCCATCTTCACTTTTTACTGTTACTGGCTCGATCTTCCGTTGAAGCTTGTCAAAAAGGTTCACTACCAGGATTGGAGCGGGTGTGAAGATGCGACCGATCACTTGTTAAAAATGCCAATGATTTTTTGTTGAGGCTGCCCGGATAACATAGGTTCTAAACTGCTTGACGACGCAGCAGAGCTCGCAAAGAAATAACTCATCTAACCTAGCTGAGTTATGTATTGCCCGTTCCAAACCCTGCACCTAATATGGCAATGTGCCGCCAGCGGAGTTTGAGGCACTATATGAGCAGAGTCAGGCAGCGACTTCCACTGCTGTCTGACTCACACAAAACACCTCCGAGAAAGCCGGAGCGGTTCACTACGAGGTAAGGAATGCATATCGTGGGTGGCTTCTACCGTGAGCTGTGTCATCTACCTGAGTGGGACGCACCCATGGGATCCGGTGCGCGTGCAGCATTGACTGTCGCTGCACTCTCACCGGGCACGAAATTCACGACCTATGCTGCTGCGAGCGAGAGCATGGCGGTTGAAGCACTTGAGCGCCATGGCATCGCAACCACCGTCGCGGCAAGATCAAGCCCCATTGTTTTCGCCTACTTCCATCCTCTCTCATCTCCACATATAGAGCCAGGACGTGAGGAATTGATCACTCAATCCTCCCTGCAGGTAACGGCCAATGCGGTTTTGCGGTTCGGCTTCCTAGAGGGTGATGCCGTCGTTCAGGCGCGCCGTGCGGTGTATGACCCACAAACGTGGCGAAATCCGAAGCCATTTTCAGCTAACGGATCATCGGCAGATGAACTCGCCCTTGTCATGAATGAGTTGGAAATATCGAGTACTACGGGCATAGAAAACATCGACCAAGCAGCCCATCACCTCATCCAAACCCAAAAAGCTGAGGTCGTGGTCGTCAAGCAAGGCCCCTACGGCGCCAAGGTCTATGACGCCTCAGACAGCAGTACTCACGTTCCTGCGTACAGCTCAGTCCGAGTGTTCAAGATCGGAACTGGGGATGTGTTCAGCGCGGTATTTGCTCACTACTGGGCACAGATGAGAATGCCGGCCCATGAGTCTGCAGACCTCGCCTCCCGCGCAGTATCACTCTACTGCGAAACGCGCACATTCGAGTTCGACCATGCTGCCCTAGCTGCTCGCCAGCCAGTCTTTGCAACTCGCGGGGCCACCGCTTGCATTGAGGCAGGAATCGACGCGATTGGGCAGCGCTATGCGCTGGAGGAAGCTCGCTTCGCACTGAGAGAATTAGGAGTCAATGCGATTTGTCCAAATATCGAGCTCGCAATTCCCACTGGGAATTACGAGGCAATACTCGTTATAGACGATGCTCTCCCTCCAGAATCGGTAGGCCGCATTGCAGAACATGCTGCTCGGGGCACACCTATCATCGTTCTCAAAGAACGGGCAGAAAGGGATACACCATGGCCCACAGATACTTTGACAACACCAGACTTTACAACAGCTATGTATTTCACAGCATGGGCGGCAGGTGAAGCTTTGTCACCAGGCATGCCTTAAACACTTAAAGCATCACCCTCAGGGTAGTGCAATGGAATGTAATCAGCTGAGGCTCAGTCCACACATGGCGGACGTATACATCATTTATGCCAAAGAGAACCGGGACATCGCAGTAAAGGTACACGATCTGCTTTTAAAGTCTTGGACTGTTTGGATGGATGACCTCATTGTGGGCGACTTCGCTACTGCCATCAAAGAGAATCTCCAGAAAGCAGCGTGCGTGGTGGCACTGTATTCAGAATCCGCAAGCAAGCCAGCGGTGACAGATGAGCTAAGGCTTGCCACCAAATACGGTAAAAAAATTATCCCGTTGCAGCTTGACGATAGTGATCCTCCCTATTCTTTTGGGAACCTCAGCACCGTGAATTTCCAACATTGGTCAGGCGAACCCGACCATGAGGCATTCAAGCTACTTCAGGTCAAAATCCAAGAAGTAGTGCCCGCAATGCGGCATGCCGAGAGACTATCATCGCTTGAAAGTAACACACTGCCGATCCCAAACATTTTCATGTCGGTTTCGTCTCACGAAACTCAATTCAAGCCTGCAGAAGCGTTAAGCGTGTTGAAGGCTCATGGCACGAAGTCGATTCTGGTGTCCGCGTACGACCTGAGAAGATCTGAAGACAAAGATCAGATGATTGAGGAGATCAAAGCTTATCGTGAGCGAGGAGGATTTGTTCTCATCGATTCAGGCAATTACGAGGCAGACCGTACCGAGGACGAAACATGGACGGCGGCCGAGTTTCATCAGGCTCTGCTTGAGACGCCACATGATTGTGCGTTTTGCTTTGACAACCTGGAGCCAAGCAGTGATCTGGAGATGGCAGTTGAGGAGGTGATTCAGGCGTTCGAGCGTGACCGACTAAACACATCAGCGCCGGTGTATCCGATTGTGCACGTGTCACAGGATGAAGAGGGGCTCAAACGCCTTCCAAACATCGTTTTTGAAGTGGCTAATCGTATTCGTCCAGGTGTCATCGCCATAGCAGAGCGAGAGCTTGGCCCAGGCTTGGCACTTCGCGCTCGGACGATGAAACGTGTCAGAACTCAGCTACAAAATCTTCCTTTTTATCAGCCCATTCATTTGCTCGGCACAGGCAATCCTTGGAGCATCTCGGTGCTAGTGGCTGCCGGCGCCGACACCTTTGACGGCCTCGAATGGTGCCGATTCAGCATCGACCCCACCAGAGGCCGCCTTCACCATTTCCAACATTTCGATTTTTTCAAGCACTTATGGAATAGAACCCCTCTGCTTGACATCGTCGACACCGATCCGAAAATCAAATATGCGGGCAAGGTGGCACTTTACAATCTGGAGTACTATGAGGAGTTTGGGCAACTGATGCATTCTATGATTGCAAGCAACGACGCAACGTTGTTCGCAACAGGCATTGGACTGACCGCCCCAGAGCTCAAGAAGCTATTCCCGGAGATTTTTCAATGACCATCTATAGTGCCGAAGCCCTTTGCAGAGCGGTCGCGGCAGTCTGCCCAGACATCCGGGAGCGTATCGACACCGGACCCGTCTTGGATGAACGACACCTATGGTGGGAGTTGTCGTGCTGCATCCTCAGCAGTCAGGTGCCCTACCCACTTGCAATGGCGGCTGCGGACAGGATCGATGCGCAGGGCTATCTGCGCGTAGGTGAGCAAGATCACCTTAAGCTTGCTGATCAGCTGTTCGCGGCGCTTATTACCCCTCTTGATGTCGAAGGCAAGCGTCGGCTCTACCGTTTTCCGAGGGCAAAAGCGACCCACTTGGCAGCGACGTGGCTGGCGGTGTCCAAAGCAGGGGGATCCCTCAAAGCCTTGATCAGCGGAGATGTAAATGGCGTGAGGGCCTGGCTTGTGTCGAACGCCTCCGGGATGGGGCCCAAGCAGGCGAGCATGTTCTTGCGCAATTGTGGCGTTACCTATGACTTGGCCATACTGGATCGACACGTACTCAATTATATGTCGGCTCAGGGTATCTGCTCAGGCGAGCAGGTATCAATTGCTGGACTGAACCAATACGGCAGATACGAAAACCGTCTTCGTGATCATGCCCAACAGATGGATTGCCCCGTAGGTCTTCTGGACTGGGCGATATGGATTGTGATGCGCGTCGCAAACCGCAAGCAGGAGGCTGTATTTTTATGAGCATCGTAACCCTTGTTTCCGGGGGACTGGACTCTACGCTTGTCGCCAAACTGGCGCTTGAAAAGGGTCTGCGAATTTTTCCTCTTTTTGTCGATTACGGTCAGCGTGCACGCAATCGTGAATTTGCGGCCTGCCAGTTGGCAATGAAAAAGCTGGGACTACCTGAACCAGAGGTGGCGGCCTTGTCGGGTTTCGGTAAGCTGATTCGATCAGGTCTCACAGATCCGGGTCTTCATATCATTGACGATGCCTTTACGCCTGGTCGCAACATGCTATTCCTGCTCACCGCAGCCGCGTATGCATACCAGAAAAATGCTGATGCCATTTCGATAGGCCTGCTGCATGAAAGCACTAGCCTCTTTCCTGACCAGACTTCTCACTTCCTTCAACAGGCTGAGCAAATGATCTCTCTGTGTATGGGTAGATCGATCAAAGTGCTCGCACCGTTATCCTCATTCACAAAGCAGGACGTTGTCGCTCTCGCCGAAGTTAAAGGGATATCTCAAACCTATTCCTGCCACCTTGGCGAGGACGAGCCCTGTGGTGATTGCATCGCCTGCAACGAATTCAAGTTTGAGGGAGCACAGTAATGGGGGGGAGCAGCTCTGGAGGATGGAGTCGCCTTGGCGACGTCAAGTCGCTTGAACAAAAGGCCAAGGCGGCGCTGAACGAAGGCAAACGCAACGTGTTCATCAGCTTTGCGACTGAGGATATGAATGAAGTCAATCTGCTTAGAGCGCAGACAAAAAACGAAAACAATGATCTTGAATTCAACGATCATTCTGTAAAGGAGGCTTATGATAGTGATCAGGCCGACTATATCAAACGGAAAATCACCGAGCGTATCAACCGCTGTTCTGTGACGGTCGTCTATATTTCAGGCGAAACAGCACAAAGCAAGTGGGTGAAATGGGAAGTCGAAAAAAGTTTGGAATTAGGGAAGAAAGTTGTAGCAACTCACGCCGGAGATAGCTTTAACGGAGCGAAGCCTAGTTGGATTTCTGAACGAGGAATCAAAATGGTACCTTGGTCTGGCCTAGCAAACGAACTCAAGTAACCCATCCATTCATGAGGCCCGGATCGGGCCTCGGAGTTACAATCAGATTTGACGGCTGCCCCTCCTCTCAAGCGCATGCAGCTTTTTAGGAAGAGCATTGTCGGTATTCCCAATCAAATGCTACATAGTGATATATGAGGATCCGGCAGCAAAAGTAATTTTCCTCACAATTTTCACAACTCGCAATGGTTTGTCAGTTGTCTTTTCGTGCTTCCCACTGCGTATGTTCACGAGAGAATGCATTCTCCGCGTCACCAACAAACTTTGATAGCTCCACATCTTCTGCCAGACCGTATGCATCCTCACGGACAAGCGCAATCTCATTGGCTGTGAGTGCATATGAGGTCGATAGCTCTGTGAATCGCTTTGCCTGCATCCACGTCAAAATGCTAGCAGCAATAGTGATGAAAACATCCGTAGGAAAATACTGAAACGCGGGATTAGCAATCTTTGACGCCGCGCAAGCCAAAGCGATTAAGTTAGCTACGATCAGCCCGGTAAAAAAACATTTGGCGGCAGTGGAGTTGAATTTCGCTTTACGCTTGTACCACTCCAGTTGGTCGTTAATGCGTTGATCAATGTAGGAATCGCGCCGTTGAGTAAAGGTCTGAGCCCTCATTTGCGTCATAGTGTCTGTGACTTGGGGTGCGGAAGCATGACTGATCAGCTGGTTCGAGACACCAGGATTTTGCTGCACGACGTCTCGAAGCCTACTGATTAACAGCGACCTTGATTCCTCGTCGCTCTTGTCGAAGGGTTCGGCGCGAGAAACATAGCGCCAAGTCATCGTTTTGATGGATTCTGCAACTGCTCGCCCCGAATACCATGACTTTTCAGGTCTTTTCCATGCGAGGAAAACGGAACTAGCAAGCGCGAGCAGCAACAACATAAATTGGATGAGCGCAGCAACCCAGTGGGGGTAGTTGATCACGGAGACAAGGGCCGCAAGCACTAGCAGCAAGAGATTACTGAAAAGGGCACCGAGAAAATATTTCTGGGCGTTGCCAGACAGGGTGTCAGCCGACTGGTATATTCCTGGGAAGTCCGTATTTTGCATTGATTAATCCTTGTATCCGAGATTTTGGTAGATCTCAGGTGCGTAATAATAATCACCTAGCTCACTGTTGGTTGGGTGAGTTAAGGCGTGCTGAATAATCGCTGGCGAAAACGGTACAAACGCTGCGCCAACATTCTGCAAGATCGGAGGACAGAGGTCAGCATTGAGATGACGACTACCGTCTAGGTTGATGCCGATGAGCTTACAACCCTTCTCCATGGCTACCTGGATCTCCCAGCGCACATACTTGTGTTTAGATCGCGTGTCCTGCCCGATCAGAAGAGCGAAGGTGCCCGCCAAGTCAATCCGCTCTCGGCATTTGCGCTTGATGTAATCTTCGTCCTCAGAATTCAGCGCCATGTTCAGCTGACAATCTGCAAAATTGAAATCAATGCGCGTGTTCTTTTTCCATGCCCCCATCAGCTCGTACATATGCCGATCAGTGCTGCTGAAGCCCACGAACGTTCTAGGCAACCCCATTTTTCATCCCTTTTGCGAACTACGGCGTTTCTCGTAGTAATTTTTAATTTTACTTTTCATCCGTCGTGAGCGTCGCCAGCCGGTCTGCCCGGATCTTGAAAAGCTCATCCTTCCCGGTCTGGTAGGTATCGATTTCCCACTGGGCTTGGGCGGCGCCTCGAAACATTTGTTCAAAGGGCTCAGCTTTTTCAGGCTGTTCGCACGCAAAATAACAGTTGGCCAAAGTTGCATAAATCCAACGTTTGTCGGGCCTCTCTAGGAAATTCTCGGAACTCAAAACAGGTTGTAGCGCTTTCAGAAGCATCTGACGGATCTTCTGGGCACACATGAAATCAAAAAACTTCTCCGAACGCGCAGACTGAACCTGCGCGCGAAACTCGAAACACTGCGCCAGATTCTGCCCATTATAATAGTCACGCTTGACCTCAAACCCTCGACGGTAATATTGAATCGAAGCATCAAGGGAAGATCGATCACCCTCAAGTAACCACAGACGCTTAGTGATGGCCCCTGCAATGCCTACGGTTTCCGGATCATTGGACTCGTCGGGATTCAGTTGTGCAATGATTTCGAAAGCTGACCGCAGAGCTGTGAGCTCGTCTGGCAGCTTGGCCTTATAGGTGTTAAGCGCCAGCTTCTGGAGAATGTTAGGTTCCGCGGGCCTCATTTCGCGGGCAGCAGAAAACTCCCGGCAAGCCAGCTCATGCTTGCTTTGACGCATGAAAGTTTCACCATCGCGCATGTGCCGAGAGAAGCGCAGATGCGCCTCCTCGGCCTCACCAAGCAACTCTTCATATTCCTCATCAGACATACGAGGCGAAAGCAGTTTGGGCAGGTAGGTGTAGACCGGACTGTCAACAGCTTGAGCCGCCATTACAGATCCGATGAGCGTCCCCAGATCCTTGACCGCCCTTTTAGCCTCCCGTGCCAAGATGTCATCACCGAAATGCTGATATCTAAAAGTACTGATGTGATTTAGATCAAAGTACAGTTTGCCCTGATCTTCATTCATGATGATGGTCGAGTTAGGTCTGAGTGCATGACGTACACCCAACTCATAAACAGCATTCACATTCCCTGTGGAAATGTCGGCAATTACCAAGTCCGCCCTGAGCAGCATCTCGTACATTTTGACATCGATGATGCCTGACTGCGTGATTTCATCAGCCCTGATGCATCTCAAACCGTTGTCCGAAACAGCTGGCTCAATGATAGCCTCGTAGGTGGCGTCGAGATCCAGAACCCTACCCGTCTCATACTCAACTTTCTTGCCAAAACCCATTACGACAAAGCATACCTTCATCACAATATCCCATTCCAACAAGGGACAGGCTGACTGCCTCCCTGACGTCATTGAAAATTCGGTTAGATATTCCAGAGTACATCGACACGGAGGGGGTGCAGCTCAAGCAGCCCGCGCTCATCGAGAAACCGGGCCCAGCAACTCGAGGGCACGAAGATTCCACCCAAAGCGACGGGCGGGTAGAGTATCTGTAACCTAAGCTGGCCCCTTACCTTTTTTCGCATATCCATCTGCCATTGGCCCTAAACAGACTATCCTCCATCACCTTGCCTTGAGCAATCCTGCCTAGGAACCAAGAAAGGACCAATCTCTAAATGCAGGCCAAAGCTTACCTATCCTTCATCTCGGAGCTTATTATGGATGAGCATCGTGAAGCACCTGTTCGACTCGATTACTTCCGTTCGGTTAAACGTCTCAAACCTAGCCAACCTCGGTGACGAGCGAATTGATGAGGATATTCAAAGCCTGGGCAGGTTACTTCCAGGAATTGGCCATCACGCAGGAAGAAATTGACATCATCGGACGTTGGTACAGTAGGCATTATACGGTCAGCCTCTCGATTCCGACTCTGCGCTGTTATGTAGAGCATCTTCGAGCGCATTCTTTTTTGCCGGATCGAAGACATGTAGATCAGGCTGAAAGTGATGCAACCGCAATCCTTGAGGTGTGCGCATCAATGGGGCTGGAGGGCCACAGACTCTCTGACGCACTCTTCCAGGCTGCCGCGTTGGTTCACCACTCCGTCTATCGTGCAAATTATCCAAACATCGATTCAGCATGTATCCGCCAAGAAATCGAGAGCCGCGCACGGCTCGCGGACTACTTCTCACGTGACATTTTGAATGAAGCTCAAAGTGGATTCGGGGCCGCAGCGAAGATAGGCAAGGCTCTTTTTCCCCGACGCTGAAATTCGATCCAAGCACAGCGGTTGTGTGCCAGCACATTCCCAGGCGAATGGCGCGCTTGGCCTATCGACTCTTTTGTCTACGTGACAGTGTGGGACACAAAGCGTGTGAGCACGCAGCCAACCCATTCCAACCACGCCGCTCTACAAGACGCTGATTGCTTGGCGGATTGACTATCCGGAGCAAACACCAGAGTTCGCATACTCACATGGTCGTTGAGGACGGCCTAGTTGTACGCAAAGAAATCGAGCAGATCCCACCTCCACAGTCAGCACAGCACTAGCCAGTTTCATCTTCACGCGACTTCGGTGTGTTCACCAGCACCGTGTCAGGATTGCGCAAACAATCGGACCAAACACGCTGTAGGGTTTGACTGACCAGTGGGTTTGCCCATGCTCAGGTACCGACTCAACGCTTGATATTCATCGTTTCGACGGCAAACAGGTATAGGGCGAACATCCGCACAAATTCGACACTGCCGAACAGCTTCAGGTTGATAGGATCGGGAACATTCGACACGTACCAAAAAACTACGCACAGGCAGAATGTCAATACAACCCCACCCAAATAGGGCCCCCAGCTGAAAGAGTCGTGATCGGCCAAGCGGCTGTTCAGGTTGATTACACAGTGCACCCACGACACGACCATCACAGAGGCGAAAAATAAAAAGAAGGGCAGCAGCAAGCTGGTAACGGAAAAAGGTTCCTTGATCGGCCCTCCGCCGTCAACGAATGTCGAAAGAGCCAGCGCTGCAAACACGTTCAGCAACGGGCGAGACTTGATCCTACCCAAAGCATCCAGAAGATCCTTGAACACTTATGTTTGATCCTTGCATGAGTTGAAAATTTAGTTCCGCCTGCAAATCTGCGGTGGACCATCAACGCTTTCGGGGACGGTTCTTTTGTTGACGACGGATAGCTGCAGAGTGTTGAGATTTACGCCGTGCCATTTGCTGATTAAACGGACCCAGCACTTTGTCCAGGTCTCCGTAAAAATTCGATTTCGACCTGACAACCTCGGTGAAAAAATAGCGCTTAAAAGTAGAGCTCTCAAAACGTCCATGCTTCCAGCAGTGCAGCATAAAGTTGCTGCTCAAAAAGAAGCAGAAGCCGCCGAACAAAATGGTCAGCTGCAAGTACAAAGCTTGGTCCGTAGCCAGTTCACCGGATGAGTTTTTCACCAGCAACCAATACACCCCCGTAGTCGCTCCCAGTACCACACAGAACATGGGTAATAATGCTCTCTTGCGTATGGGCTGCCCGGCAACACTCACTTGAGTACCTTGGATTACGGTGTACAGGGCATTCACCAAAAAGGGGAATCCAACGAAAGCAATGTCGATGCTTGAGAAAGCGTAGCTCACCGAATCCAGCCAATAGACACCGACTAACGCCAGCGCCGTGATCGCGGCGACGATCAAATCCTTCTGTAGCGATTCAGCGTAATCAAGGTAAAGCCGACCATTTTTGCCCAAGCGCGAATGAACGTAGTCGACTAGTTCTATGTACGCCAGTGGCCATAACGATGCCGTAAAGCCGACAATGTAAAAAGCTTTGAGCAGAGCAAAAAACTCAAGATTGTAAAGCAGTGCGATAGGGTTGACCCTCAGAGCGAGGAACCCCCAAAAAAACGACACCAGCAGAAGCGGATAGAAGAGGATGCAGTGCAAGTAACGCATGAATTTCCCTAGCTAAAAGATCAGGAGTGCAATTGCCCGGGCTGGACGGCTAAAAACCCATAGCGAAACAAGGCCTACCATCCTCATCGTTGCAAACCATAGCAGCGTGGAAACCGAAGCTCGTCGCAAATCTGCGCGCTTTGCTTGCCCAAATCGACCAACAGTTCGGGCTGATCACAGGCGCTACGTTCGGAAATAAAATGGCCAAGAGGCGCTTGGACGATATCGCGCTTAGCGGTGCCAACGCCACTGATAAAGAAGGACCTGGCCTAGGAGTTGAAACTGTTCATCAGGTTAAAAGCGAATACATCGATGCGGTGCTCTACATCGGACCAAGGCCAACATCAGCGCATTGCTGGCCAGTACCGCTACGGAGGAAGGCCGCATCGGCTATGTGGCACTGACGAGAGCGGAAAACCTATTTTGGCTGGCCGTGCCAAACAGTTGCTTGGGCGCATGCGCGCCGAAATGATCAAGGTTGGCTTCACAGAGGCCTCGTCACGGTCACGATGAGCCAACAGGCTCGGCCGATCATGCTGCTGGCGGAGCGACCAGAGCCTTCAATCCGACAGAAAGCTGGGTATGACCGCGCAAGAAGTACTTGTTTGGCTCCTTTTTCTGACGCTCTCTGAGTGCTTTCTTGACAAGTTGGCCAACAGCCTGCAGTTGATGAGAAATGCGTTGGCCCGCAGTATCTGCTTCACGGGCGCCGGATCTTCTCGCAAAAGCACAACGCTCCCCGAGACCGCAAGCATGTGCTACAAAACATACGATGAGATCGAGCTGATTTCGTCGTAGAACAGCTGGAACGTGGAGTCCGTCGTCCGAAGCTCTCTCATGTCCAATGCCAACAGTGCTTTGGAGTAAACCTCGAACCGCGGATAGCGCCTGACCTGCTCCTTGGTGAGGCCCAACCAGTGTTCAATATTGGGATGGATGATGATGGGCGCCCAGTTTGTAGAGGTGATGAACTTCTCCAGCATCGACCTAGTGCCTTCGATATCGTCATCGCTGTCCACCACAGCCAAAACCCTGATCTCGGGCTGACTCATTAGGAGGCTGTTAACGATCTTGGGGACGCCGATCTTACCCAGTGCCGAAATCACCTCAATTTTCTTTGAAGATGGTGAATGCGCTTCGGGTATAGCTGTTCTGACCGGCATCCAAGAAAACTGCTACTTGCGAGTAACTTGTGTGATCGTGGAGCAATCGATTGAATCCGTAGGTATCAGACCTTCCGAGTACAGCAGCGATAAACCCATGGATTCTCCTCGCATGTAGTACCTGGAGATTTTCTTGAACTCAATCGACTGCGGTGAGCGTGAATCGACAAAGAAATGCCTTTCTAAAAAGGAACGTAAAGACTCTTGCGGTTGGATGCTCAGCAACAAAGGGGGCGCACCAAGGGGTGTCAAAGCACGAGATAGGCGAGGGACGTCACGTCGCTCGGAGCCCTTAAAGGCTCCAAGCGAGACTGACTTATTTGTTTAAGATCAGGTCAATGTCAGCTGTAGATAACTTATTCCACCGTCACCGACTTCGCCAGGTTGCGCGGCTGGTCGACGTCGGTGCCCTTGAGCACGGCGACGTAGTACGACAGCAGCTGCAGCGGGACGGTGTAGAGGATCGGCGAAAGAATGTCGTGGATGTGCGGCATCTGCACCACGTGGGTGCCTTCGCCGTTGGTCATCCCGGCCTTCTCGTCAGCGAATACGATCAGTTCACCACCACGGGCACGGACTTCCTGCAGGTTGGACTTG
>Ga0157373_10002228_pt1 | contig 14673 bp, 15 predicted proteins | sample C65metaG_FD_113460 | JGI IMG/M metagenome (GOLD analysis project Ga0157373, IMG submission 113460) | Corn rhizosphere microbial communities from Kellogg Biological Station, Michigan, USA - C6-5 metaG | ecosystem: Host-associated > Plants > Roots > Rhizosphere > Soil | place: USA: Michigan... | reverse complement strand
TCTCACCGAGGTTGTTGCATTGCGAAAAAATTGCGCGGACGAGGGCATAGCGTCTTGTGCGCGCAATGCAAGTCTGACGGTAGGGTCAAGTCAGGCCGCATTTTTGTCCGAACCGCCGATTAGAGCGCCCGCATGAACCGCACGATCGACCGACTGAAGCTCATCTTCCTGGGCGTCTTCTTCCTGCTCGCCGCCGCGTCGTGGGGCTATCAGGCTCTGTGGGTCTGGCCGGCGAAGAACTGCGAGGCCGACGGCAACTGGTGGGATTCATCGACCCGCACCTGCGCCCATCCGATCTACATCCCCGACCTCACCGGTCGCCCGGCGGGCATGAGTCGCAAGGCATGGTCGGAGAAGAAGGCCGCCGAGATCGCCAACCGGCCGTCCTAGCGCGAAGCTCCGGGGACCCAGAGCACGTCGGCCTCGCCCTTGCCGTTGGCGTAGCGGGCTGCGACGAACAGCAGGTCCGACAGCCGGTTCAGATATTTCAGCGCCGCGGGGCTGACCGCATCGCCCGCCTCGATCAGCGCCACGCAGGCGCGTTCGGCGCGGCGGCAGACGGTGCGGGCCAGATGAAGGTGCGCCGCCGCGGGACTGCCCGCCGGGAGGATGAAAGAGGTGAGCTCGGAAAGTTCGCCGTTCAGCTTGTCGATCTCCTGCTCCAGCCGATCGACCTGGCTGTCAAGGATGCGCAGCGCCTCCCAGGCTGGCTCGCCGGGCGTGGCGAGATCGGCGCCGAGGTCAAAGAGGTCGTTCTGGATGCGCGCGAGGATGAGGTCGAGCTCGTGGCCGGCGGTGTGCAGACGTGCCAGCCCGATGCAGGCATTGGTCTCGTCGACATCGCCGTAGGCTTCCACCCGCAGCGAAGCCTTGCTGACCGGCTCGCCGGTGGCCAGGCGGGTCGAGCCCTTGTCGCCGGTGCGGGTGTAGATGCGGTTCAGCGTGACCATGTCAGCCCGTCCGATGACGCCAGTAGAAGGCGGCGACGAGGATCAGGATGGCGACGAACTGCAGCAGGACGCGCAGCCGCATCAGCTTGTTGGAGTAGGACCGGCCGAACTCGCCGCCCCGGTAGAGGCTGTAGATGCCGAAGGCCAGCGTGATCGCCACCGCGGCCAGCGCGACGTAGATGAGGATGTCGAACATGCGGTCCATGGCGCGAACCTAAAGCCGCTCGCGCCCGCGCGCCAGTCGCCGCCGAACAGCGACCGACGAGTCCGTTCAGCGAACTCGAAATGGGCAGAAATGTCGAGATTCTGACGCCAGCGCGTCTATCTGTCCGGCTTATGACGTGATTTGTGATTGGAATTGCAGCTGTTTCGGCGTTTTATGAGGCCAATTCTCCACTCCAGCACCTCGGGCGGATTTGACGGCCCGGCGTTCAATGAACGCGATCAACCTTAATGTCGCCGGATTGGCCGCCGCATATCGGTGTGCAACGGCTCATCGGCGCAACGGGGCCGGACCGCCGGCAAACAGTATGACGTATATGAATCGGAAGACCCTGGCCTCCATCGAACCGCACGTCCGGCCCACGCGCCGGGCGCTCGCCAAGCAGCAGACGCGCGAGAAGATCCTCGCCGCCGCCCGCGAGCTGTTCACCCAGCGTGGCTATGAGGGCGCCACCATCCGCGACATCGCCAAGGCCGCCGGGATGTCCACCGGCGCCGTGTTCGCCAGCTTCGCCGACAAGGCAGAGCTGTTCGACGAGATCGTCGCGGCCGACTACCACGCGCTGGAGGCCGACATGGCCGAGGCGGTCGACGGCGCCGCCAATGTCGAGGAAGCGCTGCTGGGCCTGTTCGGCGCCGCCTACCGCAGCCACGTGCATCAGCTGCCGATGGTCTGCGCGGCGATGTCGGTGGGCTGGACGCGCGATCCGAAGACGGCCGGGCGCAGCCGCGAGGCGCTGCGGCCCATCGTCGACCTGATCCGCAACGCGCTGCAGGACGGCGTCGACCGGGGCGAGCTTGCTTCGCATACCGATGTTCGGCTACTGCGCGGCATCGTCTGGGAGGTCTATCTGTCGGGCTACCGGGCGGCGGTGTACGAGGGCTGGACGGCGGACGACATGATCGCGCGGCTGTCCCAGCAACTGAAGATCATCCTGGCTGGCGTCAGGGCCTAAAGCGCGGGGGTGCGCGAAGGGGGTCTGGTGGGCGTACGCGAACAGCAGAAACAGGCGACCCGCGCGAAGGTGATCGACGCGGCGCGCGACCTGTTCGACAGCGAAGGCTACGAAGAGACCACCATCCGCGCCATCGCCGAGAAGGCCGGCGTCTCCGTCGGCAGCGTGTTCACGACATTCGCCTCCAAGGCGGAAATCCTCGGCCAGATCATGGCCGAGCGGGTGGCCGCGCTGGCCGCCGAGCTGGAACGGGTGGTGCCGCACCTGCGCGGCTCGGTGGTCGACCGGCTGAGCGCGCTGCTCGCCATCCACTACGATTTCCAGATGCGGCGGCCCAAGCTCTTCCTGGCCTACATCGCCACCTCGTTCAGCGCCGAGCATGAGAGCGGCTTTACGCCGGTGGGTTCGAATCCGGCCCTGCGCGCGCCCATCCGCGACATCCTCACCGACGCCATCGAACGTGGCGACATAGCGAGCGACATCGACGTGGAGCTGGCGATGGACACGGTCATCGCCCTGCACACCTTCAACTACCTGCGCGTGGCGGGCGGCGCGACCGCGGGCGACCTCAGCCAGCGCATGGACCGCCAGCTCAAGCAGTTCTGCGACGGTCTTTCGCCGCGCTAGTTGGCGTCTTCCAGCAGGCGGCGCGCGATGACCTGCGCCTGGATTTCGCCGGCGCCCTCGAAGATGTTGAGGATGCGGGCGTCGGCCAGCACGCGGCTCGCCGCATATTCCATCGCAAAGCCATTGCCGCCATGGATCTGCAGGGCGTTGTCGGCGGCGGCCCAGGCGACGCGGGCGGCGATCAGCTTGGCCATGCCGGCCTCGAGGTCGCAGCGCTTGCCCTCGTCCTTCTGGCGGGCGGCGAAGTAGGTCAGCTGGCGCACGCCCATGATCTCGGCGGCCATCATGGCGAGCTTGTTGGCCACGCGCGGGAATTCGAAGATCGCCTGGCCGAACTGCTTGCGGTCGAGCGCATAGCCCAGCCCCACCTCCATCGCGCATTGCGCGACGCCGATGGCGCGGGCGGCGGTCTGGATGCGGGCGGACTCGAAAGTCGCCATCAGCTGTTTGAAACCCTGGCCCTCGACGCCGCCCAGCAGGTTGGCGGCCGGGACGGTGAAGCCGTCGAAGCCGATCTCGTATTCCTTCATGCCGCGATAGCCGATCACGCCGATCTCGCCGCCGCTCATGCCGGGCGTGGGGAAGGGGTTGGCGTCATCGCCGCGCAGCTTGGGCGCCAGCAGCATGGAAAGCCCGCGATAGTCGGTGGTGTTAGGATCGGTGCGGACCAGCAGCGTCATCACGTCGGCGCGCGCGGCGTGGGTGATCCAGGTCTTGGCGCCCGTGACGACGTAATGGTCGCCGTCCTTCACCGCGCGGGTGCGCAAGCTGCCGAGGTCAGAGCCGGTGTTCGGCTCGGTGAAGACGGCGGTCGGCAGGATTTCGGCCGTGGCGATCTTCGGCAGCCACTCGGCCTTCTGTTCTTCGGTGCCGCCGGTCAGGATCAGCTCGGCGGCGATCTCGGAGCGGGTGCCCAGCGAGCCCACGCCGATCCAGGCGCGCGAAAGCTCTTCGGAGACCACGCACATGGCGGTCTTGCCGAGGCCCGAGCCGCCGTACTCCTCGGGGATGGTGAGACCGAAGACGCCGAGCTCGCCCAGCTCCTGCAGCAGCTCCAGCGGGATCAACTGGTCCTTCAGGTGCCATTCGTGGGCGAAGGGGACGACCTTCTCCTCGGCGAAGGCGTGGAACTGGTCGCGGATCATCTCGAAGGTTTCGTCGAGGCCAGTGTGCTCAAGCGTCGGACGCCCGCGCGCTTCCGCCAGCCGCTGCGCGATGCGCGTCTTCACCGCCTGACCGCCGCCGGCCATCACCGGGCCCAGCGCCATCCACAGCTTGCGGTGCGCGCCCTGGTCTTCGGTGAGGTCGCCAAGGCGGATCATCTCGCCCTGGTTCATGGCGATGCCGCCGGTCATCTGCGCGCCGTACTCGGCGAACAGCAGCTGGGCCAACAGAGCCTCGATCTCGCCGAAATGGCCCTCGGCCTCGAGCCGCTGCGCCCAGCCCGCGACCTGGTTCAGCAGCTCGGCGTAGGAGGCGTACCAGCCAAAGCCGTGGATGACGTGCTGCTCGCGGTCGGCGGCCTTGCGATCGATCTTGCCGCCTTGGGAGATCTTCGCCCGCACGACCGGGCGCACCTCATGGACGAAGGCCAGCGCGGCGTCGGCGGCTTGGCGCAGCAGGCCGGTCAGGCCCTCGAGGATCAGCGGACGCTCAGTCACGGCGGTGCTCATCTTGGCGAAAATTCCCCTCACAAACAGCCGAAAGGCCCTAGCTCATTTCGCACCTGCACACAACGCGGCGGTGGCTCGGCAAGACCATTGCGCGCCGCTGCGGAAAGGCGGCCAAATAGACGCCGACAGGAGAGCCCCCCATGATCGTCGTCCACCACCTCAACGAGTCCCGCTCGCAGCGCATTCTCTGGCTGCTGGAGGAACTCGGCCTCAGCTATGAGATCAAGCACTACCAGCGCGACGCCCAGACGCGGCTGGCCCCGCCGGAGCTGAAGGCCATCCACCCGCTCGGCAAGAGCCCTGTCATCACCGACAATGGCCGCACCATCTTCGAGAGCGGCGCGATTATCGACTACATCATCCGCTGGCACGGCGGCGGGCGGCTCGTTCCCGACGCCAGCAACTCGGCCTACGACCAGTACCAGATGTGGCTGCACTACGGCGAAGGCTCGGCCATGCTGCCGCTGATGCTGCTGATGTACGTCATGCGGCTGGGCGAGGCCGGCGCGCCGCTGCATCCGCGCATCGAAAGCGAGATCGCCAACCACCTCGGCTACATCGACGCCTCGCTGGAGGGAAAGCCGTTCCTCGTCGGCGACGAACTGACCGGGGCCGACATCCAGATGAGCGTCATTCCGGAGGTGGCGAAGGCCTTCGGCAAGCTCGACGCCTACCCCAACATGGCCGCCTGGATCGAACGCCTGCATGCGCGACCGGCGTGGCAGACGGCGCTGGAAAAGGGCGGCCCGTACATGCTGGGGCGCTAGAACCCCTCGTCCATCATCCCGTCGAGGAAATCGAACACCGCCGCCTTCAGCAGCGCATGCGGGATGGCGTTGAAGTGGTCGCAGCCGGGCAGCGTCACGGACTTGCCGTCGCGCATGTAGTCGGCCAGCACTTGCGGGTCGCCGGCCAGCATGTCGCGCGCGCCGGCTACCACCAGCGCCGGCATGTTCAGCGCAAAGAGGTCGTCCTGGGTGACCGGCGCGGACTTGCCGCGCACCATGGCGGCCAGCGCCATGCGGTCCTCGCCCTGCTCGTCGGCGAATTGGCGAAAGCTGCGGAGCATGGGATTTTCGATTGAGTCCGCGTCCTCGGCTTCCATGGCGGCCGCCATGAACTCGCCGCTGCTGGAGGACTCGAGAGCCCGGGTGCCGACGCCGCCGAGGATCAGATGCCAGACGCGGTCGGGATGCTTCAGCGCTGTCGCCAACGCCACTCGCGCGCCCATCGAGTAGCCGAACAGGTCCACGTCCTTCAGGCCGAGGTGATCCATCAGCTCGATCACATCGCCCACCAGCCGTTCGGGCCCGTAAGACGCAGGATCGTGCGGCTTGCCGCTCTCGCCGTGGCCGCGCAGGTCGAAGGCGATCAGCCGCTGGCCGCGTCGCTCGAACGCCGCATACCAGCCTGTGCGCTTCCAGGCCTCGTTGCGGTTGGACGCAAACCCGTGGATCAGCAGCGCCGCGCGGCCATCGCGGGGGCCCAGGTCGTCAAAGGCGATCTCGACGCCGTCGGAAGCGGTGAAGCTTGCCATCAGCCCTGGTTAGAGGAGGACGGATCGCCGATCCACTCCCAATGCCAGGGTTCGAAGGCATAGGGGACGAAGCCGTAGTTCCGGGCGTTCAGCACCATCCATCGGTAGGCGGGCGATTGCGTCATCGCCAGGCGGTTGGCGTCGGCGGTCGAGTCCGGTCCGAACCCGGGTGCGGAGCCCACATAGATGTCCATCGCCCGCCCTGTCCGGTGAGCCGAGCAGGTGGCGCGCACGATGCCGTTGCAGTTGTGCTCGGTCGCGCAGCGGGCAGCATCATATTCGGGGCTCCGGTAGGCCGAGAAGATCTGGAAATACTGCGGATTGGCCCGGATGGCGGGCACCTGCGCGCGGGCGTCGGCCACCATGCGCCGGTAGGCCGCCAGCGCGCCGGGAACCAGTTGGACCGGCTTGCCCATGTAGCCTTCGTTTGGCGCGGCGTTGGCGAGCTGCGAGGCATCCGGCGGCGCGGGACAGCCTGAACGGCTGGTCAGCACGAACGGCCGCTCGTCCTGCCAGACGGCTTTCATGTAGGCGAAGGTGCCGGGATCCACCTGGCCGGTGGGCTGCATGCCGCGCTTCTGCTGCCACTGCGCCAGCGCCGCGGCGAAACCGGGCGAGTTGGGCGCGCAGCGGGTGCCGATCTCGGTGGCGATAAGAGGCGCGTAGGTGAGCCAGCCGTGCTCGGGCCGGTGGAAGGGCGCGAACGATAGGCTGTAGAGATTGCCGGCGTTGACGAAGGCCGCGTGCTGGTAGCGGGCCTCGCCGCAGTTCTCGTCGCCCCAGCCGACGGTGGGGTCGTCCGGGCGCAGAGCGGGGAAGATCTGCTCGGCGCGGCCAGGCGTATGGACGACGTTGCCGTCGGCCGATGGGGTTCTGATGTTCATCCAGACGCCCAGCACCGCGCCGACGGCCACGACCGCCAGCGCCGTCCATTGGTGTTTGACCGTCTTTCTCATCATCAGGCGGTAAGCGTCCCTTCGAAGCGCCGCTGGAGAACAACGCATGTGGGGGCGATGAGGGTGCGAGGGAACCCACAGGCCCTGGGCGGCTTAGTGACGCAAGCCTCGCCCTGGAGCCCTGCCATGCCTGATCGGCGCCTCTATTTCTCCGCCACGGCCCTGTTGCTGGTGGCCGCCTGCAACCCGCCGCAGAGCCGCAACGACGCGGTTCCGCCCTCCGGCGCGCTCTCCGCCCCGGCGGCAGGCGCCAACGCCGCGGCCGTGGTTCCGGCGGCGGCTCCGACCATCACTGCATCCTCCAATCCGCAGGCGCAGGCCATCGACCAGGCTGAGTTCCAGGAAGGCGCCGGCGGCAAGCCGAGCCCCGCCGCCAAGACCAGCCCGTCCGGGCAGACCAAGGCCGACCAGTCGCTGGCCGTGAACGGCCAGGCGCCGGGCGTCGACCAGTCTCCCGCTGCCCAGCAGCAGCGCGTCCTGATCAAGGCCGAGGTGCTTCTGGACCGCGCCCACTTCGGTCCGGGCTCCATCGACGGCAAGGACGGCCAGAATTTCCGGGAAGCGGTCTCGGCCTTCGAGGCGGCCCATGGCCTCAATCCGGACGGCAAGATGGACGCCGAGGTCTGGCGCCAGCTGACCCAGGATACGCAGCCGATCATGCAGGACTACGTCATCACCGACGACGACGTGAAAGGTCCCTTCCTCGACAAGCTGCCGGCGCCCAACGACTACAAGGCGCTCGCTGCGCTGGACCACGTTTCCTACACGAGCCCGCTCGAGGGATTGGCCGAGAAGTTCCACATGGACCCGGCGCTGCTGAAGGTCCTGAACCCCGGCGCGGATTTCTCCAAGGCTGGAACGACCATCCTGGTCACCGCTCCGAACGGCGCGCCTTTGCCGGTGGTGGATCGGGTGGAGGTCGACAAGGCCAAGGAGCAGCTTCGCGCCTATGACGCCTCCAACAAGCTGGTGGCGGTCTATCCGGCCACGGTGGGCTCGACCGAGATGCCGACGCCGGCCGGCGAGTATGAAGTCACCTCTGTCCAGAAGGACCCGGTCTGGAACTACGACCCCTCGCAGCTCCACTTCGGCGACAAGAAGCTCGGCAAGCTGACCATCAAGTCAGGGCCGAACAACCCGGTCGGCGCAGTCTGGATCGACCTTTCCAAGCCGACCTACGGTATCCACGGCACGCCCGACCCCGAGAAGATCGGCAAGACCGCCAGCCACGGCTGCGTGCGCCTGACCAACTGGGACGCGCTGACGCTGGGCGCGGCGGTTCACAAGGGAACGAAGGTCGCCTTCACCGGTCCGGGCAATCCGGATGCGAAGAAGAAGTCCTAGCTGCGCCACCTGAGAGTGACGGGCTCGACCGGGTTGACGAACGCGCGGCCTTCCTTGGCGGCGGCCGCCCACTCGCGCTTGAGCTGCTGGTACCACTTGGCCTGACGGTCGGCGTCGTCGATCCACAGCAGGGTCGGATCGTAGCGCAGGCCCTCGTTCTGCAGGTTCACCATGTCGCCGTCCTGGCGCAGGAAGGCCCGCGCGCCGGCGGCGATAAAGGGCTTGAGGAAGAAGAAGGCCGGGTGATCGGACCAGACGATCTGGGTGATCCTCGTCTTCTTCTCGGTCAGCGGTGTCAGACAGGTCAGCGACAGCACCTGGCGCTTGCCGACCGTCACATGCTCCCAGCGCAGGCCCGGCAGGCGGAAGGTGATCTCGGTCAGCGGCTCGCCGCCCAGGATGGCGTAGGCGCGGGAGTTCTTCGACGGCTCGTGGCGGACCATTGAGAAGCCCGCCTCGCGCGGCTCGAACTTCTTGGCCTTCTCGTGCTGGCTATGTTTCGAGCGCCACCACCATTGCTGGTGGACGTAAGGGCCGTGCGCGGGGTCCATCAGGCCCACGACCGCGTGGTCGATGTGGGCGTCGAACTCCATCCGGTCCACGAGCTTGGGTCCGCCGCCGACCACGCCCTCAAACGTCGGTGGCGGAATGGGCGGCTCGCCGTCGAAGCGCGGGTCCGAGGCGATCCAGACGAACACCATCCCTTGGCTCTCGGCGGCGGGATAGCGGCGCACCTTGATGCGGCTGACTTCCATCGCCTGATCGTCGACCAGCGACGGGATGGCCGCACAGGCGCCGTCGGTGCGGAACCGCCAGCCGTGGTAGGGGCACTCGACCGTGTCCCCGACCATCCGCCCCGCCGACAGCGGGGCTGCGCGATGGGGGCAGATGTCGCGCAGGGCATAGACCACGCCCTTGTGCGTGCGCCCCAGCAGCACCGGCTCGCCCAGCAGTTCGTAGCGCTGCAGCTTGCCGGGCCTCAGGTCGGTGGACAGCGCCGCGAAGTACCAGATGTCATAGAGAAACCCCGTCCCGAACTTCTGGGCCGGAGCTTTGGCGGTTCTGGCGGCGTCGTCGGCCATGCCCCCTCTTAGCCGCTTCGCCCCCGGTTCAGGAAGCCGCCGTGGCGATCAGGCGCTCATAGAAGCCGACCATCCGGGTCAGGTTGTCGAGCGTCATGTGCTCGTTGGTCCCGTGGATCATCTCCATGTCGCCGATTGAGGCTGCCAGCGCCTGGTAGCGGTAGATGTTGGACGAGACGGGGATCAGCGAGTGGCTGTCGGTCGCCGCCGTCACCAACGCCGGCGCAACTGGGACCTTGCCGCCCTCCGACGCCAGCGCTGCGATCGTCTTCCAGCCTTCGGACGAGGTGGAGGAGACCGGCGAGGGGTTGTCGGCCTTGGTCGCCCAGGCCAGCCGCACATTGAGGCCGCGCGTGGCGTCCCTGGCCCGGGCCATGACCTCGTCCACGGTGTCGCCGGGCGCGATGCGGTAGTTGATCCAGGCGGTGGCGTCCTGCGGCAGCACGTTCTCCTTCGGGCTGCCCTTCAGCATGGTCGGCGCGATGGTGGTGTGCAGCGTCGCCGCGCCTGCTGGGGTGGCCGCGATCTGGGATTTCAGCAGCGGTGAGAACAGCCAGGTGTTGGCGACCGCCATCCGCACCGGCCAGTTCGCGTGCGGCGCGACGGCCCGCACCATGTCCGCGCCGGGGCCATCGAACTTTAGCGGGAAAGGGTGGTGGGCGATGGCGAGCACGGCCTTGGCCAGCGTCTCGACCCCGGTCTCCGGCGGCGGGGCGGAGGAGTGGCCGCCCTTGGCCGGCGCGGTGACCTGCAGGGTGGCGTAGCCCTTCTCGGCGATGCCGATCAGGGCGATGGGACCCGACGCCATCGGAAAGTCGGTGATGGTCGCCATGCCCTCGTCCAGCACCCAGTCTGCCTTGACGCCGCTGGCCGCCAGGTAGGCTGCGGCGGCCTTGGCGCCGGAGCCGACGGTTTCCTCGTCCTGGCCGGAGACGATGATGACCGTGCGGCGCGGCTTGAAGCCCGAGGCGGCGAGTTGGTCGGCGGCTTCGAAGATCGAAACCAGCGAGCCCTTGTCGTCCACCGAGCCCCGTCCCCAGACGGCGCCGTCGGCGATGACGCCGTCGAAAGGCGGGTGCTTCCACTGGCCTTCCGTGCCGAGGCTGACCGGCACCACGTCCTGGTGGGCCATCAGGACGATGGGCGCGAGCGACGGGTCGGAGCCGGGCCAAGTGTAGACCAGCGCGCCGGGTCCCACGATCTCCCGGGTCATTACAGCGTGGGCGTGCGGGTAGGTGGCGACCAGCCACGCGTGCAGCGCGTCCCACTGGGTGGGGTCGTTGTCGGCGATGTCCTGGTGGCTGATGGTCTGGATGCGGACGGCCTGCGCCAGATGCTCGGCGGCCGTGGCGGTGTCGACCGCCACGGCTGGCGCGAGCTTCACCTTGCTGAAGTCCACGGCGGCCGGAGGCTCATAGGTCGCCGTGCGATAGAGGACGACCGCCACCAGCAAGACCACGGCCGCGAACGCCAGCAGCCCGATACGCTTCCACATAAGCCCCTCTCCCTTTTCGGCGGAGCTTAGGGCGGAGCTCGTTGCGCTAGCAACTAGAGCTTGGCGATGCGGAAGCCGTAGGGGCCCGTCTGCTCGATCAGGGTTTCGCCGTCGGAGGGTAGCAGCGCCGGATCAGAGCTCATGTTGAAGGCGCAGAGGATGCCGTCGCGCTCGAAGACCAGCAGCGGCGCCGCGACATCCGGGAACACGATCCCGCCGAGCCGGAGGGCCGCGTGTTCCTTGCGCAGCGCTATCAGTCGCCGGGCCAGCGCCAGCGTCGAGCCGGGATCCGCTTCCTGCTTCTCGACCGTCAGCGCGTCATGCTCCCGCGCGGCGGGAAGCCATGGCGTACCGCTGGTGAAGCCGTGGTTCGGCCCGCCGCCCCAGGGCATCGGCGTGCGGCAGCCGTCGCGGCCCTTGTGGACCGGCCAGTAGAGGTCGCCGACCGGATCGCGCAGCTGCTCACGCGTCAGTTCGGCTTCGGGGAGGCCGAGTTCCTCACCCTGATAGAGCAGGGTCGTGCCGCGTAAGGAAAAGAGCAGCGCCAGCATCATCCGCGCCAGTTCCGGCGGCGCGTCCTTTCCGCCGAAGCGGGTCAGGGTCCGCGGCACGTCGTGGTTGGAGAAGCTGATGCAGGGCCAGTGGCCCGGGTGCTCGGCCAGCTCGGCGAAGTGCTTGCGGATGACCTCGGGCGAAAGCTTGTTCGCGATCAGCAGGGGGAAGGAATACCCCGCGTGCAGGCCCTCGTCGGAGGCGGCGAACCCGCCGCAGCGACCGGCCTCCTCCGAGAACTCGCCGAACACGAAGCGGTCGGGGTAGCGGTCGACGACCTCGCGGACGGCGTTCAGCGCCTCGACGTTCTCGACGAGGTTGGAGTCGTGCCAGTGCTCCTGGAGGTTGGCCGCGTGGCTCCAGTGCCACTTGGTCCGCTGGGGAACCGGCACGGCCGGGTTGTCGGTCAGCGTCTCGTCGTGGAGATAGGCGTTGGCGACATCGAGCCGAAATCCGTCGACGCCCCTGGCCAGCCAGAAATCCAGCACGCCCAGCGCCGCGGCCCGCGCGTCCGGATTGCGCCAGTTCAGCTTCGGCTGCTGGCGCAGGAACTTGTGGTGGTAGTGCTGGCGCCGCGCCGGTTGATAAGCCCAGGCCGGGCCGCCGAACGCCGAAAGCCAGTTGTTGGGCGCGGTCCCGTCGTCGCCCGGATCGGCCCAGACATACCAGTCGGCCTTGTCGCCCCGCTTCATCGAGTCCTTGAACCAGGCGTGCTCGTCGGAGGTGTGGGCTAGCACCTCGTCGAGGATGATCTTCAGGCTCTTGCCGTGCGCGGCGTCGAGCAGCCGCTGGAAGTCCTCCAGCGTCCCGTAGTCGTGCTGGACGCCTTCATAGTCGGCGACATCGTATCCCCAGTCCCGATTGGGCGAGGGATGGATGGGCGAGAGCCATACCGCATCCACGCCCAACGACTTGATGTAGTCGAGCTTGGCCTCGACGCCGGGCAGGTCGCCCTGGCCGTCGCCGTTGGAGTCGAAAAAGCTGCGGACATAGACGTGATAGACGACCGCGCCGCGCCACCAGGGCTCGCTCATGCAGGGTAGTCCAGCTTCGGATACCAGTCCGTCCCGCGTCCGTCGGGCGTCATGTCGAGGATATTCCACAGCGGCGGCAAGTCGGGCGCGCCGCGCGGGTCCTGGCCGGGGTCGGCGGAATCGCCGGTCATCTCGCCCGACCAGAAGTGGCGGATCACGCCGTCGCGGCGCGTGAAGACGTTGAGCGAAGGGATCTCGGACCCGTCCGGCAGCAGGCCGTGGTAGTCCTTCGAGTAGTTGTCGTTGAGGTCCTGAAACAGTCGCAGGCTGCGCCAGCCGCGCTCCCTGGCGAAAGCCTGCAGCCGCTCCACCGGCGAACGGGCGACGACCGCCAGCGAAATCTTCTGATCGAGATCGGCGGCATTGCCGTCGAGCGGCCCAAGCAGCGCCGTACACATCGGACAGGGCCGCTCGCGCTGGGGTCCGAACATGAAGCTGTAGACGGCGAGCGTGTCCTTGTCGCCGAACAGACCCGCGATGTCGGTCGGGCCGTTCGCGCCATTGAACCGGTAGTCGCCTGTCACCTCGCCGCCGGGCGGCAGGGCCCGGCGCTGGGCGGCGACCGCCGCGAGGTGGCGGCGAAGACGGATTTCCTCCGCCAGCAGGGCGGTGCGCGCGGCGCGATACTCGGCGCTCTCGTTGGGAAAGCGCACCGGGCTCCTCGCGGCGAGTTCCTCGGCGGGGGTGAGGGTCTGGTTGCGGGCGTCCATGACGGACCTCCTTTCGGGGGAGGTCCACCATAGCGGCGAGGGCTCGTTACGCCAGCTTGCCGGACAGCTCCTGGACCTCTTCGAACGTCCGCAGGCCCGGACGTTGCGCGCAGACCAACACGCCCATGTTGCCGGGCAGGTGTTTGTTGGCGCGCATCTTTTCGTGGGCGGCGGGGATGTCTTCCCAGCGGAAGACTTCCGAGAGCGCCGGATCGACACGGCGGTCGATGACCAGCTGGTTGGCCGCGCTCGCCTGCATCAGGTTGGCGAAGTGGGAGCCCTGGACGCGCTTTTGGCGCATCCACAGGAAGCGGGCGTCCATGGTCAGGTTGTAGCCGGTGGTGCCGGCGCAGATCACCACCATGCCGCCGCGCTTCACCAGGAAGACCGAGACCGGGAAGGTCGACTCGCCGGGATGTTCGAACACCATGTCGACATCGCGCTTGCCGGTCACGTCCCAGATGGCTTTGCCGAACTTGCGGCATTCCTTCATGTAGTCGTTGAATTCCGGCCCGTTGACGGTCGGCAGCTGGCCCCAGCAGTTAAAGTCGTTGCGGTTCAGCACGGCCTTGGCGCCCATGCTCATCACGAAGTCGCGCTTGTCCTCGGAGGAGACGACGCCGATGGCGTGCGCGCCGGCGACCGCGGCGAGCTGGGTGGCGAACACGCCCAGACCCCCCGAGGCGCCCCAGATCAACACGTTCTGGCCGGGCTTCAGTTCATGGGGCTTGTGGCCGAACAGCATGCGATAGGCGGTGGCGAGCGTCAGCGTGTAGCAGGCGGCTTCTTCCCAGGTCAGGTGCCTGGGGCGCGGCATCAGCTGACGCGACTGGACCCGGCAGAACTGGGCGAAGGAGCCGTCCGGGGTCTCGTAGCCCCAGATCCGCTGGCTTGGCGAATACATCGGGTCGCCGCCGTTGCATTCCTCGTCGTCGCCGTCGTCCTGGTTGCAGTGGATGACGACCTCGTCGCCCACCTTCCAGCGCTTCACCTTGGCGCCCACGGCATAGACGATGCCCGAGGCGTCGGAGCCGGCGATATGGTAGGGGTTCTTGTGTCCGTCGAGCGTGGACACCGGCTCGCCGAGCGCGGCCCAGACGCCGTTGTAGTTCACGCCCGCCGCCATCACGAGCACGAGCACTTCGTCCTCGCCGATGCTCCAGGTGGGCACCACCTCGACCTGCATGGCCGTCGCGGGCGGCCCGTGGCGCTCCTTGCGGATGGCCCAGGCGTACATCTTCTCTGGGACATGGCCGAGCGGCGGAATCTCGCCGATCTCGTAGAGGTCCTTTTCCACGGTCTTTTCCAGCGTGGCGACGGTCATGCGGTTGCTCCCCGGAGCACTGTTGTTGCGATGCGGTAACGAACGGCCTGCGCTATTCGTTCGCGGGCCGATCGGAGCGCCTGGGGGAAGGCCTGCCACGAACCCGTCTGTATGAGCGGTTTTTGCGCAACAGCATGCCTCAATACCCTGCTGAACGCTTGCCGCGCGGGCATGACCGTGTGACAAGACCGCGAAACTGGCAAGAACATTT